>Ga0213828_1000630_pt1 | contig 33289 bp, 28 predicted proteins | sample MC6MC0897MG_FD_180664 | JGI IMG/M metagenome (GOLD analysis project Ga0213828, IMG submission 180664) | Enriched soil aggregate microbial communities from Iowa State University, Ames, United States - MC6-MC0897-MG | ecosystem: Environmental > Terrestrial > Soil > Unclassified | place: USA: Iowa...
CGAGTGAGGCCTGTGGCACAAAGGGGCTTCACTGAAACGGTTTTGTTGTTGGAATTACAAGATTATTCACTATCAGATAGAAAACAAGCCTTTTTAGTGGCAGTATTTTGTTTAAACATACAACGAGTGGTCGGGCAGGCCTCTCAGCGATGCCTCAAAGGCCCTTTTCTAGAGCCTAGGTCGCAATCGTTTGGAGGGGAAATGCCCGGTAAGCCGCCCATACAGTTAGCCTGGAGTCCAGTACATGCACCCGCGCATCCTTGAGGTCACCCAACGGCTGGTCGAACGCAGCCGTGCCACCCGTGAACGCTACCTGCAGCTGATTCGCGGCGCGGCCAGTGACGGACCCATGCGTGCCAGCCTGCAGTGCGCCAACTTCGCCCACGGCGTGGCCGGTTGCGGCGCCCAAGACAAGCAGAGCCTGCGGCTGATGAATGCGGCCAACGTCGCCATCGTCTCGGCCTACAACGACATGCTCTCGGCGCACCAGCCGTACCAGCACTTCCCAGAGCAGATCAAACAGGCCCTGCGTGAAGTCGGCTCGGTCGGCCAGTTCGCCGGCGGCGTGCCGGCCATGTGCGATGGCGTGACCCAGGGCGAGCCGGGCATGGAGCTGGCCATCGCCAGCCGTGAAGTGATCGCCATGTCCACCGCCGTGGCCCTGTCGCACAACATGTTCGACGCCGCGCTGATGCTCGGCATCTGCGACAAGATCGTCCCCGGCCTGATGATGGGCGCGCTGCGTTTCGGGCACTTGCCGACCATTTTCGTGCCAGGTGGCCCGATGCTCTCGGGCATCTCCAACAAGCAGAAGGCCGACGTGCGCCAGCGCTATGCCGAGGGCAAGGCCAGCCGCGAGGAGCTGCTGGAGTCGGAGATGAACTCCTACCACAGCCCCGGCACCTGCACCTTCTACGGCACCGCCAACACCAACCAGCTGGTGATGGAAGTGATGGGGTTGCACCTGCCAGGCGCCTCGTTCGTGAACCCCTATACGCCGTTGCGCGATGCGCTCACTGCCGAGGCCGCGCAGCAGGTCACGCGCCTAACCAAGGCCAGCGGCAGCTTCATGCCACTGGGCGAGGTCGTCGACGAGAAGTCGCTGGTCAACTCGATCGTCGCCCTGCATGCCACCGGCGGCTCGACCAACCACACCCTGCACATGCCGGCGATCGCCCAGGCGGCGGGCATTCAGCTCACCTGGCAGGACATGGCCGACCTGTCCGAGGTGGTGCCGACGCTGTCCCATGTCTACCCCAATGGCAAAGCCGACATCAACCACTTCCAGGCCGCTGGCGGCATGGCCTTCCTGATCCGCGAGCTGCTCGATGCCGGGTTGCTGCACGAAGACGTCAACACTGTCGCGGGCCACGGCTTGCGCCGCTACACCCAGGAGCCGTTCCTCGACAACGGCAAGCTGGTCTGGCGCGAAGGCCCGCTGCACAGCCTGGACGAGACCATCCTGCGCCCGGTGGCGCGGCCATTCTCGGCCGAAGGCGGCCTGCGGGTGATGGAAGGCAACCTTGGGCGTGGGGTGATGAAGGTTTCCGCAGTCGCCCGCGAGCATCAGGTGGTTGAAGCCCCGGCGCGGGTATTCCACGACCAGCAGTCGCTGGCCGACGCCTTCAAGGCCGGCGAGCTGGAGCGCGATTTCGTAGCCGTGGTGCGCTTCCAGGGGCCGCGTTGCAACGGCATGCCGGAGCTGCACAAGCTGACGCCGTTCCTCGGTGTGCTGCAAGACCGCGGCTACAAGGTTGCGCTGGTCACCGATGGGCGCATGTCGGGCGCGTCGGGCAAGATCCCGGCTGCCATCCACGTTTGCCCCGAAGCCTTTGACGGTGGGCCGCTGGCACGGGTACGCGATGGTGATATCGTGCGGGTCGATGGTGTCGAAGGCACGCTGCAGCTCAGGGTTTCGGCCCAGGAACTGGCCAGCCGCGACCTGCCGCCAGCACCTCAGGGCAACGACCTGGGCTGCGGGCGCGAGCTGTTCGGCTTCATGCGCATGGCGTTCAGCTCGGCCGAGCAAGGCGCCAGCGCCTTTACCTCGGCCCTGGAGAACCTCAAATGAAGGACCTGCTGGTTGGCGACATCGGTGGCACCAATGCCCGCTTTGCGTTGTGGCGTGACAACCAGCTGTACCAGGTGCAGGTTTTCGCCACCGCTGACTACACAAGCCCCGAGCAGGCGATTGAAGCCTACCTGCACGATCAGGGCATTGTCCGTGGCGGCCTTTCGGCGGTGTGCCTGGCCGTCGCCGGGCCGGTCGATGGCGATGAGTTTCGCTTCACCAACAACCATTGGCGGCTCAGCCGGCGTGCGTTCTGCAAGACGCTGCAGGTCGAGCAGCTGTTGCTGATCAACGATTTCACGGCCATGGCCTTGGGCATGACGCGCCTGCAAGCGGGCGAATTCCGCGAAGTCTGCCCTGGCCAGGCGGACCCGCTGCGGCCTGCTTTGGTGATCGGGCCGGGTACCGGCCTTGGTGTCGGCAGCCTGCTGCGCCTGGGTGAACAGCATTGGCAGGCATTGCCGGGTGAGGGTGGGCATGTCGACCTGCCGGTGGGCAATGCCCGTGAGGCGGCGATCCACCAGCAGATTCATGGCCAGATTGGCCATGTCAGTGCCGAGACGGTGCTCAGTGGCGGTGGCCTGGTGCGCTTGTATCAAGCCATCTGCGCGCTGGACGGCGACATACCGCGACACAAGACTCCAGCCGATATTACCGATGCCGCCCTGGGTGGCGAACCGCGGGCGTTGGCGGTGGTCGAGCAGTTCTGCCGCTTCCTGGGGCGGGTGGTGGGCAACAATGTTCTGACCCTGGGCGCCCGGGGTGGGGTTTACATTGTCGGCGGTGTGATCCCGCGGTTTGCCGAGCTGTTTTTGCGTAGCGGGTTTGCCGCGAGCTTTGCCGACAAGGGCTGCATGAGCGGGTATTTTGCCGGGGTGCCAGTGTGGCTGGTGACGGCGGAGTTTTCCGGGTTGCTGGGGGCGGGGGTGGCTTTGCAGCAGGTGCTGGATCAATAGAGCGAAGCAGCCCAATATCGAAACAGCAGGCGAAAGACCTGTGACAACAAGAGGGCGGGACACCTTGAGCACTGCCGGTAAATCCATCCTGATGGTCGACGACGATCAGGAAATCCGTGAGCTGTTGCAAACCTACCTGAGCCGTTCCGGCTTCCAGGTTCACGCCGAGGCCGACGGGCAGGGCTTTCGTCAGGCCCTGGAAAGCACCGCCTGCGACCTGGTCATCCTCGATGTGATGCTGCCCGATGAAGACGGCTTCAGCCTGTGCCGCTGGGTGCGCCAGCACCCGCGCCAGGCGCGGGTGCCCATCATCATGCTCACCGCCAGCTCCGACGAAGCCGACCGGGTCATCGGCCTGGAACTGGGCGCCGACGACTACCTGGGTAAACCCTTCAGCCCGCGTGAGCTGCAGGCACGGATCAAGGCCTTGTTGCGCCGTGCCGAGTTCGGCCAGGCGGCGCCGAACAGTGCCGTGCTGGCCTTCGACGACTGGCGCCTGGACACGGTCAGCCACCGCCTGTTCCACCGCGATGGCGAAGAGGTGATCTTGTCTGGCGCCGACTTCGCTTTGCTCAAGCTTTTTCTCGATCACCCCCAGCAGATCCTCGACCGTGACACCATCGGCAATGCCACCCGTGGCCGTGAGCCGATGCCGCTGGACCGTATCGTCGACATGGCGGTCAGCCGCCTACGCCAGCGCTTGCGCGACACCGACAAGCCGCCGCGGCTGATCCGCACTGTGCGTGGCAGTGGTTACCTGCTGGCTGCCCATGTCTGCTGTGCTTGCTGAGCGGCGTTGGCGCCTGCTGCCACGCTCGCTGCTGGGGCGCATGCTGCTGCTGACCTTGCTGGTGGTACTGCTGGCGCAGGGCTTGTCCAGCGTCATCTGGGTCGCCCAGCTACGTGCCAGCCAGTTGCAAGGCTTGCGCGCCAGTGCCGGCAGTCTGGCCCATTCGATGAGTGCCAGCGTCAGTTATTTCCGTTCTTTGCCAGTGGCCTATCGGCCGATGGTGCTGGACCAGTTGCGCAGCATGGGCGGTACGCGTTTTTTCGTGTCGCTCAACGACAAGCCGCTGGACATGCCGGTATTGCCCATAACACCGCGCAAGCAGGCGGTCATCGATGTGTTCCAGCAGGTGCTGCACGAGCGGCTGGGCGCGCAGATGGAGATTTCCGTGGAGTTCGTCGCCCCCGATGACCTGCGCATCTTCAACAGCGGCCTTAAGCTCGATGAGCTGCCGCGCTCCTGGGCCCATTATTCGCTGACCCTGGAGCCACTCAACCCCCCGGTGCTGGTCACGCAAATTCGCCTCGGCGAAGGCGAGTGGCTGTACATCGCCTCGCTGCTGCCCGAGCCGTATACCAGCCTCGAAGCCGAACGCCTGCCGCGTCAGCAAATCGGCTTCATCGTTATGACGACGGCCTTGCTGCTGCTGTTCATCGGCCTGCTGGTGCACTGGCAAAGCTGGCCGCTCAAGCGCTTGGCGCGCGCCGCGCGGGACCTGTCGCTGGGTGCCGATGTGGCGCCAGTGCCCGAGGGCGGTGGTAGCGAGGTGGTCGAGGTGGGGCGGGCGTTCAACAGCATGCGTGAGCGCATCAGCCGCTACCTGACCGAGCGCAGCCAGTTGTTCAGCGCCATTTCCCACGACCTGCGCACGCCGATCACCCGCCTGCGGCTGCGTGTCGAACTGCTGGAAGATGAGCGCCTGCAAACCAAGTTCAGCCAAGACCTGGATGAACTGGAGTTGTTGGTCAAAGGCGCCTTGCAGTGCGTAAAAGACACCGACATTCACGAGAACATCGAGCCGGTCGACCTCAACCAGATACTGGAGATTCTCGCCGAGCCCTACCTGGGCGATGGCCGCATCACCGTCGAAGGCCAGGCGCTGGCACCGTACCCGGGCAAGCCGCTGGCCTTGCGCCGCTGCATCGGCAACCTGATCGACAATGCCATCAAGTATGGCGAGCGGGCACGCCTGCGCATCATCGACAGCAACGAGGGCTTTGTCCTGCAGGTGGATGACCAGGGGCCGGGGGTGCCGCAGCAACAGCAGGAGCAGGTGTTCGTGCCGCACTTCAGGCTGGCCGGGCAGCAGCAGGGGTACGGGTTGGGGTTGGGGATTGCGCGCAACATCGCCCATAGCCATGGCGGGGAGGTCAGCCTGCTGAACTTGCGCGAGGGCGGGTTGCGCGTGACTCTTCATCTACCCCGCAGCCTGGACTGATGGCCATGTCACTGACCGGTGACACAACGGCAGGCCTTCGTGACATTCCAGCCAGGACGGCTGGCTAGACTCTGCACACCTCTGGCATGGAAGACGTGGCTGCATGGACTCTATCGATTCGCTGGAACATACCGCCTGGCTCACCCACGAAGGGTGGCGGCTGCTGGCGTTCGCGATGGCCTCGCAAGTGCCTGAAGGCTTCGCCAATCTCGACGCCCGTGGCCAGTTGCCGCCTTCGGCCCTTGCCGAAACCCTGACAACTGCGCGCATGACCCACAGCTTCGCCCTGGCGCACCTCCAGGGTGTACCAGGCTGCCTGGCATTGGTGGAGCATGGCGTACAGGCCTTGCGCGGGCCGCTGCATGACGCCACGCACGGCGGTTGGTTCGATCGCCCGCAAGGGCAGGGTGGCAACGGCAAGGCGGCCTACCTGCATGCCTTCGTCGCGCTGGCCGCAAGCTCGGCAGTGGTAGCCGGTGCCAGCGGTGCGCAGGGTGTGCTGGAGGAGGCGATCCGGGTCATCGAGGAACGCTTCTGGAGCGAGGAAGAGGGGGCGTTGTGCGAGTCCTTTGCCAGCGACTGGCAGCAGCCGGAAGCCTACCGTGGTGCCAACAGCAACATGCACGCCACCGAGGCCTTTCTCGCCCTGGCGGATGTGACCGGCGATGCGCTCTGGCTGCAGCGCGCCCTGCGCATCGTCGAGCGCATCATTCAAGGCCATGCGGCTGCCAGCGACTACCGCGTGGTCGAACATTTCGATGCGCACTGGCAACCGCTGCCTGAATACAATCAGGCCAACCCCACCGATCACTTCCGGCCTTATGGCACGACGCCTGGCCACGCGTTCGAATGGTCACGCCTGCTTCTGCACCTGGAGGCCGCACGGCACTTGGCCGGGTTGTCTACGCCGGCGTGGCTGCTGGCCAGTGCGCGAGCGCTGTTCGCCAACGCCTGCCGGCATGCCTGGAACGTCGATGGCGCCGAGGGCATCGTCTACACCCTGGGCTGGGACAACCAGCCCAGGGTGCGCGAGCGCCTGCACTGGGTGCATGCCGAAGCGTGCGCCAGTGCGGCAGCCTTGCTGCGGCGCACCGGTGAGCAGCAGTACGCGGATTGGTATGGCTGTTTCTGGGCATTCATCGACAGCCGCTTCATCGACCGCGTCGGTGGAAGCTGGCACCACGAACTCGACCCTGGCAACCAACCTGCAGCGGCTATCTGGGCAGGCAAGCCAGACCTCTATCACGCCTATCAGGCTGTGCTGTTGCCCACCTTGCCGTTGGCGCCGAGCCTGGCGAGCGCACTGGCGCGCAATGTAACCAAACGATGACATTCACGCATCGCTTCGTTACCTGGCGCAGCGACCGCTCTGATTAGACTCCATGCAATGCAAGCGATCGACTTGCCCGGCATAACAACAAGAAAGGTATTCCGATGAATTCGACTCTCCGCCTCGCTGCCGCGATCTCCCTCGCCTCGTTGTTCCCGCTCAGTGCCCTCGCCGCCGACGCCAAAGGCAGTGTCGAAGTGGTGCACTGGTGGACCTCGGGGGGTGAAAAAGCGGCTGTCGATGTGCTCAAGGCCCAGGTCGAGAAGGATGGCTTCACCTGGAAGGATGGTGCAGTCGCCGGCGGTGGCGGCGCCACCGCCATGACCGTGCTCAAGAGCCGCGCCGTGGCCGGCAACCCGCCCGGCGTTGCCCAGATCAAGGGCCCCGACATTCAGGAGTGGGCCGCCACCGGCCTGCTCGACACGGATGTGCTCAAGGATGTCGCCAAAGAAGAGAAGTGGGACTCGCTGCTCGACAAGAAAGTCGCCGACACCGTGAAGTACGACGGTGACTACGTGGCCGTACCGGTGAACATCCACCGCATCAACTGGCTATGGATCAACCCCGACGTCTTCAAGAAAGCCGGCATCGACAAGGCGCCGACCACCCTCGACGAATTCTACGCCGCCGCCGACAAGCTCAAGGCCGCCGGCTTCATTGCGCTCGCCCATGGTGGCCAGCCCTGGCAGGACAGCACGGTGTTCGAAAGCGTGGTGCTGTCGGTAATGGGCGCGGACGGCTACAAGAAAGCCCTGGTCGACCTCGACGAAGCGACGCTGACCGGGCCGCAAATGGTCAAGTCGCTGACCGAGCTGAAGAAGGTCGCCACCTACATGGACCCTGACGGCAAGGGCCAGGACTGGAACCTGGAAGCGGCCAAGGTCATCAATGGCAAGGCCGGCATGCAGATCATGGGCGACTGGGCCAAGAGCGAGTGGACCCTGGCGCACAAGACCGCCGGCAAGGATTACCAGTGCGTCGCGTTCCCCGGTACCGACAATGCGTTCCTGTACAACATCGATTCGCTGGTGGTGTTCAAGCAGAAGGACGCAGGCACGGCTGCCGGCCAGCAGGACATCGCCCGCAACGTGTTGGGCGAGGACTTCCAGAAGGTCTTCAGTATCAACAAAGGGTCGATCCCGGTGCGTAACGACATGCTTGCCGATATGGGCAAGTATGGCTTCGACGCCTGCGCGCAGACGTCTGCCAAGGACTTCCTGGCCGACGCCAAAAGCGGTGGCCTGCAACCAAGCATGGCGCACAACATGGCCACCACGCTGGCGGTGCAGGGCGCCTTCTTCGATGTGGTGACCAACTACATCAACGACCCCAAGGCCGACCCGGCCGATGCGGCGAAGAAGCTGGCGGCGGCGATCAAGTCGGCCCGGTAACCGATCCCAAAGGTGTAAACCAGGCCCGCCCCCATGGGGGGCGGAGCTCTCAATCGTTTGGGAAGCAGATCATGACCACAACTACCGCCCAACTGCGGGCCTCACCCCTGGACGCTCTGCAGCGCTGGCTACCCAAGCTGGTGCTGGCGCCGAGCATGTTCATCGTCCTGGTGGGCTTCTATGGCTACATCCTGTGGACCTTCGTGCTGTCCTTCACCACCTCGACCTTTCTGCCAACCTACAAATGGGCGGGCCTGGCGCAATACGCCCGGTTGTTCGACAACGACCGCTGGTGGGTGGCCAGCAAGAACCTGTTGGTGTTCGGGGGGCTGTTCATTGGCATCAGCCTGGCCATCGGTGTACTGCTGGCGGTGTTGCTCGACCAGCGCATCCGCCGCGAGGGCTTCATCCGCACGATCTATCTCTACCCCATGGCGCTGTCGATGATTGTCACCGGCACCGCCTGGAAGTGGCTGCTCAACCCCGGCATGGGCCTGGACAAACTGCTGCGCGACTGGGGCTGGGAAGGTTTTCGCCTGGACTGGCTGATCGACCCCGACCGGGTGGTGTACTGCCTGGTGATCGCCGCCGTGTGGCAAGCCTCGGGCTTCATCATGGCAATGTTCCTCGCCGGCCTGCGCGGCGTCGACCAGTCGATCATCCGCGCCGCACAGATGGACGGCGCCAGCCTGCCGCGCATCTACTGGACCGTGGTATTGCCAAGCCTGCGACCGGTGTTCTTCAGCGCCGTGATGATCCTCTCGCACATCGCCATCAAGAGCTTCGACCTGGTGGCCGCGATGACCGCCGGTGGCCCAGGGTACTCGTCCGACCTGCCGGCGATGTTCATGTACTCGTTCACCTTCAGCCGCGGCCAGATGGGCATGGGCTCGGCCAGCGCCATCCTCATGCTCGGGGCGATCCTGGCGATCCTCGTGCCTTACCTGTATTCGGAGCTGCGGAGCAAACGCCATGCATAGCCCTGCCGAAAAACCGGCGTTGAGCATCAGCCGCATCGCCATCCACGCTGTACTGCTGATTGCCGTGCTGCTGTACCTGGTGCCGCTGGTAGTCATGCTGCTGACCAGCTTCAAGACCCCCGAAGACATCAGCAGCGGCAACCTGTTGAGCTGGCCGACCGTGGTCAGTGGCGTCGGCTGGGTCAAGGCGTGGGGCACGGTCAACGGGTACTTCTGGAACTCGATCATGATCACCGTGCCCGCCGTGCTGATCTCCACGGCCATCGGTGCGCTCAACGGCTATGTGCTGTCGATGTGGCGCTTCCGGGGCTCGCAACTGTTCTTCGGCCTGCTGCTGTTTGGCTGCTTCCTGCCGTTCCAGACGGTGCTGCTGCCGGCCTCGTTCACCCTTGGCAAACTGGGCCTGGCCAGCACCACCAGCGGCCTGGTGCTAGTGCATGTGGTCTACGGCCTGGCCTTTACCACGCTGTTCTTTCGCAACTTCTACGTGAGCATCCCCGATGCGCTGGTCAAGGCTGCGCGCCTGGACGGTGCCGGGTTCTTCACCATCTTCCGCTGCATCATCCTGCCGATGTCGACACCGATCATCATGGTCTGCCTGATCTGGCAATTCACCCAGATCTGGAACGACTTCCTGTTCGGTGTGGTGTTCGCCAGTGGTGACTCGCAACCGATCACCGTGGCCCTGAACAACCTGGTCAACACCAGCACCGGGGCCAAGGAATACAACGTCGATATGGCGGCGGCAATGATCGCCGGCCTGCCAACCCTGCTGGTCTACGTGGTGGCAGGCAAGTATTTCGTCCGCGGCCTCACGGCCGGCGCCGTCAAGGGGTAAGTCATGGCAACGCTTGAACTTCGCAATGTGAACAAGACCTACGGCAGCGGCTTGCCGGACACCCTCAAGGACATCCAGCTGTCGATCAAGGACGGCGAGTTCCTGATCCTGGTCGGCCCCTCGGGCTGTGGCAAGTCGACCTTGATGAACTGCATCGCCGGCCTTGAGCAGATCACCGGCGGCGCCATCCTGATCGACGAGCAGGACGTCAGCGGCATGAGCCCCAAGGACCGTGACATCGCCATGGTGTTCCAGTCCTACGCGCTGTACCCGACCATGAGCGTGCGTGAGAACATCGAGTTCGGCCTGAAGATCCGCAAGATGCCCCAGGCCGCCATCGACGAGGAGGTGGCGCGGGTGGCCAAGCTGCTGCAGATCGAGCACCTGCTTTCACGCAAGCCTGCCCAGCTCTCCGGCGGCCAGCAGCAGCGCGTGGCCATGGGCCGGGCGCTGGCGCGGCGGCCGAAGATCTACTTGTTCGACGAACCGTTGTCCAACCTCGACGCCAAGCTGCGGGTCGAGATGCGCACCGAAATGAAACTGATGCACCAGCGCCTGAAGACCACCACGGTGTACGTCACCCATGACCAGATCGAGGCCATGACCCTGGGCGACAAAGTGGCGGTGATGAAGGACGGCATCATCCAGCAGTTCGGTACCCCGCAGCAGATCTACAACGACCCGGCCAACCAATTCGTCGCCAGTTTCATCGGTTCGCCACCGATGAACTTCATTCCGGTGCGCCTGGCTCGGCAGGACGGGCGCCTATTGGCCCTGCTCGACAGCGGCCAGGCGCGTTGCGAGCTGCCGTTGGGCGTGGCCGGCGCTGAACTGGACGGGCGCGAGATCATCCTCGGCATCCGCCCCGAGCAGATTGCCCTGGGCACGGGGGAGGGCAATGGCCTGCCCGGCATCCGCGCCGACGTGCAGGTTACCGAGCCCACCGGGCCGGACCTGCTGGTGTTCGTCACCCTCAACCAGACCAAGGTCTGCTGCCGCCTGGCGCCGGATGTGGCGTGCAAGGTCGGCGACAGCCTGAACCTGCAGTTCGACCCGGCACGGGTACTGCTGTTTGACGCCGCCAGCGGTGAACGCCTGAGCCTGGACACCGCCAACGCTTCAGTGAAGGACAACGTGACTCACTTCAAGAGCCGTTGAATCGTCTACACCATCAATAAGAAAAAAGAGGACGCAAAGGGATGGAACAGCGCAATCGCATCAGGACCTTGGGCTCACTGGCCTTGCTTGCCATGGTTGGCAGCAGCGGGGCGCAGGCCGCCGAGGCCTTCTCCAGCGAGTCGAAATGGATGACCGGCGACTGGGGCGGTACTCGCACCGAGCTGCTGGACAAAGGCTATGACTTCACCCTCGACTACGTGGGCGAGGTGGCGGGCAACCTCAACGGCGGCTACAACGACGACAAGACCGCACGCTACAGCGACCAGTTTGCCCTGGGTGCGCACCTGGACCTGGAAAAGATCTTTGGCTGGCATGACACCGAGTTCAAGCTGGCGATCACCGAGCGCAGCGGCCGCAACCTGTCCAACGACCGCATCAGCGACCCGCGTGCCGGCCAGTTCAGTTCGGTACAGGAAGTGTGGGGCCGCGGCCAGACCTGGCGGCTGACCCAGATGTGGATCAAGCAGAAGTACTTTGACGGTGCCCTGGATGTGAAATTCGGCCGCTTCGGCGAGGGCGAAGACTTCAACAGCTTCCCCTGCGACTTCCAGAACCTGGCCTTCTGCGGCTCGCAGGTGGGCAACTGGGTGGGCGGCATCTGGTACAACTGGCCGGTCAGCCAATGGGCGCTGCGGGTCAAGTACAACATCACGCCTGAGTTCTTCGTGCAGGTCGGCGCGTTCGAGCAGAACCCCTCGAACCTGGAAACCGGCAACGGCTTCAAGCTCAGCGGCAGCGGCACCAAGGGCGCGATCCTGCCGGTGGAGGCGGTCTGGTCACCCCAGGTCAACGGCCTGCCGGGCGAGTACCGCCTCGGCTACTACTACAGCACGGCGGATGCCGAAGACATCTACGAAGACGTCAATGGCAACCCGCAAGGCATCAGCGGCGCGGGCTTCAAGTCGCACTCCAGCAAACATGGCTGGTGGGTGGTTGCGCAGCAGCAGGTCACCGCCCAGGGCGGTGATGCCAGCCGTGGTCTCAGCCTGTTTGCCAACTTCACCGTGCACGACAAGGCCACCAACGTGGTCGACAACTACCAGCAGGTCGGGCTGGTGTACAAAGGCGCCTTCGATGCCCGGCCCAAGGACGATATCGGGTTTGGGATCGCCCGCATTCACGTCAACGACGATGTGAAGAAGCGTGCTGAGCAGCTCAATGCCCAGAGCGGCATCAATGATTACGACAACCCGGGCTTCGTGCCGCTACAGCGCACCGAGTACAACGCCGAGCTGTATTACGGCTTCCACGTCACCAACTGGCTGACCGTGCGCCCCAACCTGCAATACATCAAGAGCCCGGGCGGGGTGGATGAGGTCGACAACGCGCTGGTCGCTGGTTTGAAGATTCAGTCGTCATTCTGAGCACATTTGTTGTAAATTTACGCCAATCCAATTTCGGCTCCCGGCATCCACTGGCTTGCAGTGGTTGTCGGGGATAGGCCGAGACAGCGCTATCTCAAACAACAAGAGCTTGGAACCATGCCCGAACATCCGCTACATCGCTTCTTTTCCGCACAGCGGCCAAGGCCGACATTCGAGTGGGAGCGTTACCAGCAGCGCGATGTCCTGATCATCGACCACCCCCTCTGCCAGGCTGTGTTCAGCCGGCAGGGCGCGCAGCTGCTGCACTTTCAACCCGCTGGCGAAAAGCCCTGGTTGTGGTGCGCCGAGCAGTGGCCGCAGGTGGGGGCGATTCGGGGGGGTGTGCCGGTGTGCTGGCCGTGGTACGGCCGGCACCCCAGCGAGGACCTGTGGCCGGCCCATGGCTGGGCGCGGCTGCTGGACTGGAAGCTGGTGGACAGCCGCGAGGACGAGGAGGGCGTGACATTGAAGTGGCGCCTGGACCTCTGCGACTGGCAGGTCGACCTGCATGCACGGCTTGGCAGCCGCATGGAGCTGCGCCTGAGTACCGAGCACCAGGACAGCGAACCGTGCCAGTTGAGCCATGCGCTGCTGGCTTACTGGCGTATCAGTGACGTGTCCGAGATAGCGCTGTCTGGGCTTGAGGATATCGAAGGCTACGACCGCCTGAGCCGGCAGGCCTGCCGCGAGGAAGGTGCGCTGAAGCTCAAGGGCGGCTGCCAGAAGGTCTACCCAGGCACCCCGCGGGTGCAACTACAGGACCCGGCCTGGCAGCGCGAACTGTGCATCGACACCGGTGACAGCGATGACACCGTGGTCTGGCACCCGGGCAACCGCCCGCTGATGGGCGTGACCGGTCGCGAATGCCAGGGCTTCGTCTGTGTCGAAGCCGCCAGTGGCAGTGGCGAGGGCCTAAGCCTGGCCCCGGGGCAACGCGCGCACTTGCGTTTGCAAGCGCATCGGCTCAGTTGAGTTCGTCGTCCTCGATCGGGTAACGGCTGGCGTTGAGGCTTTCCTTGATCTTGCGCAGGTGCGGCTGGAAGTCCACGCCGCGGCGCAGGGTCATGCCGGTGGCCAGCACGTCGAGCACGGTCAGCTGGATGATTCGCGAGGTCATCGGCATGTAGATGTCGGTGTCTTCCGGCAGTGGAATGTGCAGGCTCAGGCTGCAGGCCTGGGCCAGCGGCGAGCCGGCAGCGGTCAGGCCCAGTACCGAGGCGCCGTTTTCACGGGCCACGCGCGCCACCTCGACCAGTTCGCGGGTGCGCCCGGTGTAGGAGATGATCACGAACAGGTCGCCGGTGTGGGCCACCGAGGCCAGCATGCGTTGCATCAGCACGTCGGCGTGGGCCGACACCGCCAGGTTGAAGCGGAAGAACTTGTGCTGGGCATCCAGGGCCACCGGCGCCGAGGCGCCAAGGCCGAAGAAGTGGATCTGCCGGGCCTGGATCATCATGTCCACGGCGCGGCTGACCTGCTGCGGGTCGAGTTGCTGGCAGGCGCTGTCGAGCGAGGCGATGGCGCTGCCGAAAATCTTCTGGGTGTAGGCGGCAGGGTCGTCGTCGGCCTCGACGGCGCGGCTCACATAGGCAGCGCCACTGGCCAGGCTCTGCGCCAGCTGCAGCTTGAGCTCGGGGTAGCCGCTGACGCCGAACGACCGGCAGAAGCGGTTGACGGTTGGTTCGCTGACCTTGGCCGCCTGGGCCAGTGCAGCAATGCTGAAACGGGTGGCTTGTTGCGGATTGAGCAGGATGACTTCGGCGACTTTGCGTTCGGCCTTGTTCAGCTCGTCGAGGCGTCCCTGGATCTGTTCCAGGAGGTTTCGCACGCGGTCCATGGGTGTGTCCTTGGGTCGGGAAGACAGCCGGCTGACGAAGCAGCAGGCTTTTTGCACGGTCGTCTATCGTACTGTCGGTGCGGGTGGCGCACCACTTGTCTGTAATACTTGTGTGTAATGTTGTGGTTTTTACTACATTATCCCTTGAAAACCGTATGTGAAAGCGGTATTCCTAGACCAACTTTAGGAAAGAACCTACATCATGGCTGCGATCAGTGTCGAACCTTGCACATTTGCCCTCTTTGGCGCCCTTGGCGACCTGGCATTGCGCAAGCTGTTTCCTGCGCTCTACCAGCTCGACCGGGCTAACCTGCTGCACCCCGACACGCGCCTGCTGGCGCTGGCCCGCGAGGCAGGCAGTGCGCAGGAGCACCTGAACAGCATCGAAGTCCACCTGCGCCGCCATGTGCCCGAGGCCGATATCGAGCCTGCAGCACTGGGCCGCTTCCTGGCCCGGTTGAGCTACCAGCACCTGGACTTCCTGCAACCTGAGGGTTACCACGCCCTGGCCGAGCAGTTGCCGGGGGACCTGCCGCTGATCGCCTACTTCGCTACGGCAGCAGCGGTATACGGGGCCATCTGCGAAAACCTCGACAAGGCCGGCCTGGCCCCGCGTACCCGGGTGGTGCTGGAGAAGCCTATCGGTCACGACCTGGAGTCGTCGCGCCGGGTCAACGATGCCGTGGCGCGGTTCTTCCCCGAAAACCGGGTTTACCGTATCGACCACTATCTGGGCAAGGAGACGGTGCAGAACCTGATTGCCCTGCGGTTCGCCAATAGCCTGTTCGAAACCCAGTGGAACCAGAATTCCATCTCCCACGTGGAGATCACCGTCGCCGAAAAGGTCGGTATCGAAGGCCGCTGGGGCTACTTCGACAAGGCCGGCCAGCTGCGCGACATGATCCAGAACCATCTGCTGCAGTTGCTGTGCCTGATCGCCATGGACCCGCCCAGCGAGCTGTCCGCCGATGCCATTCGTGACGAGAAGGTGAAGGTGCTCAAAGCCCTGGCACCGATCACGGGCGAGGGGCTGAGCACCCAAGTGGTGCGCGGTCAGTACATTGCCGGCTACAGCGAGGGCAAGCCGGTGCCGGGTTACCTGGAAGAGGACAACGCCAACGCCCGCAGCGACACCGAAACCTTCGTCGCCCTGCGTGCCGATATCCGCAACTGGCGCTGGTCGGGCGTGCCGTTCTACCTGCGTACCGGCAAGCGCATGCCGCAGAAGCTGTCGCAGATCGTCATCCACTTCAAGGAAACGCCGCACTACATCTTCGCCCCGGAACAACGTTTGCAGGTCGGTAACAAGCTGATCATCCGTCTGCAACCGGACGAAGGCATTTCTTTACGGGTGATGACCAAGGAGCAAGGCCTGGACAAGGGCATGCAACTGCGCAGTGGCCCGCTGCAGCTGAATTTTTCCGACGCCTGGCGTAGCGCGCGGATTCCGGATGCCTACGAACGCCTGTTGCTCGAGGTGATGCGCGGCAACCAGAACCTGTTCGTGCGCAAGGATGAAATCGAATATGCCTGGAAATGGTGCGACCAGTTGATCGCTGGCTGGCAAAGCGCAGGTGATGCGCCCAAGCCGTACGCGGCGGGGTCCTGGGGGCCGATGAGCTCGATCGCACTGATCACACGAGACGGGAGGGCGTGGTATGGCGATATCTGAACTGCAATTGCCGGCGGCGGTGAAGGCGCATGAACTGGCTGATGGCAAGACCCTGGCGGCAACGCTGGCCCGCGATGTGGCCGAGCGGTTGCGGGCGGCGATTGCCGCCAAAGGCCAGGCTTGCGTGGTGTTGTCCGGCGGGCGCAGCCCGGTGCCGTTTCTCGAGCGCTTGGCCGCCGAGGCGCTGGACTGGTCGAAAGTGACCGTAAGCCTGGCGGATGAGCGCTGGGTGCCGGTGGAGCATGCCGACAGCAACGCCGGCCTGCTGGCCCGTCACCTGCTCAAGGGCGCGGCTGCCAAGGCCCGCTTCATTGGCCTGTACCAGCAGGCCGAGAACCTGGAACTCGCGGCGGCCAACGCCGATCAGGCACTGGCAGACCTGCCGGCCATCGACGTGCTGGTGCTGGGCATGGGCGACGATGGCCATACCGCCTCGCTGTTCCCCAACAGCCCCAACCTGGACGACGGACTGGCCGCCAGCAGCCCGCACCGCTGCCTGCCGATGCTGGCGCCCAGTGTGCCGCACCAGCGCTTGTCGATGACCCGCACGTTGCTGGCCAGCGCTGGCTTCATCGCGCTGGCCGTGCAAGGCCCGAACAAACTCGCTACCCTGCGCGCCGCGCTGGCGGGCAACGACCTTACCGAAATGCCGATACGCGCCTTTCTCCACGACCCCCTGGACATCTACTGGTGCCCATGAGCCAAGGATCCACAGTCATGACCACCCTTGAACGCCCACAGACTCTGCTCTCGATGGCCGACAAAGCCGCCCGGATCGACGCGATCTGCGACAAGGCGCGCATCCTGCCGGTGATCACCATCGCCCGTGAGCAAGACATCCTGCCGCTGGCCGACGCGCTGGCCGCAGGTGGCATTCGTACCCTTGAGGTGACCCTGCGCTCCCAGCACGGCCTGAAGGCCATCCAGGTGCTGCGCGAACAGCGGCCAGAGCTGTGCATTGGTGCGGGTACGGTACTTGACCGCAGCATGTTCGCGGCGGTCGAAGCGGCTGGTGCGCAGTTCGTGGTCACCCCAGGCATCACCCAGGACATTCTCCAGGCGGGTGTCGACAGCGACATCCCGCTGCTGCCGGGTATCAGTACGCCGTCCGAAATCATGATGGGCTACGCCCTGGGTTACCGTCGGTTCAAATTGTTCCCGGCGGAAATAAGCGGTGGCGTGGCAGCGATCAAGGCGTTTGGCGGCCCGTTCGGCGACATCCGCTTCTGCCCGACTGGCGGGGTGAACCCGGCCAATGTGCGCAACTACATGGCGTTGCCCAATGTGATGTGTGTTGGGGGTACCTGGATGCTCGACAGCAGCTGGATCAAGAATGGCGACTGGGCGCGGATCGAAGCGTGCAGTGCCGAGGCGATTGCGCTGCTGGACTGAAACTGAATGTGTTGTGGGCTTTACGGCTTATGGGGCGCTTGGTCGGCGCCCCTTTTTTTTGCCTGCAGGTTTGGTGTTGCCGGTGTTGGCCTCTTCGCGGGGCAAGCCCGCTCCCACAGATAATTCACAGCCCAACAGGTAATTCCCAGTGCCACAGGTTCTGTGGGAGCGGGCTTGCCCCGCGAAAGGGCCAGTTCGGGCAATAAAAAAGCCCGCATCAAGGATGCGGGCTCTTGGCCATCAAACCGCAGCTTACGCCGCCTTGGCCTCTTGCTGGCTCAGCGAGCGGTTCAGCGCACTGAACAGCGCCTTGAAGCTGGCGGTGGTGATGTTCTCGTCGATGCCCACACCATGCACCGGGCGGCCACCGGCCACGCGCAGTTCGATGTAGGCCGCCGCCTTGGCGTTGGTGCCGGCGCCGATGGCATGCTCGTTGTAATCCATGATCTCCACGGCAATCGGCAAGCCGGCCACCAGGGCTTCCAGGGCGCCATTGCCCTTGCCGCGCCAGTGCAGGGTGGTTTCGCCTTCACCAGCGACTTCCACTTCCACGGCGCTGTGGCCGTTTTCTTCCTGCAGGCGGTGGCTGACCAGTGCATACGGGGCGTTGGCCTGGAGGTACTCTTTCTGCAGCAGGCTGTAGATCTGCTTGGCAGTCATTTCCAGGCCCAGGCGGTCGGTTTCACCCTGGACCACCTGGCTGAACTCGATCTGCATGCGGCGTGGCAGGCTGATGCCGTATTCCTGTTCGAGCAGGTAGGTGATGCCGCCTTTGCCCGACTGGCTGTTGACGCGGATCACCGCCTCGTAGCTGCGGCCGATGTCGGCCGGGTCGATCGGCAGGTACGGCACTTCCCACAGCTCGCCTTCCTGTTGCTTGGCGAAGCCTTTGCGGATGGCGTCCTGGTGCGAGCCGGAGAACGCAGTGTGAACCAAGTCGCCGACATACGGATGACGCGGGTGCACCGGCAATTGGTTGCACTCTTCAACTACCTTGCGCACGCCGTCGATGTCGGAGAAGTCCAGTTGTGGGTCGATGCCTTGGGTATAGAGGTTCAGTGCCAAGGTCACCAGGTCGACGTTGCCGGTACGCTCGCCGTTGCCGAACAGGCAGCCTTCGGCGCGGTCGGCGCCGGCCATCAGGCCCAGCTCGGTGGCGGCGATGCCGGTGCCACGGTCGTTGTGGCAGTGCAGGCTGATGATCACGCTGTCACGGCGGCTGATGTTGCGGCAGAACCACTCGATCTGGTCGGCGTAGATGTTCGGCGTGGCGACTTCCACGGTGGCTGGCAGGTTGAGGATGAGCTTGTGCTCAGGCGTTGGGTTCCACACTTCAATGACCGCGTCGCAGACTTCCTTGGCGAACTCCAGCTCGGTGGCGCTGAAGGTCTCGGGCGAGTACTGGAAAGTCCACTGGGTGTCCGGCTGCTGGGCAGCGTACTTGACGAACAGTTTGGCCGCGTTCACTGCGATGTCCTTCACGCCTTGCTTGTCTTGGTTGAAGACGATGCGGCGGAACGACGGGCTGGTCGCGTTGTACAGGTGGACGATGGCCTTCTTGGCCCCACGCAGCGATTCGAAGGTACGGGCGATCAGGTCTTCACGGGCCTGGGTCAGCACCTGGATGGTGGTGTCGTCCGGGATGTGGCCATCTTCGATCAGGGTACGCACGAAGTCGAAGTCGGTCTGCGAAGCGGACGGGAACGAGGCTTCGATCTCCTTCACGCCAACCTGCACCAAGGTCTTCCAGAAACGCAGCTTCTTCTCCGCATCCATCGGCTCGATCAGCGACTGGTTGCCATCACGCAGGTCGGAGCTGCACCAGATCGGCGCTGCGGTGATGGTTTTCGATGGCCAGGTGCGATCAGGCAGGTCGATGGTCGGGAAGGCGCGGTATTTCTTCGAAGGGTCTTTGAGCATGGTCATGGAAGCAATCCTTTTGTATGCGGCCGAGATCGGGCCTGCCGAGCAATAACGAGATGAAGAGGCGAGGCGACGCGATTCAACCTGGTAGTCGTGCGCTGACCAGGCAGAGGCTGCGATGTTGTCGGAGCAGAATGAGGGTGCTGGAGGTTTTCATGCTTCAACCCTAAGCCAGCGGGGTGAGGGATGGCAAGTGTTCGCGAAAAATTGAGAGGAATGCTTAAAAAAAGCTGGATGGCGAGATTTTGTAGCGCTTATTGCGGAGAGGCTTTCGGGTTTTTGCGCTGTAGGTTTTGATGGCGCAAGACACGGGAAGTGGGGTGTCAGTGCCGGCTTCTCGCGGGTAACCCCGCGAAGAAGCCCGCCCTATCAGGGCTGGAATGCACCAATGAAGATGGCCGGGTCCACCCGCGCATCATTCAGGCTGACATTCCAGTGCATGTGCGGCCCGGTAGCCCGCCCGGTCGAGCCAACCCGGCCAACCACCTCACCGCGGCGCAGCGCCTGCCCCACGGCCACATCGATTTTCGACATGTGGCAGAACATGCTGATGAAGCCCTGGCCATGGTCGACGAACACGGTACGGCCGTTGAAGAAATAATCACCCACCAAGATCACTTTGCCATTGGCCGGGGTCTTGATGGGCGTACCGGCGGGCACGGCGAAGTCCAGGCCGGCATGCGGGTTGCGCTCTTCGCCATTGAAGAAGCGGCGCACGCCGAACTTGCTCGACAGCGGGCCGTTGACCGGCTTGTCGAGAATCAGGTTGCTCGGCAGGGCCGGGCTGAAGCTGCGGTAGGCCTTGATCTGTTCGGCCAGTTCGCCCTCGATGCGCTTGAGGTCCGCCGGGTTCGGGTTGACCTGCCGCGTGTTCTTCAGGGTGATGCGCTGCTCGGGGTACTTCTTGCTCCCGACCGTGAAGGGCAGGCTGCGGCCGCCCTGGCTCAGCACGGCGGTGCCGGGCTTCTGGGTCAGCGGAATGCCGACGATCGCCAGCCAGTTGTCCTGTTCCTTGACCACCAGCACCGGCTTGCCGTCAAAGCGTGCATTCGGCGCCGTGCTGGCAGGCCCCAGGTCGACCACTGCCACGCCGCCGGGCACCGGCTTGTTCAAGGTACGGGTGATGTAGCTGGCCTGAGCGCCGCAGGCCAGCAACAGCAGGGAAAGGGCGAGCAGGGGCGCGAACAGGCGGGGCATGGGTCAGTCCAGTAGTGAGAGGGTAACGGGCGTCAGGTGGTTGTCTTCGACCCGCACCTGCAGTTCGCCTTCATTCAGGCGAGCGGTCAGGCGCTGGCCGTTGTGGGTCTGCTCGGCGCTGCGGATGGCCTGGCCGCGCTCATCGAGCAGGATGCTGTAGCCGCGGGCGAGGGTGGCCAGCGGGCTGACCACTTGCAGCGTCTGCAGTTGGGCCTGGAAGCGCTGGCGACGGTCCTTGAGCACCTCGCGCATGGCCCGGGGCAGGCGTTCGGCAAGGCTGTCCAGGCGCTGGTTCAGCAGCTTCAGGGTGCGCCCCGGGTGCTGCGCGGCCAGGCGGGTATCAAGGCGCCCCAGGCGCTCGCGGCGCTGGTTGAGGTTGCCGAGGAAAGCGCGACGCAGGCGCATGTCCAGATCGTCCAGGCGCTGGGCCTGCTGGCGCAGGCGCTCGCCTGGGTGGCGCAGGCGCCGGGCCAGCGACTCCACGCGCAGGCGGTCGTGGCTCAGGCGGTTCTGCATGCACAGCAGCAGGCGCCGTTGCAGGCTGTCGAGGCGGTGCTGCAAGCCACTGTTGTCGGGGGCCAGCAGTTCGGCGGCGGCGGACGGGGTGGGCGCGCGGACGTCGGCGACGAAATCGCAGATCGACACGTCGGTCTCATGGCCGACGGCACTGACGATAGGCGTGACACAGGCTGCCACGGCGCGGGCCACGGCTTCTTCGTTGAAGCTCCACAGGTCTTCCAGCGAGCCGCCGCCGCGTGCCAGGATCAGCGCATCGAAACCAAGGCTGTCGGCCAGTTGCACGGCGCGCACGATCTGCGCGATGGATTCGCGGCCCTGCACGGCGGTGGGTATCAGGTTCAGCTCGACTTGCGGGGCGCGGCGGCCGAATACGCTGATGATGTCGCGGATCACCGCGCCCGTGGGCGAGGTGATGATGCCGATGCGTTGCGGATGCGCCGGCAGCGGTTTCTTGCGTTCGGCGCTGAACAGGCCCTCGGCGCCGAGTTTCTCTTTCAGTGCTTCGAACGCCAGGCGCAGCGCACCGTCACCGGCCGCTTCGACGGTGTCGAGGATCAGTTGGTAATCGCCACGCCCTTCGAACAGCGAGACTTTGCCGCGCACCCGCACCGCCAGGCCGTCACGCAGGGCCTGGCGGACCCGCGTGGCGTTCTGGCGGAACAGCGCGCAGCGCACCTGGGCGCCGCTGTCCTTGAGGGTGAAGTACATGTGGCCGGAGGCCGGGCGGGCGAGGTTGGAAATCTCGCCTTCCACCCAGACGCTGCGGAACACGTCTTCCAGCAGCACCCGGGCGCGGCCGTTGAGCTGGCTGACGGTGAGGACCTCGCGGTCCAGGCCGAGTCGTTCGAAGGGGTCTCTGATCATGGCGGGCATCATAAAGGACATCGGGGGCGGTTGTCTGTGTTGGGGCTGGGGGGTGAGAGGATTGGGGGACGTGGGGCTGCCAGGTGCAGGGCGATGGATTTTCGGCGCCCATGAGATCGAGCGCCGCCCGCGAAGCGCCGCGCGGGCGGCGCTCGATCTCATGGGCGCAGAATAACCACCGTCATGCACTACGGGCCCCCATCAAACCCCCAACATCGCCGCCAGAAACTGCCGCACCATCACCCCCGCATCGCGCCTGCAGGCCAATGCCACGGTACTCTCACAAGGCTCCCCCAACCCCACGAACCTGACCGATGCCGGCGCAATATCACGCATGCATTTAGGCAATAGCGCCACCCCGAACCCCGCCTGAATCAGCTGTAATTGCGTGGTCTTGCGTGAAACCACCTGGGCCGCCTGCGGGAAGAATCCAGCTTCCATGCACAACGACGCCGACAGGTAGCTCAAACCGCCACGATCACGGTGCGGGATGGAAATGAACCGCTCCCCACGCAACTGCTCCAGTCGCACGACCGCCTCTTCAGCCAAGGAGTGCCCCGCCGCAACGGCCAGCAACAACGGCTCGCTGAACAGCTCATGCAGCACCACCCCCTCATGCTGGCGCAGCACCGGCAGCCGCAGCAGGCCGATATCCAGCCGCCCAGCGGCAATATCCTCCAGCTGCGCCTCCGACGACTGCTGCGCGATTTCCAGCGAGATCCCTGGGTGGCCCTGCAAGTAACAGCCCAGGCGAGCCAGCAGCGGCCCGGTCAGCGGCACGGTACTGGAATGGTTCAGGCGCAAGCTGCCTTGCAAGCCATCCCCCACGTCACGGGTGATGCGCTCAGCGTGCGCCAGGTCGGCCAGCAAGCGGCGGGCACGCTGCAAAAAGGCGTCCCCAGCAAGCGTCAGCCGTGGCCGCCGGGCGGTACGTTCGAACAACGGCGTTCCCAGGTGCTGCTCCAGCTCCTTGATCTGCCGGCTCAGCGCCGATTGGGCGATATACAGCCGCTCGGCGGCAACGCTGAAGCTACCGCTTTCAGCGATCTCCACGAAGTAACGCAACTGGCGGATCGACGTCATGTCATGCCTTTTCGAGATAGGTAATGGCGCAAAGGCATATTAGTCGGCATGGCTCATGGCTGGCTAACCTTTGCATGACTTTTCAGGAACACACGCCATGCTCACCCAATTGCCATTCTCCGGCCTCGATTGGCTGCCCATCCTGCTCGGTGTCGGCCTGGCTTACATCGTCTTCGGCATTGCCGGTTTCGGCACCGCGCTGGTGGCCGGCCCGGTGCTGATCCACTTCATGCCGCTGTCGCGCGTCATTCCGCTGTTGGTGCTGCTGGACTTCGTGGCGGCCTTTGGCAACCTGCTGCCGTCGCGCCGGGATGTGGTGCGTGGCGAACTGCTGCGTCTACTGCCCTTCATGGCGATAGGCTGCACCCTGGGCGTGGTGTTTCTGCTGCGGCTCAAGGCTGACGTGTTGCTGTTGCTGATGGGGTTGTTCGTCAGCGCCTATGCGGTCTATGGCTTGGCGGTGAGGGTGCGCCCGGCGAACCTTTCAGGCTTCTGGGCGGTGCCCATGGGCACGGTGGGCGGCTTGTTCGGTGCGTTGTTTGGCAGTGGCGGGTTTCTCTATGCCCTCTATCTGAGCGCGCGCCTGGAGGCGAAAGAGCAGGTGCGCGCTACCCAGAGCGCGTTGATCAGTTGCAGCACCGTGGTGCGCCTGTCGCTGTTTCTGATCGCCGGAGTCTACGCCGACAGCAGCCTGCTGTTGCTTGCTGCCTGCCTGTTGCCGGTGATGTTCGTCGGCCTGTGGGCCGGGCGCCGGCTGACCCTGAAGCTGTCCCGCGAGGCTTTTGTGCGCCTGGTCACCTGGCTGGTGCTGGCCAGCGGCCTGGCCATGATCGGTCGCTACCTGAGCCTGTGAGCGGTAGAATTGCTGCATTACCGCAGTTCGCAGGCTTGCCTCTTTAATGAACACCCAGAGCATCATCGTCCCCAAGCTTTCCACCGTCCCGGCTCACGAGGCCCGCGCCCGGGCGATCGTGCGCTGGCTGGTGCGCGAGAAAGTCATCGAGGAACAACTCACCACCTGCGGTCGCACCGGCAACCGCATGGGCCATGCCCTGGCCGACGGTGCGCGCAAGGTGGCCCTGCGCCCGGACAAACTGCCGTTCGGCGAACAAGCCAACGGCCTGGAGATCATGCTCAAGCGCTGCATCTATACCCCGACCAACGGTTTTCTCGAAGAAGCCGGCTGCCCGGAGTGCCGGCGCGAGGTCGGCGAGCCGCTGTTCGAGAGCCTGGAAGAGTGGATGCCAGGGGTCAGTGACAACTTCACCTGCCCGCTGTGCGGCTTCGAAGACGACATCAACGGCTTTCTTTACCTGCAGCCATGTGCCTTTTCCAACCTGGGGTTCATCTTCAACAACTGGGGCGAGGCCGGGTTCACCCAGGCCTTTCTCGACAGCTTCGCCGACTGGCTGGACCAGCCAGTGGCCGTGGTGCAGGTAAAACTGCCACAAGGCTGACCGAAGGCCCTTATTTTGCATTGAGCGGCGCGCCGTGGATGAGTATAATGGCGCGCTTCCATTTTTCCCGCCCGGGAGCCCCCGCGATGCTGCGTATCAGCCAAGAAGCCCTGACCTTCGACGATATCCTCCTTGTACCTGGCTATTCCGAGGTACTGCCCAATGAAGTCAGTCTCAAGACCCGTTTGACTCGTGGCATCGAGCTGAACATTCCGCTGGTTTCCGCTGCCATGGATACCGTGACCGAAGCGCGTCTGGCCATTGCCATGGCTCAGGAAGGCGGCATCGGCATCATCCACAAGAACATGACCATCGAACAGCAGGCCGGCGAAGTCCGCAAGGTCAAGAAGTTCGAGGCTGGCGTGGTCAAGGACCCGATCACCATCGAAGCAGACGCCACCGTGCGCGACCTGTTCGACCTGACCCGCCTGAACAACATTTCGGGTGTTCCGGTGCTGGAAAACGGCGACCTGGTCGGCATCGTCACTTCCCGTGACGTGCGCTTCGAAACCCGTCTGGATGCCAAGGTCCGCGATGTGATGACGCCGAAAGAGCGTCTGGTCACCGTGCGCGAAGGCGCCAACAAGAACGAAGTCCGCGAGCTGCTGCACAAGCACCGCCTTGAAAAAGTCCTGATCGTCGACGACAAGTTCAGCCTCAAGGGCATGATGACCGTCAAGGACATCGAAAAAGCCAAGGCCTACCCGCTGGCCAGCAAGGACGACCAAGGTCGCCTGCGCGTCGGCGCCGCGGTCGGTACCGGCAAGGACACTGGCGAGCGCGTAGCCGCCCTGGTTGCCGCCGGCGTTGACGTGGTGGTGGTCGACACCGCCCACGGTCACTCCAAAGGCGTGATCGACCGCGTGCGTTGGGTCAAGGAAACCTACCCGCAGGTTCAGGTGATCGGCGGCAACATCGCCACCGGTGCCGCGGCCAAAGCCCTGGCTGAAGCTGGCGCTGACGCCGTCAAGGTCGGCATCGGCCCAGGTTCGATCTGCACCACCCGCATCGTCGCCGGTGTCGGCGTACCGCAGATCAGCGCCATCGCCAACGTCGCTGCCGCACTGGAAGGCACTGGCGTGCCGCTGATCGCCGACGGTGGCATCCGCTTCTCCGGTGACCTGTCCAAGGCCATCGTTGCCGGTGCTTCCTGCGTGATGATGGGTTCGATGTTCGCCGGTACCGAAGAGGCCCCGGGTGAAGTCGAACTGTTCCAGGGCCGTTCCTACAAGGCTTACCGCGGCATGGGCTCGCTGGGTGCGATGGCACAGGCGCAGGGCTCTTCCGACCGTTACTTCCAGGACTCCTCGGCCGGTGCCGAGAAGCTGGTACCGGAAGGTATCGAAGGCCGAGTGCCGTACAAGGGCGCCCTGGCTGCGATCATCCACCAGCTGATGGGCGGCCTGCGTTCGTCCATGGGCTATACCGGCAGCGCGACCATCGAAGAGATGCGTACCAAGCCGGAGTTCGTGCGCATCACCGGTGCCGGCATGGCCGAGTCCCACGTGCATGACGTGCAGATCACCAAAGAAGCCCCTAACTACCGGGTCGGCTGAGGCCTCCAGCGGTAAGTAGCAAGCTTCAAGCGGTAGTTGCGTTGCAGCAGCTACCGCGTTTTCCCCGATCAACTTGCAGCTCGCAGCTAGACGCTTGCAGTTGCACCAGAGATTGAGTCATGGCCCTCGACATTCACGCTCACCGCATCCTGATCCTCGATTTCGGTTCCCAGTACACCCAGCTGATCGCCCGCCGTGTGCGCGAAATCGGCGTGTACTGCGAACTGCATCCGTTCGACATGGACGATGAAGCGATCCGCGAATTCAACCCGCGCGGCATCATCCTCGCCGGCGGCCCCGAATCGGTACACGAAGCCAACAGCCCGCGCGCGCCGCAGGCCGTTTTCGACCTGAACGTACCGCTGCTGGGCATCTGCTACGGCATGCAGACCATGGCCGAGCAACTGGGCGGCAAGGTTACCGGGTCGGACCTGCGCGAATTCGGTTACGCCCGCGTTGACGTGGTCGGCAAGAGCCGTCTGCTCGACGGCATCGAAGACCACGTGGACGCTGACGGCGTACTGGGCCTGGACGTCTGGATGAGCCACGGTGACAAGGTCACCCAGATGCCAGGCGACTTCCACGTGCTGGCCAGCACCCCGAGCTGCCCGATCGCCGGCATGTTCGACGACGCGCGCGGCTACTACGGCGTGCAGTTCCACCCGGAAGTGACCCACACCAAGCAAGGTGGTCGCATCCTCTCGCGCTTCGTCCAGGACATCTGCGGTTGCGAAGCCCTGTGGACCCCGTCCAACATCGTCGAAGACGCCATCGCCCAAGTGCGTGAGCAAGTCGGTTCGGCCAACGTCCTGCTGGGCCTGTCTGGCGGCGTCGACTCGTCCGTGGTTGCCGCGCTGCTGCACCGCGCCATCGGCGACCAGCTGACCTGCGTGTTCGTCGACAACGGCCTGCTGCGCCTGCACGAAGGTGACCAGGTGATGGCCATGTTCAAGGAGAACATGGGCGTCAAGGTGATCCGTGCCGACGCCGAGGCGCAGTTCCTGGGCAACCTGGAAGGCGAAGCGGACCCGGAGAAGAAGCGCAAGATCATCGGCCGCACCTTCATCGACATCTTCGATGCCGAAGCCAGCAAACTGGACAACATCCAGTTCCTGGCCCAGGGCACCATCTACCCGGACGTGATCGAGTCGGCTGGCGCCAAAAGCGGCAAGGCCCACGTGATCAAGTCGCACCACAACGTCGGTGGCCTGCCTGAGGAAATGAACCTCAAGCTGGTCGAGCCGCTGCGCGAACTGTTCAAGGACGAAGTGCGCAAGATCGGCCTGGAGCTGGGCCTGCCGTACGACATGGTCTACCGCCACCCGTTCCCGGGCCCGGGCCTGGGCGTGCGCATCCTGGGTGAAGTGAAGAAGGAATACGCCGACATCCTGCGTCGCGCCGACCACATCTTCATCGAAGAACTGCGCAAGGCCGACTGGTACCACAAGACCAGCCAGGCCTTCGTGGTGTTCCAGCCGGTCAAGTCGGTGGGTGTCGTGGGTGACGGCCGTCGCTACGCCTGGGTCGTGGCCCTGCGTGCCGTCGAAACCGTGGACTTCATGACCGCGCGTTGGGCACACCTGCCGTACGAGCTGCTGGAAACCGTCAGCGGCCGTATCATCAACGAAATCGAAGGCATTTCGCGCGTCACATACGACGTCTCGAGCAAGCCGCCTGCCACCATCGAGTGGGAGTGATCGGGCGTCCGGCTGTGGCCGGAACCCGTTAGCCAAAAAGCCCGCATTGCTGCGGGCTTTTTCGTTATTGACGGGCAGGTTGTCAGCGCCTGGCGCGTTGGCGAAAATACATGCAGTTTGTATGTAAAGGAGAGAGTGATGGTCCGTCGCACGCGCGCCGAAATGGAAGAAACCCGCGCCACGTTGTTGTCCACTGCGCGCCAGGTGTTCAGCGAGCATGGCTATGCGGGTACCTCGATGGATGAGCTGACCGCCAGGGCGGGCCTGACGCGGGGTGCGCTCTATCACCACTTCGGCGACAAGAAGGGCCTGTTGGCGGCAGTGGTGGAGCAGATCGATGGTGAGGTCGACGCGCGACTGAACAGCATCTCCGAGAATGCCGGCGATGCCAGGGAGGGCTTGCGACAGCGTTGCCGTGCCTACCTCGAAATGGCACTGGAACCCGATATCCAGCGCATTGTGCTGCGTGATGCCCGGGCAGTGCTGGGGGGCGCCTCGCAGGAATCGCATCTGCACTGCCTGGCAACGATGCAACGGCTGGTTCAGAACCTGATCGAGCAAGGCGTGCTGGCTCCGGCCGAGCCGCGGGCGCTGGCCTCACTGATTTATGGCGGCCTGGCCGAAGCCGCATGCTGGATTGCCCAAAGCGAGGAGGGCGACGCACGCCTGACGCAAAGCCTTGCCGCACTTGAGCTGTTGCTGCGCGGGTTGCTGGCCAGGCCCTGAGCGGCTCTGGGTACGATTGTTCACAGACGCTCAGGCTGTAATTGCGCACACTGCGCTTCTTCGGCTTTGCGCAAGGACAATCGCAATGGCAGGCAACATTCCTCATGTAGTGGTGGTGGGCGGCGGTATCCTCGGCGCGTCCGTCGCCTGGCACCTGGCGCGGCGTGGTGCTGCGGTCACTGTGCTCGAGCGCGAGCGGGGCGTTGCGCGGGGTGTCACCGGGCACTCCTATGGTTGGGTGGGCACGGGCAGCCGCCTGCCGTCTGCAGACCCGGCATGCTTTGCCCTGGAACAGCGTGCGCTGGCACAGTTCCCCCGCCTGACGCAGGCACTCGGCCCACTGCCGGTGGCGGCGCAAGGTGGCTTGATATGGCTCGACAGCGAGGAGCAGACCCTTGCCATGCTCGCCGAGCAGCAGGCGGCCGGGGTTTCGATGGCCGCAGTGGGGCGTGAGCGCATCCGCCAGCTTGAGCCTGGCCTGGTGCAGCCACCCGGCATGGCTATCTGGGCTCCGGACGATTTCGCGGTCGAACCTGATGTGCTGGCCCAGCACTTGTTGACGGCAGCGCAGGCTGAAGGCGCTCGGGTACTTGAGGCGCGCGAGGTACTGGCGCTGCAAGTGCAGGGTGCGCGCATTACCGGTGTACGTACCGGTCTGGGCATCGTGCATGCGGATGTCGTCGTGCTGGCCAATGCCATGGGGGCTCAGCGCCTGGCCCGTCAACTGGGGCAGGAACTGCCTATCCATGAAGCCCCCGCGGTGTTGCTGCGCTTCGGTGCCGCGCAGGTGCCGTTGCGCCATCTGCTGTATGGGCAGGGGCTGGAAGTGCGGCCAGGGCTGGGCGGCGGTTTGCTGTCGGCAGACGATTTCCCTGGTGAAGAGGGTATGGCCGAACTGGGTCGCGAAAGCCTGCAGGCGGTTGCCAGCCTGTTCCAGCCGGAGTGCGAACTGTCGCTGCAATCGATACGGGCGGTGTACCGGCCCAAAACCGACAGCGGCCTGCCACTGCGTACGTTCCTTGACGGGTGCGAAGGGCTGTACGTCATGGTCGCTCACCCGGGCGTGATACTGGCGCCAGCACTGGGCTACGAGGCTTGTGAAGACATTCTCAAGGGGCAGGTCCATGGCGATGCATATGCCTGCTGAACACCCGCTGCGACAAGACTTCACTTAATATTTCGCAAATGCAGGTGTATCGTATTCGCCCTTCATTGCCAGCCCTGCTGGCAGCTGGCTTGCGCAATAAACGAGGTACCCGCACCGATGTCCTTCACCCGTCGACAAATGCTCAAGGGCCTCACCGGCCTGGTTGTGGTAGGCCTGGGCGCCGGAGGCGCGGCGCGGTACTGGCTGGGCAAGGTCGAGGACGAGAATGCCGGGCACGACTACGAACTGATCGCCGCGCCCCTGGAAGTGGAGCTGGTGCCGGGCTTCAAGACCGAGGCCTGGGCCTTTGGCCCGTCGGCGCCGGGCACCGAATTGCGGGTACGCCAGGGTACCTGGCTGCGGGTGCGTTTCATCAACCACCTGCCGGTCGAAACCACCATCCACTGGCACGGCATCCGCCTGCCGCTGGAAATGGACGGCGTGCCCTATGTGTCGCAACTGCCGGTCAAGCCTGGCGAGTACTTCGACTACAAGTTCCGCGTGCCGGATGCCGGCAGCTACTGGTACCACCCGCACGTCAGCAGCTCCGAAGAGCTTGGCCGCGGGCTGGTCGGGCCGCTGATCGTCGAGGAGCGCGAGCCTACCGGGTTTCTGCACGAGCGCACCCTGAGCCTGAAAAACTGGCACGTGGACGAGCAAGGCGCCTGGCTGCCGTTCAGCATCCCCCGCGAGGCCGCGCGCAACGGCACTGCCGGGCGGCTGATCACCATCAACGGCCAGCCCGACTCGGTGACCGAGTTGCCCGCCGGCCAAGTGGTGCGCTTGCGCCTGCTCAACCTGGACAACACCTGGACCTACCGCCTGAACCTCAAGGGCAACTGCGAGGCCAGGATCTACGCGCTCGACGGCAACCCGGTCACCCCGCGCCCACTGGACGACGATTACTGGCTGGGGCCAGGCATGCGTATCTGCCTGGCGATTCGCATTCCTGAGGCGGGTGAGGAAATCTCCCTGCGCGACGGTTTCGTGCGCCTGGGCACCTTGCGTTCGGTGGCCAGCAACGACGCCCCCAGCGACTGGCCGCCAGCCTTGCCGCCGAACCCGGTGGCCGAGCCGGACCTGGAGAATGCCGAAAAGCTCAACTTCAATTTCGAATGGGTCGGCAAGGTCTCGGTCAACACCGAGAACGGCAGGCCGCCCAGCCTGTGGCAGATCAACGGCCAGGCCTGGGACATCACCGACAAGACCTGCGCCGACCGGCCAATCGCGACGCTGCAGAAGGGCAAGAGCTACATCTTCGAGCTGAAGAACATGACCCAGTACCAGCACCCGATCCACCTGCACGGCATGAGCTTCAAGGTGATCGCTTCCAACCGCCGTGAGATCGTCGAACCGTGGTTCACCGATACCTACCTGCTGGGCAAGAACGAGCGCGCCCAGGTCGCGCTGGTGGCGGATAACCCAGGCACCTGGATGTTCCACTGCCACGTCATCGACCACATGGAAACCGGCCTGATGGCCGCGATCACGGTGGTCTGATGCGCCCGCAAATCATCGATCGCAGCCGCGATCAGGAATTCATGCGCCTGGCCCTGACACTGGCCGCCGAAGGGGCGGCGATGGGTGAGGTGCCGGTGGGGGCGGTGCTGGTGCAGCATGGCCAGGTGATCGGGCAGGGCTTCAACCGGCCGATCGTCGACAGTGACCCCAGCGCCCATGCCGAAATGGTCGCCATTCGGGCTGCCGCCAAGTCAGCGAGCAATTATCGGCTGCCGGGCAGCACGCTTTATGTGACCTTGGAGCCCTGCAGCATGTGCGCGGGGTTGATCGTGCATTCGCGGGTAGCGCGGGTGGTGTACGGGGCGCTGGAGCCCAAGGCGGGGATCGTGCAGAGCCAGGGGCAGTTCTTTGGCCAGGGCTTCCTCAATCATCGGGTGATGGTAGAGGGTGGGGTGCTGGCCGAGGAGTGCGGGGCGATCTTGAGCGAGTTTTTCAAGGCTCGGCGGGCCTTGCGCTAGTCAGTGCGGGCCTCTTCGCGGGGCAAGCCCGCTCCCACAGATTCCCACATTTCTCAAGGACTGTGGGGTGCCTGTGGGAGCGGGCTTGCCCCGCTAAGAGGCCGGTGCAGGAGATCGACAGTGGCCAGGCCGGCAACGGTCACATCGGCGGCGACTGCTCCGCCGGCTTGTCCTTGTTGACCCCGGGCACATGCAAGTTGCCTTCGGCCATCTGGCCCTCGAGCTGCGGCTGGGTCACCCAGGTGAGGATGTCGTAGTAGCGGCGGATGTTGGCCACGAAGTGCACCGGCTCGCCGCCACGGGCATAACCGTACTTGGTCTTGCTGTACCACTGCTTCTGCGCCAGACGCGGCAGCATCTTCTTCACATCCAGCCACTTGTTCGGGTTGAGCTTCTCACGCTTGGCCAGGGTGCGGGCGTCTTCCAGGTGGCCGCTGCCGACGTTGTAGGCGGCCAGCGCGAACCAGGTGCGGTCGGGTTCCTGAATGCTGTCGTCGAGCTGCTGCTTGATCAGCATGAAGTACTTGGCACCGCCCTGGATGCTCTGCTTCGGGTCCAGGCGGTTGGATACGCCCATGGCCTGCGCCGTGCGCTGGGTGAGCATCATCAGGCCGCGCACGCCGGTCTTGGACGTGACTTCCGGCTGCCACATGGATTCCTGGTAGCCGATGGCCGCCAGCAGGCGCCAGTCGACCTGCTCGACCTTGGCGTAGCTCTTGAAGTGCTTCTCGTACTTGGGCAGGCGCTGCTGCAGGTGCTGGGCGAAGGTGTAGGCGCCGACATAGCCGAGTACATCGACATGGCCGTAGTAGCGGTCTTTGAGGCGCTGCAGGGTGCCGTTCTTCTGGGCCTTGTCGAGGAACTCGTTGACCTCGTTGAGCAGGCTGTTGTCTTCACCGGCCGCCACGGCCCAGCGCTGATCGCGGGTATCGCCCAGGTCGAAGGCGACCCGTACGTTGGGGAAATACACCTGGTTCATCGCCAGTTCGTTGGAGTCGACCAGGGTCAGGTCGATCTGGCCTTCATCGACCATGCGCAGCAGGTCGACCACCTCGACGGCGTCGGATTCTTCGTATTCCAGGCCTGGGTACTGTTTTTTCAGCTCGGCCAGCTGGTCGGCATGGCTGCTGCCTTTGAGCACCATGATCTTCTTGCCGACCAGGCCCTTGGCCTCTGTGGGGCGGGAGCGGCCGTTGCGATAGATGACCTGTGGAGTGACTTCCAGGTAGGGATGAGAGAATTTTGCCTGGGCCTTGCGCCGCTCGCTGCTGACCAGGCCGGCGGCGGCCAGCACCGGGCCGGAGGGCTTGCCCAGTTCGTCGAACACTTGATCAAGGTTGTCGGCGGTCTCGATCTGCAGCTTTACGCCGAGATCGTCGGCGAAATGCTTGACCAGCTCGTATTCGAAGCCGGTTTCGCCGTTGCGGTCCTGGAAATAGGTGGCCGGGCTGTTGCGGGTGATGACGCGCAGCACGCCATCCTCCTTCACGCGCTCTAGGGTGCTGGGTTTTTCAACACAGGCACCGAGCATCAGAAAGAGTCCGGTTGCGAGAAGCCATTTGGCGCAACGCTGGCGCAGAGCAGTATGGGCGAACATAGCTTGCAGTATACGCAAAGGACGAGGGCCGCCATATCTCGACAACGGTTAGCTTGTCTGGTAGCGCGTTGTGTGCTTCGGCGGGCTTGGCTGAGGATTGTGGCGCCAAACCCTCAGCAAACACGTGATTTTTTTTGACCCCGAAGTCCGGTTCCGCCGCCCGGCAGCATTGCCCTCTGGCGGGTGCCGAAAGCCGCGGAATTAGGCTAGAATGCACGGCCTCTAAGCACACCCCTTCCTGAGGCTGTCCCGACGATGTTGATCCTGCGCGGCGCTCCTGCCCTTTCTGCCTTTCGCCACGGTAAATTA
>Ga0213828_1000633_pt1 | contig 33225 bp, 39 predicted proteins | sample MC6MC0897MG_FD_180664 | JGI IMG/M metagenome (GOLD analysis project Ga0213828, IMG submission 180664) | Enriched soil aggregate microbial communities from Iowa State University, Ames, United States - MC6-MC0897-MG | ecosystem: Environmental > Terrestrial > Soil > Unclassified | place: USA: Iowa...
GATGTGATGCGCTGTCTAGAGACAACGTGAGACAACGCGCACCAATGAAAAACCCGCAGAGCGTTAGCTGCTGCGGGTCTTGGAGCATCGTGAGCCATCATGATGCAGGTATCTGGCGGAGACGGTGACACCCCAAAGCTACGCCACAACATATTGATTTTACAGTGCTTTTTCCAGTTATAAATTTCAAATACCCTCAACAATACCAACATCGACATCCAACCCCGCTTCGACCATTCATTGTCAGGATCACGGTCGCTAGCTAATCTGCTGACACCGATTGTTAAAACAGGATATGCAATGTCAGACGCTACCGAGGAATTGTCGCCAGCACAGACGCTTATCGATGCGTTGACGTCGTTGGCCAAGGCGATCAGCGACAGCTCAACTGAAAGACGGAGCTTTCAGGAGCTGACGGGGTTGGCCGGTGTGGCTATCGACAAAGATGACATCGTCCGGTACATCGACGAACTAACTGAGGATTTGAGAGAGTCGACCGAGGGTGTCGACTGGAAAAAGGAGCCTTACGACACTTTCCGAGTGTACATAGTGAGCTTCGCAAAGCGAATTGCCATACTCCAAGCGAACACTATCCCAAATCTGTGGAACGGAAACGGTGCTCAAGCGGCATCATCAATCTTATCGACGCTTCTGCCCATCCATATGCTCCTTGCGAAATGGCTGCGCTGGCCGAGCGCGCGCGATGAGTATGCAATGCCTTCTAAGCTTGCACGCCGGATCAAAGCAGCCGAACGGCGGGTGCAGGACGTGGAAAATAGCAGTCAAGGCTTACAGGAAAAGTTGGACACCATCCAACGCGTCCATGAAGCGGCTGATGCTTTCCCCGCCGATTTGGAGGAACTCGAACGAATTCGGTCTGAATTGCAGGCAGCAGAAAAATCGTGTTCAGTCATCATGTCGGACATCGACAGATCTAAATCGTCCGCCACCGCTCAACTTAAAGAGCTGAACGAACTAGCTAAGCAAGCCGCTGCAATAGTGACGAAGTGCAAAGATGCCTACCGAATTGCCACTTCAACAGGACTCGCCGGTGCTTTCCAGCAAAAGGCCACTAGCCTAAATTGGTCGATTGTCTTGTGGACTGTTGGCCTCCTGTCGGCGCTCACCATAGGAGCGTTGTTGGGCAGCAGCAGGATATCTGCGCTCACCCAGCTAATTTCCTCCAACGCTAATGCCGGTTCCGTCGTATTGCAAATCGTGCTGTCGGTACTGTCGGTCGGCGCACCACTATGGTTCGCCTGGTTAGCCACAAGCCAAATCGGGCAACGCTTCCGTTTGGCGGAGGACTACGCATTTAAGGCATCCGTCGCGAAGGCATATGAGGGATACAGAGAAGAAGCGAGTTCACTCGAAGTAGCGGAGTTTTCCACGCGCCTTTTTAGCGCTGCTCTCGACAGATTGGAGGAACCGCCGATTCGTTTACTCGAAGGTGCCGGTCTGTACAACAGTCCGATGCACGAGTTCATTGATTCAAAAGCGTTTCAAAAAGCTCTGGAAACGATGCCTGCCTTGCGTGAACGGCTCACTGATCTCGTGACTCAAATCACCCCCCGATCTCCTACTTCGCCGAAACCGACAAAGCCCGCCGCCAGCACAGACGAACCCGCATAAAACTTAGCGACGTTGGTGCGTCAACTTGCGTTGCGTGCGAAGGGCTACCAGCAGCCCTCCGAGCCAGGCGAAAATTCGGGATAATTCCAGCTAAGCAAGGCAACATCACAACAAAAAAACCTGCAGAACAATATGCTATGCGGGTCTAGGGGCAATCTTGTGTGACCGGTGCGAGTGCCTTTTGACGAAGACGGTGACATTTCTATCATCGCCCAGAACCCGCGCCAGTTATGCATCTACTCTGATCTAAAAAACACCTTCAACAATAGCCGAATAAAATGGGTCTGCCAGAAGGAACGAGACGCTGGTCTGGAGTTGTCCTGCCGCGCCGGCATGTGTCTGGATGTCTAGTCGACAGCAGGGGTAAGCTACATTCCTCGCTGCTAACCTCCGGATAGATGCATCTCAACAAGAGCCTCCTAGAGGCAACCTCCTCAACGATGCTTGATCCAGGAAAGAAACGCCTGCAGCCTAAGCCGGCGCAAGTGGACGCAAACAACAAGGTAAACCGCATGCGAATCGAAGAATCGAAACACTCTATCGCTGAGATGATTGACTTGCACCGGCGCAACGATCTGACCGTCAACACGGAGTATCAGCGCGCCGCAAGGTTGTGGCCGGCTGCCGCACGCAGCTATTTCATTGACACGATTTTGTCAGGCTTTCCTTTTCCCAAGGTGTACATCTGGGAAACCTTGAATCGCACAACCATGCGACCGCATCGGGAGATCGTTGACGGCCAACAACGGATGACGTCGATCTTCGACTTCGCAAATGACAAGTTTGCTCTCGGCAAAAACTCAGTAAATTTCAACGGCCGGCGCTTTTCAGGCTTAGATCAAGAGCATCAGGAAGCGTTCCTGACTTATACGGTCTCGGTCGACGTAATTCGAAATGCGCAACGCCCTGAGATTTTGCAAATGTTTCGACGGATGAACGCGTACACCTTGCCGCTAAACGAGGCCGAAAAGCGACATAGCGAATTCTTTGGCGCCTTCAAGGACTGGGTAAACCAGATACTTGATCGCTGGGGGCCCTTATTTGCCGACTGGAAGATTCTCACAAGTCGCCAGATTGTTCGCATGGAAGATGCGGAGTTCGTAGCCGAAATTGCGCTGGCGATGCGCTCGGGGGTTAAAAGCACCAGCAACACCACGCTGCGCGCCGTGTATGCCCAATACGACGAGGATTTTCCTGAAGCGCTTCAATGGAGGGAACGCCTCGACGAAACCTTGCTATCCGTAGCCAATCAGTTTTCCGAATTGCAGGGGACGTTCATGACGAAGTCCTATGCTTTTTTGAGCTTGATTATCGGGATGATCCACAATCGCTGGGGCATCCCGGGTCTCGAAGATGCGACCGGCATCGCCCCATCGGGACGCTTCTTCGCGGATCGAGATACAGCGCTGGATGGTCTGAAAGCTTTGGCCGGCGCCCACGAGATAAAAGACACGTCTCCAAAATTTAAACGCTATGTGGAAGCTTGCACTGCCGGCTCGAATCGCGCCCCTCAGCGCAATGTGCGAGCGGAATACATTCTCAGGGCGCTGAACGGGAACATTTGACATGCCGTTGCAGCGCATTCAATTGAAGTTTGAACGGCGCCTGGATTTTGTGCAGTCGCACTTGCTTCAACATCTACATCGGATGCCCGAATATCCACGTTCGCGCCGAGAGCTGTGCGAAACGGAAGGCCTTCTGTCCGAATGCTGGCAAGTCTGGTGCAAATTTTGCAGAGATGTCGTCGTCAGGTCGTGCCTGGGATCAACCCGTTCAGGAGGAGTCGGTGTGCCTGCGACCTACGCCTCTTGGGAACAAGTTTCCTTCGTAGCTGCGCGCCAGAGAAACGGCGTGCGGCCGGCGGCACAGGGCACTAACGCGCTGCTTAGAAAGGAGCCGACCTGGGGCGATTTGGACGTCGTACAAGACGTAGTGACCGCGCTCGCACCCAGCAATCAGGCCCAACTGAAACACGCGTTCTCATTGACCCCCGAAATCGACCATATACGGTTGATCCGTAATGGCGCTGCCCATAGAAACCATCAAACGTTGGCCGATGTCATTGCATTTCAGCATAGGTATCGCGCCTTCCCTGCAACTCACCCATTGCAGGCGCTGTACTGGATCGACCCGGGCAACGCCCAATTGCTATTGAAAGCGCGCATGGACGACATGCGTGTCGTCGCGCGCGCAGCCGTTAGCTAAGCGAGGTCTCACATGGCCCGAAGTTTTCGACAATAACCCGCGTTCTGAGTCACGCACCTCCTCATGCAAAAATTACCCCCAACCCGGCTGCCCCGCCATGGCGAAGAGGTAATCATTCACCGCCCGGGCCATCCGAAACACAACGACATCGGCGAGTATGTCGGCCTGAACTACGCGCAGCGACAACCCCGTGCTCGCGTACTCATTGATGGGCATGTCTACCTGTGCGACCCCGCTGATCTGATCGAAAACTAGTCCGCCAACCGGTCGCAGGAAACTGCGTCGCTGGTGCGTCATTCTGCGTCACCCGCCAAGCCCTACCAGCGGCCCGTAGAGGCGCGCCAAGGCTGGCGCCAAGGGGTAACGCACGGTCGAGTCTTTTCTCGCACGTTTAGCGCGCAGGCGCGGCGGGGGGAGAACTGCGCGCCAGACCCTCGAAGCGCGACGACTACTGTATATTTGTACAGTCTTCTGAGGTGACGCATGGATTTCTTCGACCGACCAACGCCCGCGCCCCTGCCTGCGGCCCGCATACGCGAGCTGTACGCGCGAAACCCCTCCGCCGAGGCCTGCGCTATGGCCTGGGAGATTTGGCGCCTGCAGCGCGTTATCGTGGCCCTGGAAGCGGGATTGCGCAGCGCGAGCGGCTTGCGCCACCGCCAGGACATCATTGACCGCGTGACCGAGTTGCGGGAGTACGTTGCGGACGAACCATGTCTGAACGAGGCGCTTGCGGTAAAGCCGGGCGCGAGGCGCGGCGAACAGCGGTGACGCATACGAGGGGCGAAAAAAAGCCCCGCATGCGGGGCTAGTGGTCAACACCGGCGGGGTCACTGCAGACGCGGCGGGCGCGGGCGGGCATCCTCCCCCTCGACCTCTGCTCCGACGACGTAGGGCTTGAACTGCATTACCTCCATCCCCAGCCACGCATTTAGTTCGGACAATCGAGCCTGAAGGGGCGCGATCTCGTTGCGCGCGAACACCTGGGCGGCAGGCATGACCGCGCCGAAACCTCCTGTATTCCCCGGTACGATGCCCATGAGTTGCGGCGGCACGCGGTGCGCTGCCAGCACGTCGTCACGCGTCACAGCTTTGATGTTCAAGAATTCATCCTTCGCAGCCACCTCGCTGAGGGGGATGATTTGCACGCCTTCTTTCTTCCCGTTGGGCGAGTGAAGAAACAGATTTCGGAAGTTGCCCCGCCCCTTTGCGTTCTTCAAAGCAGACCGGATCGCATCGACGTCTTCCTGGCTCGCGCCGTCATCGGTGAAGTACATGATGAATCCCGCATGACTGCCGTTGTTGTAGTAGCGGCGCCGGAACAGCGTCGCACTTTCGTTCAACCATGCGCTTTGCAGCGTGCTGAGGTATTCCGGCAAGCCATATATCTCCTGATTGATATCGGCTTCGCGCAAATGCCAGATGCTGTCCGGTTCAAACTGATGTTCAATGCGCGAGTGCGGCACGAAGAAATGCGTGCCAGGCTCCACGCCGACACGCGTGAACTTCGCCAATGAATGGCGCAATCCCACTACCCTGCCGGTGCGGCTGTAGCGCGCCTCGATGAAGGCATTGCCAAACGTCAGAAAGTTAAGGGCCAGCTCCTTGACCGTCGCAGTGGGCAACAGCGGGTGCGGGACGTAGGTGCTGGCCAGCACGTTGGCCTTGAAATAGATGGCGCTGCTGTGGTGCGTGCTGGCGCGGAAGGACTTGGCCAGCCCTTCAAAGCTGATGGGCGGCTCATACCATCGCCCGTTGTCCAGGCATTCGAGATAGTCCAGTATGTCGCGCCGTTCCATAACCGGCACGGCATCATCAAACGTGAAGGATTCCGCAGTCACGCGCGAGGCATGACTCGCGCTGTGTGCCAGCGGGCCGCCATGTTGGTCGACAAGGGTACTCATCAATTTATCTCCAAAATTGTGCGGCCTGCGCTTTCGCCCGCCAATGATTCATAGTCGAGCGCGTGCATGCACGCCCAGGCCAAATCCGCGTGACTGGTTTCCTTCGCGCGGCCGGCGGTGTAGGTGACGGCGTTGCCGCTCGCGGTAATCGTCTTGCGGATTGCCATAAACGCGGCCGCGATATCGTTCATTCCCGCGTCAAACAGGAATCGCCCCGCGCGTATCAGCTCTTGCGCCTTCAACACAAGCCGCGTCTTCACCTCCGGGCTGTAAATGATCTTGCGCACGCGCGGGAAAAACTTCTTGACGAGCTGATAGACCCCATGGCCCAGGCCCGTGGCATCTATCGCAATGTCCACGACGTTGTATTGCTGCATGAGCTGCTTGATTCGGTCGGCCTGGTCCTCGAACTCTTCGCCGCGCAGTTGGTAGCGCTCTAGAACCCGGAACGGCGCGCCCGGCTTGGTCGGCAAAGCCATGACCACCAGGCCGGCCGAGTCGCCCGTAAGCGAAGGGTCATAGCCGATGGAGACCGGACGAAGCCCGTAGCGGCGCAACCCAAACCAGCTCACATCCGTCCAATCAACCATGGCATCGACCATGCACGATTGCATGACCTTCAGCGGAAAGACGCTCGCCGTATCGTCGATGAATTCGCACATGAGAAGGTTGGCGAACTCATCCGGGCTGTATTCAATCCGCAGCTCATCAATGTCGAAGAGGTTGCAGCCGCCCGCTTCGGCGTCAAGGATCGTGACGATCTGGCGCCACTTCTTGTCTGCTGCCAGCATGCCGTCCTTCAATGCGGCGTGACTGACATCAATGTTCGCGCGCTCCGACTTCGGCCGGCGCTGGTTGAACTGGTCGCCGTTCCATACCTTGAAAGCCTCATGTGACATCGAGGACGGCGTACTGAAGTACGTCTTGCGGTACTGCTTGTGCAGCGCCATGGCGCTGGCGACTTTATTCAACTCCGTGAAGCGCGGAACCCAGAAATACTCATCGAAGTAAAAGTTGCCGTGGTGGCCCTGCGCGGTCCGCGCGTTCGTGCCCAGGAAAATGAGCTGCGCACCGTTGGGCAAAACGATGGGATCGCCCTTTAAGTCAACGTCTGCATGCTCGCGCGCAAAGGCGATGATGTACTGCTTGAAAACGTGCGCCTGCGCCTTGGATGCGGACAGAAAAATCTGATTGCGTCCGGTGGCGATCGCATCAAGCAACGCCTCCCGTGCGAAGTACCACGTAGCACCGATCTGCCGGCTTTTCAAGATCATGCGCGTACGCTGATCCGCATTGCGATACCAGACCTTTTGATAGCCAAATATCTCGCGCTCGAAGGCCTGCAGCAGCTTGGCCGCCTGCTCTTCGCTGATGGCGTTGCGCTCGGGCTTCTTCTTCGGGCTTGCGTTGCGCCGCTCGATAGCTGGATTCAGGTCCGATTCCCTGCCGCCGCTTTCGTACCGGCGCACGCGCGTGGTGCGTTCGAGCTGGCGGCCAAGCAGGTCAATCTCCTTGAAGTCGATGCCCTCCTTGCGCTCCTTTGCGATGAGCGTGGCCAGTCGCGTTTCCAGGCTGCTTTCGATCTTCTGCGCGGCGGTCGCCTCGTCCCACTTGTCGCGGGTCTTCCAGCTATGGACCGTGGTGCGCTTCTCGTCCAGCTCGCGGGCGATAGAAGAGACCCGCCACCCCATCCAGTAGAGGTGTCGGGCACGTCGGCGAGGGTCTAAGGGTTCCGATATTTGCAACATGGTCGCCATGCTGCCGGTAATCCTCGCGCGCGCGTGAGAAGCCGTCTTGTCTCTGCCCGATGCACATCCTCACATCGTGGCGTGACGCCAGCACAACGGCCAACATGGCAACACTCAAAGACCGCCGCCAAGCTCACCTACAACCCAGCGAGATACCCATGAGCAAGAAGTTTTTCCGCGTTGCCCAGGAAGGCCAGACCACCGACGGACGCGTCATCGAACGCAAGTGGTTGCATGACATCGCCGAGACCTACGACCCGAAGAAGTACGGCGCCCGCATCAACATCGAACACATGCGCGGCCTGCTGCCTGACAGCCCTTTCAAGGCATACGGCGACGTGCTGGCGGTCAAGGTGGAAGACAACGCCGAAGGCAAGGCGGAACTGTTCGCCCAGCTCGATCCCACCCCGGAACTGATCGCGTTCAACAAGGCGCGCCAGAAGGTTTACACGTCCATCGAGATTGATCCCGACTTCGCTGGCTCTGGCAAGTGCGGCCTGGTAGGCCTGGCGGTCACGGACTCGCCCGCCAGCCTGGGAACCGACTACCTGGCCTTCTGCGCCGGCATGAAAGACCCGGCCGCCAGCCCGCTGGCGCACAAGAAGCAGAAGCCGGCCAACCTGTTCACCACTGCCGAGCTGGTCGCGCTCAACTTCAACGCCGATACGGCACCCGAGGCCGACGAATCGACCAAAACCTTTCTGGGGAACTTGGGCAAGCTCTTTAGCTTCCTGGGCAGTCAGCAAGCCCCCGCCACGAAGCCGGATCAGACCGTGAGCATGCCGGCAGGCATGAACGAGTTCGCCGCCGAGTTGCGCACGAACTTGGAAGCGTTTGCGACGGCCAAGGACGGCGAGCTGAAGGCCGTGCGCGATGAATTCGCCGAGTTCAAGAAAGGCGTCGTGTCGCGCGATGAGTTCGATGCGCTGCGCAAGGAACTCGACTTGACCGACCGCAACCACAGCCAGCGGCCGACCGCGACCGGCGGCAACGGCAAAGTCGAAACCGACTGCTAACCCCTCAATTCCCATCTGGAGCAATATCCATGCGTAACGAAACCCGCGTTCTGTTCAACGAGTATCGGGCGCGAATCGCCCACCTGAACGGCGTGCCGGACACGTCGGCGTCCTTTTCCGTGGACCCTGCCATTCAACAGACGATGGAGCAGAAGATTCAGGAAAGCTCCGCGTTCTTGACCGCCATCAACATGCCCATCGTCGTGGATCAGCTTGGCCAGAAGATCGGCCTTGGCGTCTCCGGCCCTTCGGCCAGTCGCACCGACACCACGACGAAGAGCCGCGCCACGCGCGACATCACCGCGATGGACCCGAACGGCTACCACTGCGTCAAGACCAATTTCGACACGCATTTGAGCTACGCCAAGCTCGACGCGTGGGCGCGCCACAAGGCGTTTCAGAACATGGTCCGCGACGCCGTTTTGAAGCGCCAGGCGCTGGATCGCATCATGGTGGGCTGGAATGGCACGCACGCTGCGGCCGATACCAACCTGGAACAAAATCCCCTGTTGCAGGACGTTAACAAGGGCTGGCTGCAGAAGATGCGCGAACGCGCGGCAAAACGGGTCATCAGCGAAGGCGCCGCATCGGGAAGCAAGGTGCGGATTGGCAAAGGCGGCGACTACGCCAACATCGACGCGGCCGTTTTCGATCTGGTCACCGCGTTGGAGCCGTGGTTTCAGGACGACACCGAGCTGGTCGCTATCGTCGGTCGCGGCCTGCTGCACGACAAGTATTTCCCGCTGGTGAACAACAGCGATGCCGCCACGGAAAAGGTCGCCACCGACATCATCATGAGCCAGAAGCGTGTCGGCGGTCAGCGCGCCGTTACCGTCCCCTTCTTCCCGGCTGGCACGGTCATGCTCACCCGCCTGGACAACCTTTCCATCTACGTGCAGGAGGGAAGCCGCCGCCGGCACATCAAGGAAGCTCCGGAGCGTGATCGCGTCGAATTCTACGAATCGTCCAACGAGGACTATGCGCTGGAAGACTACGGTTGCGCGGCGCTGTTGGAGAACCTGCAATTGCTGGACGCAGAGGGCAACCCCATCGGCGAAGGTGGCGAGTAATGGCCGGCCTGGTGAGACGACATCAGATGCGCGTCGCGGCGGCGTTAGCCGCTGCGTTGCAGCCTGCGGACGCGCCCGCCCCGACCTCCGGACCGTACGAGCTGATGATGCATGCGCTGGTCAATGATCGACGCACACTCAAGGGCATTCAGTCCATCGAGCGCAAGATCGAACTCAAGCGCGAGATGCTGGGTAAGTATCGGGACTACGTGGAAGGCGTCTTGTCGGCTGACAAGGGCGGTCAAGACGACGTGATTGTCACGGTGATGGTGTGGTTGCTCGACACGCTGCAGTTTCGCCCGGCGCTGGACCTGGCCGCGTATGCATTGCGTCACGGCATTCAATTGCCGGCGCATTACAACCGCGACGTGGCAACGCTGCTACTGGATGAAGTCACGGATGCAATCTTGGGCGGCCGCGTGGAGCTGAATGCGCCGCTGTTCGATGAGCTGGTGACGCTGCAGGTTCTGACCGATGACCATGACGCGCCCGACCAAGCCCGCGCCAAGCTGCACCGCGTGATGGGCGAAACCCTCACGCACCTGGCCGGCGATCTGGCCGACGATGACACGCGGCGCATGGCCGCCGCAGCCTTGCAGCATCTGAACCGTGCCAAGCAGCTCGATGGCGCCGTTGGCGTGGTCAAGCTCATCGAGAAGCTGGACCGCAGGATCAAGAAGGCCGAAGGCGGCGCGCCGTCCCCGGCGGGAGGGGAAGGCCAACCGCCGACCACGCCCGCCCAGGACGGAGAAACACCGCCCACGGCATAACCGAGTGCCCCCAACGCACACGGCGGCGCGGGGCTGAAGGCGGGCATAGCCCAACCGGACGCCCCGCCCACCGCCGACTACGGACAAGTACGCATGAGTTTCGTCGCCACACCTCCCAAGCCGGCCAACGAGAGCGCCATCAAAAATGACGGGTTTTGGCCGGACGTGATCCCGTCGGACGCGCGCGGCGCGATGCGTCTGGATGACGGCACCGTGACGCCCGTGCGGCTTCGTCAGGCGCTCATCACTGCAATCCTCGAAGTGGGCCGCGACCTGGCGGAATGGACGGCCGGCCGCCGGGAAGAAGGACACGCGACGTTGGCCGACGTTCCCAGCCGCGAGGTGGACGGCAAAACCGCGCTGCTGCACAGCTACCTGCAGGCGGTCTACTGCTACGCCAAGGCCTCGCTCATCGAGCGCATGCCGGACTACGACGTATCGGCCGCAGGACAGCGAAAGCAGGAACCCTTGGCCGATGCCCCGGCTGATTTGCGCCGGGACGCGCTATGGGCAATCTCGCTCATCAAGGGCCGGCCGCGAAGCACGGTGGAGCTGATCTGATGCTGGTGCGCGCGCTTCAGGGCGACACCGTGGATGCACTGTGCTGGCGGCACCTTGGCACAACCCGCGACGTGGTGGAGCAAACCTACGAACTCAATCCCGGCCTGGCCGACCTGGGCGCCGTGCTTCCGCATGGCCAGGTCGTGACGCTGCCGGATAGCACCCCTCAACCATCGGCGGCGCCTGCCGTCAAACTCTGGGATTGATCCAATGGCCGAACCATCGACCGTATCGACCGCCGTGGCCACCACGCTGGTGGCGGGCACGGCTTTGTCGCAAATCTTGCCTCTGATTGACGCCAATGCGGCCTTTGGCGCCGTGATGGGCGCGGCCCTGGTGGCGAGTACCAAAAAAGACTTGACCGCCTGGAAGCGCTTCGCCTCCTTCCTTGTGTCCGGCCTGTGCGGCTACGGCGGCGCGGGCGAGATCGTGGCCCGCGAGCTGGCCAAGGAAACCTTTCTGCCCGCCCTCGTCGGCGCCGTTGTCATCGTGCCGCTGGCGTTGAAGCTGCTAGCCAAGGCGCCCGACTTTGACCTGAGCGCCATTTCTCGCGCCTTTGGGGAAAAGAAATGACCGACCTGCACCCAACCCCTACCCTGTCCGCCATCGCCGTCGCCTGCGCCGTTCTGTACGCTCTGACGGCCGGGCGCTTCCTCTGGTATCGACCCAATGGAGCGCGCCACCGCCGCGCCTTGTCCTGCTTGGCCAGCGCGCTGATCGCCGCGCTCTTCTGCCGCGCGGTCGAAATCCTGCTTCTGCGCTCACCCGCCAGCGCATCGGAACTGGTGATTGCCTGCCTGATCTGCGCATGCGCCTGGCGTGCGCGCGGCAACATCGCAGCGCTCACCAGGGGGGATTCCGATGTCTGACATCCTTCGCATGGGCGACATCGGCCAAGCTGTGGCCGACCTGCAATCCGATCTACGCCGCGCCGGCTACGCGGTGGAGCGCACCGCAATCTATGACGAAGCCACCCGCAATGCCGTGGCAGTCCTTCAATCGGCCACCGGCCTGGTTGTGGATGGCACGTACGGGCCAAAGAGCCGCGCCGCGCTCGCAAATTTCGACGTTTCCCGCCTGATGCGCGAATCCGATCTCATCGAGGCGGCGGACCGCTTGGGAGTGCCGCTGGCGAGCATCAAGGCCGTGAACGAAGTGGAATCGCGCGGGCGCGGCTTTCTGCCCGATGGCCGGCCGGTCATTCTGTTTGAGCGTCATGTCTTCTGGCGGCAACTGACAGCCCACGGCGTGGACCCGTCCGGATATGGCGACCGCCCATCCATCCTGAGCCGTCAGCGCGGCGGCTATGCCGGCGGCGCGGCCGAGTATGTCCGATTGGCCAGCGCCATGCAGATTCACGCAGCCGCTGCCCAGGAGGCGGCGAGCTGGGGCGCGTTCCAAATCATGGGCTTTCACTGGGAGGCGCTGGGATTCGCGGATATCGAGTCCTTTGTTGCCACCCAGCACCGCAGCGAAGGCGACCAGCTCGCAACCTTCACCGCGTTTGTGCTGGCGGATCCCGCCCTGCACCGTGCGCTCAAGGCCAGGAAGTGGGCGCAATTCGCGCGCCTCTACAACGGGCCGGCATACGCGGAAAACTTCTATGACACCAAGCTGGCGCGGGCCTATGCGCGCTTCGCTGGCGAATCGGCAGAGGTGACCGCATGAGCGCCGTTCTCCGCACCCTGGCGCCCTACGGCCTTTCCCTGGTGCTGGCCGCGCTCATGTGGCTTCAACACGGCCAGATTACGAGCCAGGAAATTGCCCTCAAGGCCTATGGCGAACTCGCCAAAGCCCAAGCCAGCGACATGGCCAACCTGTCCCAACGCGTGGCTGGCCAACGTCTTGAGCTGGTGCAACTGGAACGCACGCAGGAAGACATCCGCAACGCGCTGGATCGGCGCATGTTCGACTTCGATAGGCTGAAAAATGAGAATCCGGAAATTCGCAGTTGGGCTGATGCTGTGCTGCCTGATCCTGTTGCAAGGCTGCGCCAGCGGCCCGCCCTCACAGGGTCCGCGGCTTACGCTGATTACCTGCGCACCCGTGACGCCGTGCAGCCTACCGGCGGCGGCGCCGAGAACGAGCGGCGATCTGAATCAGCAGATTGAGCGCGTTGAGGCTGCATGGGCGATCTGCGCGGCCAAGGTGGACAGCATCATTAAGTGCCAAAGCGAGGCCGACCATGCGCAAAGCCATTGAACTGCGGGAATACCTGACGCGGCACAATCCCTTTCTGAGCGACAACCCCGACCGGCTGCATGTCTTTGTGGAGCAAGGCAACGTGCTTTGCACCGGCACGCGCAGCCTGTCGCACGAATACCGCTTTACCCTCACCATCGTAGTGACGGACTACGCTGGACCGCCCGACGCGCTCATGCTGCCGTTGCTCGCCTGGATCCGCATCAAACAACCCGACCTGCTGGCGAACAAGGAACGCCGCGAGAATGCCATCAGCTTTGACGTGGAACTGCTGAATCACGAAACGGCGGACGTGGAGATCAAGATACCGCTCACCGAGCGCGTGCTTGTCAGCAAGTCGCCTGACGGCGCGGGAATGGTCGCCAGTCACGAGGATGAGCCGATAGACCCCGATTTTCCCGTTGGCGCGAAGGAAGTCAGCGTAACCCTGCCTGGCTTCGATCCCATCACCATCAGCGTTCCGGCCTGGCCGCACCCGTATGAGTGACGAATTCAGCGATGTGCAGGCCTGGGCCGCCACACTGCTGGCCCAGCTTCGGCCTGCGGAGCGTCGTCGCGTAAACCGCGCGGTCGCGGTGGAGCTGCGGCGCAGCGAGGGCCAGCGCATCGCCGCGCAGCAGAATCCGGACGGCACACCGTACACGCCGCGCCGGGCCAAGAAGAACCTGCGGGGTAAGGCTGGGGCCATTCGCCGGCGGATGTTCGCCCGGCTGCGCACAGCGCGCTATCTCCGCGTGCAAGTCACTGACTCCGAGGCCATCGTTGGCTATACCGGCGCCACGGCTCGCCTAGCCCTCGTCCACCAAGAAGGCCGCACCGACCGGCCCGCGCCAGGTCAAAAGCCTGTGCGCTACCCGCGCCGCAAGCTGCTGGGCTTCACACAGCAAGAGCGCGATGCGGTTCTGGACACGCTCGCGCGGCACCTGGCGGGCCACGGCCTGTAGAACGGCGAAGCACAAGGCGCGCCCCGTGCGCGCGCGAGGTTGCACCGGCAACATGGCCGGCATGAACGAAGTCGCCGAACTCTTCCGCCTTATCTCCAATCTGATCCGCATCGGGACGGTCTTCGCCGTGGACCTGCAGGCGCGGCCGGCCAAAGTCCGCGTGGCATCCGGTGACCTTGAAAGCAACTGGCTGCCGTGGCTGGAGGGGCGCGCGGGCAGGACTCGCACGTGGAACCCTCTCACCATTGGAGAGCAGGTGCTTGTCTTTTCTCCTGACGGAGACCCGGCCGGCGGCGTGGTCCTTGCCGGCCTGAATTCGGAAGGCATCCCCGCGCCATCGGACAGTGAGGCGGAACACGTCATCGTCTATCCCGACGGCGCGCGCATCACCTACGACCACCAGGCTGGCAAGCTCACCGCCGTGGGCATTACCTCTGCCTTCGTTGAAGCGAGTGACACCGCCACCGTCAAATGCCCGGAAATCACCCTGGACGGCAATGTGACCGTGACGGGTCTATTGACCTATCAGGCCGGCATGGCAGGCAAGAACGGCAAGGGCAACATGACCACCATCGAAGGCGACATTACCCACGTTCAAGGCGATCTTTCGTCCAACGGCATCGTCCTGCATACGCACACGCACCGCACACAAGGCCTGGACGCGCCCACGACGGAGCCGATGCAATGAGCTACCTCGGCATGAACTCGGCCACCGGCCTGCGAATCAGCGGGCGCGACCACCTGGCGCAGTCCATCAACAAGGTTCTACAAACCCCACTCGCTACCCGCGTGCGGCGGCGCGCATTCGGGTCGAAGGCCGCCGACATGATCGACTCGCCGGCAAACGGCGCTGCCCTCCTACAGCTCTATGCCGTTGCGGCCACGGCGCTGATGCTTTGGGAACCGCGCCTGCGCGTGCGCGCGATGTCCGCAGAGGTTGACGCCGAGCAGCCCGGCCGCGTTGTCCTGAATCTGCATGGCGAAGCGGATACCGGCGACCGCATCGAATCCGTGTCCATCATCACGACCCTGAGCGCCTGACATGGCAAGCCCCACCATCATCGACCTTTCCCAGCTCCCCGCGCCCGACGTGGTGGAAGCGCTGGACTACGAGCAAATCCTTGAAACTCGCAAGGCCCGTTACCTCGCGCTCTTCGCGCAGGAGGACAGGGACGCCGTGGCCAAGGCGCTGGCCCTGGAATCCGAACCGCTGGTCATTGTCCTGCAGGAGAACGCAGAGCGCGAAGTTATCTTGCGCCAGCGCGTCAATGACGCCGCGCGCAGCGTCCTATTGGCTTTCGCACGTCGTGCCGACTTGGAACACATCGCCGGGGAATACGGCGTATTCCGGCAAGTCATCCAGCCCGGCAACCCCGACGCCGTGCCGCCTGTTGATCCGGTATATGAAAGCGACGACGAGCTGCGCGAGCGTGCGCAGATGGCGTGGGAAGGACTGTCCACCGCCGGTCCGCGCGATGGCTACGTGTTTCACGCCCTGAGCGCGGACGGCAAGGTTGCAGACGCCACCGCCACCAGCCCGGAGCCTTGCGATGTTGTGGTGTGTGTACTGGCGCGCGACGGTGACGGTACGGCTGCGCCCGAGCTGCTGGCCAAGGTACGCACCGAGCTGAACGACGAAGACACCCGCCCCATGGGCGACCGCCTGACAGTGCAGTCATCGCATATCGTGCCGTACCGCGTGCGCGCCGTGCTGCACATGAAAGGCGAGGGGCCGGGCCGTACGGTGGCATTGGACGCGGCGCGCAAAGCCTGCGCGGCCTATGTCAACCGTCCCAGGCGCGCGGGCGTATCCGTATGGCGTTCCGCGCTTACCGCATCCCTGCACGTGGAGGGCGTCGACCATTTGGAGCTGCTGGAACCAGCGGACGATTTGGTACTGACGGCCGAACAGGCGGCCACATGCTCGGATATCGAGCTTTCCATTGCGGCCGAGGGCTGACATGGCCGAGAAGCCCACGCTACTGCCGCCCGCCTCAACGCCCGTAGAGCGCAAGCTAGCCCAGGTCGGCGCCGATATCGAAAGCGTGCCTTTGCCAATCCGCGCCCTGCGCCGCGCGGCCACTGCCCCGGCGCCGCTTCTGCCCTGGCTTGCCTGGGAACGTTCGGTAGACCGTTGGGACGATGCCTGGTCCGTCGCGGCCAAACGCAAGGCGCTGGCGAACTCGTTCCGCATCCACCAAATCAAGGGGACCATCGGCGCCCTGCGGCGTGTGGTGGAGCCGCTGGGGTATCTGCTTGAGGTGACAGAGTGGCACCAAACGGCGCCCGAAGGCACGCGCGGAACGTTCCGCCTCACCATCGGCGTGCTCGATGGCGGGATATCTGAGCAGATGTACTACGAGCTGGGCCGGCTCATCGACTGCACCAAGCGACTAAGCCAGCACATGGTCGGCCTGGCCATCGCGGTAGAAGTCCGCGCGCCCATGAACTATGGCATCGCGTCCTATGACGGCGACGAGATGACCGTTTATCCCTACCAACCCCAACCCGTGGAAGTCCAGGCCGGCGTGTTCGCCGGCCTGGCCACGCACATTATCGACATTCTCACGGTGTATCCATGACAACGTTTTTCGGAATTCTGACCAAGGTTGGAGAGGCCAAAGAAGCCAACGCCAAGGCGCTGGGCGTCCCGGTGCTCATCGCCGAGCTGGAAGTTGGCGACGGCGGCGGCGTATCTCCCACGCCGGACCGAGAGCAGACCGCGCTCATCGGCCCGAAGCGCCGCGCCCAAATCAACCGCTCCTTCGTTGATCCCAGCAATCCGGCCTGGCTGGTAATCGAGCAGGTTATCCCCGAGCAGGTCGGCGGCTGGTGGATTCGCGAGCTGGGCTTGCGTGATGCGGATGGCGACCTGATCGCCGTTGCCAACTGCCCGCCGACTTACAAGCCCCAGCTCGCCGAGGGGTCGGCACGCACGCAGGTTGTCCGCATGGTGCTGCAGGTGTCGAGTTCCAAGGACTTCACGCTGAAAGTCGACCCGTCCGTTGTGCTTGCTACACGCGGGTATGTGGACGCTGGACTGCTGCAGAAGCTGGACAAGGACGGCACGGCCGTTGCTGCCGTGAAGCTGGCCAATGCCAGAAAGATTTCCGCATCCGGTGCGGCCACGGCTGATGCGGTTGAGTTCGACGGCACGAAGGATATCGTTCTGCCCCTGAAGGAGCTTGACGCGGGCAAGACGACTAAGGGCTTTCTCCCTGTGGCCCATGGCGGCACAGGCCAAGGCTTCCCAGGCCTGAACAAGTTCTTCATCGGGAACGGCGTCGGCTCGATGACCGCGCTGGACTTCTACGAGGCGATAGCGGACCTGCTGGACAGCCGCAACGCCACGCAGGTTCTGACCGGCTTGGTAGCGCTGGCTAACGCTGACGAAACCATTGCCGGCCAGAACGACACAAAGGCCATCACGCCGCTTGGCTTGTCTTACCTCACCTCGACAGCGGGCCGTCGCGGCCTAATCCGCCTTGCGTCCATGGCTGAAGTGCTGGCCGGCCAGGACACGGCCAATGCAATCACCGCTGCGACGCTCGCGGCGCTAACCGCGACCAGCGCGCGGCGTGGCCTGATTCAGATTGCGACAGCAGCCGAAGTGCTTGTCGGAAACGAAACGCTCAAGGCAGTCACGCCCGCCACCATCCCTCAGCTCTTCCCGATTCGCGGGCATCGCTTCTACAACTCCGCTGGCGTTCATCAAGTCCCCGTTCCCAACGGCGTGACCCGCTTCCGCGTCCTACTCGCTGGCGCCGGCGGCGGCGGCGGCGGCGCCTACGCCAATGCGGGCAAGGGTGCGGTGGGCGGTGGAGGTGGCGGCGGCGCGTCAGCATGCGCCCTCATCGATGTGAGCGGCATGCCTTTCGTAACGCTCACGATTGGCGCGGGCGGCGCTGGTGGGGTGGCGCAGAACAGCGGCGCGCCCGGCGCTGCGAGTTCATTCGGGGCGTTTCTCTCGGTCTCCGGAGGTTTAGGAGGCGGCGCGGGCATCGATGGGTCGGCCAACGGGGGTGCCGGCGCAGCATCGGCCGCAGGCGCTGACTACGCCATTACCGGAGGGGCTGGCGGCTTTGGCTCGGTGCGCGATGGCGTATATGCCATTGCTGGGCTGGGAGGCAACACCGTTTTAGGAACGAACAACACCGCACCAAATTTGACCGGCAGCAGCAATGCCGGAGTGAATGGCGGGTCTGGGTACAACGGCGCCGGCGGTTCGGGCGGTGCAGCCTTTGGCGCGACCGCTGCGGGCGGCAAGGGCGGTGATGGCGCAGCTTTGATTGAATGGTGAAAACATGTGGGCTTTGATTCAAGACGGTCGAGTTGTCGAACTGACCGATGTGGACCCGGCGGGTCGATTTCATCCAGAGTTCGTATGGAAGCCCGCGCTGATCGGCGTGGAGTTGGGGACTCTGTACGAAGACGGCCACTATTCGCAGCCACCTGGGCCGACACCCGTGCAGACGAGAGACGCCAAGCTCGCAGAGATCAACGCCGCCTTTGATGGCGAGGTGTCCACGCTCACCGGCGCCTACCCCGAAGGCGAGCGATTGACCTGGCCCATCCAGCAGGCCGAAGCCCTGGCATGGCAGGCAGACAACACACTTCCCACACCTTACCTGGACGGGCTGGCCGCCGTGCGGGGCATCGAGCCGTCCGAGATGCGTCAGAAGACAGTCACGCAGACCACAGCTTTTATCGCGGCAAGCCAGCTGCTCGTTGGAAAGCGCCAGCGATTGCGCGACCAAGTGGACGCGGTGGACCTCACCACGGAAAACGCAATCGGCCAGATTTCCGCAATCACGTGGGACTGATCGCGAGCGGCGCGTTGTAGTTCGCCCTTCCACAGCTCGCGCCCCGTGCGCGCGCGTAGCCAAGCCCTCAGAATTTGAGCGATCCCCGCACGAAGTAGAGCGGGACTTGCTCAACCTTCTGAGGGCATTTTCATGTCGCTTGACCAATACCATCACGGCGTGCGCGTTGTCGAAGTCGACGGCGGCACGCGTCCCATCCGCACTGTTTCCTCCGCAATCGTTGGCCTCGTTGCCACGGCCGAGGACGCCGATGCTGCGGCCTTCCCCCTGAATACGCCTGTCCTGGCAACCAACATGAAGGCCGCCGCCGCTAAGGCTGGCACCAAGGGAACGCTCGCGCGTTCGCTGGAAGCCATCGCTTCGCAGACCAATCCCGTGGCGGTGATCGTGCGCGTTCCCCAAGGCGAGACCGAGGCGGTAACCACGTCCAATGTCATCGGCGGGGTGGATGCCTCGGGCCGGTACACCGGCATGAAGGCCTTGCTTGCCGCGCAGAACTCCGGCCCCAAGGTCAAGCCGCGCATCATTGGCATTCCGGGCCTGGAGAACGCAGCCACCATCGCGGCCCTGGCCGAGACCGCGCAGAAGCTGCGCGGCTTCGGCTACGCCAGCATTACGGGCTGCAACACCATCGAGGAGGCCGCAGCGTTCCGCGAGGGCTTCGGACAGCGCGAGCTGATGCTGATCTGGCCGGATTTCCTGGGCTGGGACTCGCGCACCAATGCCGAGGGCATCATCACCGCATCCGCCGCCGCGCTGGGCCTGCGCGCGAAGCTGGACAAAGACATCGGGTGGCACAAGGTGCTTTCCAACGTCGCCGTGAACGGCGTAACGGGCATCAGCAAGGACGTATTCTGGGACTTGCAGGACCCCGCGACCGATGCCGGGTATCTGAACGAGAAAGACATCACCACGCTGGTAAACCGCACGGGCTTTCGCTTCTGGGGTAGCCGCACGTGCGCTGGCCCGGAAAGCCTGTACCCCTTCGAGAACTACACCCGCACCGCGCAAATCCTGGCCGACACGATGGCCGAGGCGCACATGTGGGCCGTCGATGCCCCCCTGCATCCGTCGCTCGTCAAGGACATCCTCGAAGGCATCAATGCCAAGTTCCGCCAGCTCAAGGCGCTGGGCTACATCATCGACGGTGAGGCCTGGTACGACGAAGAGCCGAATACCAAGGAATCGCTCAAGAGCGGAAAGCTGATCCTCGACTACGCCTACACGCCGGTCCCCCCCCTGGAAGACTTGGGATTCCGTCAGCGCATCACCGACAGCTATCTGCTGGATTTCGCGCAGCGCATCACCGCCTAACCCCCCTGCGGCCGGCGCCGCGCGCGCCGCCCTTTCTGAACCTCTGGAGCCAAACAAATGGGAATGCCCAGCAAGCTCAAAAATATGAACGTCTTCAACGACGGCACCAGTTACGCCGGCGTCGCAACGTCCGTGACGCTGCCGAAGCTCACGCGCAAGATGGAGGCCTTTCGCGGCGGCGGCCTTGGCGGCGCCGTGAAGGCGGATTTCGGTCTGGACGACGACGCCCTCAAAGTGGAATGGGCGTGCGGCGGATACGTCACGCAGGTTCTCAAGCAGTATGGCGCCGTGGATGTGGCAGGCGTCCAACTGCGCTTTGCGCAAGCCTACCAACGCGACGACTCGCAGGAAGTTCTTGCTGTGGAAATCATCGTGCGCGGGCGTCATTCCGAGATCGACCGGGGTGAATCGAAGGTTGGCGATGACACCGAAATGAAGATGGTCACCGAGTGCGTTTACTACAAGGAAGTGGTGAACGGCGAAACCGTCTTCGAAATCGACGTACTGAACATGGTCCACATGGTCGGCAACGTGGACACCCTGCAGGCCATCCGCACCGCTATCGGCCTCTAAACCCTCTGCCTCACTGGAACCCCCATGACCGACACCACCACCCCCGCCATCACCGCACCGCAAGACCTCACTCAGCCGGCCGTTGCCATCGACACGGACAATCTGAAATCCGTGGACCTGGACGAGCCGATCAAGCGCAGCAGCGGCGAAATCAAGCGCCTCCTGATCCGCAAGCCCAACGCCGGCGCCCTGCGCGGCGTGACGCTCATGGCGCTCGTTCAGGTCGATGTCCAAGCCCTGCGTACTGTCCTGCCGCGCGTGTGCGATCCCATCCTGACGCCGGCCGAAATCAACGCCCTGGACCCGGCCGACCTGCTCAGTACGGGGGCTACGCTGGCCAGTTTTTTTATGAGCAAGGCGGAGCGACTGGCTATCCAAACGCCGTAGAGGACGCCATGGCGGATATCGCCATGGTCTTTCATTGGCCGCCGGCCGCGATGGACCCCATGGACCTGGCCGAGCTGGCCGACTGGCGCGAGCGCGCGCGCGTACGCCACCAACCCGAGACGTAAACGATGGACAAGGCGCTACAGCTTCGCGTCATCGCCGCCCTGCAGGACAAGCTTTCCGGGCCTCTGCAGAAGATCAAAGCAACGGCCGGCACGTCCGCGCAGGGCGTTGCCAACCTGCGCGGCAAGCTCAAGCAGCTCACCGCCGCCCAGCGCGAGGTCGGCCAATTCCGCGAACTGACGCGCGGCCTGCAGACCACTCGCACCGAGCTGGCCACCGCGCAACAGCGCGTTGCAACGCTCGCGCAGCAGATGCAGGGTGTCACCAATCCCACCCGCGCTATGACGCGCGAATTTAATCAGGCAGTGCGTTCCGCGCAGCAGCTCAAAGAGCGCCACGGGCAGCAATCCATCGAGCTGCAGCGGCTGCGTGACAACCTTGGCCGCGCAGGCATATCCAGCGCCAGCCTGGCGCGCGATGAACGCAACCTGCGCCAGCAGATTGACCAGACATCCCAAGCGCTCACGCGACAGACGCAAAAGCTGCAGGCGGCGGCTGCCCATCAGCACAAGCTCACGGCAGCCAAGGAGAGGTATAGCGCGGGCAAGGCCACCGCCGGCGCGATGGCCGGCACAGGCGCGGGCGCGCTGGCCACGGGTGGCGCGGCGCTCTACGCTGAATCGCGCTTTATCAGGCCTGGTGTGGAGTTTGACGCCAAGATGAGCAAGGTTCAGGCGCTATCGCGCCAGGACAAGGCCAGCGCGGAGATGAAGGCGCTCCGGCAGCAAGCCCGCGACCTTGGCGCGACAACGATGTTTTCCGCCACGCAGGCCGCCGATGCGCAAGGCTTTCTCGCCATGGCCGGCTTCAATGCCAAGGCCATCCTCGACGCGATGCCGGGCATGCTTTCGCTGGCCAAGGCGGGCGATACGGACCTGGCGCAGACCGCTGACATTGGGTCCAACATCCTGACCGGCTTCAAGCTTCCCGCCGAGCAGATGAACCGCGTGGGCGATGTCCTAACGGCAGCCTTTACGCGCTCCAACACCAGCCTGTACATGCTGGGCGAAACCATGAAGTACGTGGCGCCCGTGGCGGCAGGTGTCGGCCAGGACATCGAAACCGTGGCAGCGATGGCCGGCAAACTGGGCGACGCCGGTATTCAGGGCAGCATGGGCGGCACCGCGCTGCGGTCCATCCTGGGCCGTCTGGCCGCACCGCCCAAGGCTGCAGCCGATGCGCTCGATGGGCTGGGCGTCAGCACCAAGGACGCCGCCGGCAATCTGCGCGACGTTCCCGCCATCCTTGAAGAGCTGCACAAGAAGACCGCGAAGATGGGTAATGCCGAGCGGTCCGGCATCTTCAAGGCCATTGCAGGCGAGGAAGCGTTCAGCGGGCTGCAGGTCCTTGTCGGCCAGGCCGGCACAGGCGAGCTGCAGAAGTTCGTCGCCACGCTCAAACAATCGGCCGGCGAAGCGGACAAGACAGCCGGCACCATGGCCGATAACTTGGTAGGCGACTTGGACGAGCTTTCCAGCGCTTGGGAAGACGTGGGCATTCAGGTTGAAGAACTGCACGACGGCGGCCTGCGTAAGCTGGTGCGCGGCTTGGCCGGCGTGGTGGGCAGCGTGGGCGAGTGGATGAAGGCCAATCCCAAGCTCGCCGGCGCGCTTACGATGGGCGCGGCCGCCGTGGCGCTGCTGATCGCGGCCTTTGGCGCGCTCACCCTGGCGATGGCCGCCGTGCTGGGGCCGTTTGTCGTCGTGCGCTTTGGCTTGTCGATGCTGGGAATCCAGGGCGGCAGCTTGCTGGGCGTCCTGTTCAATCTGGCCAAGGGCGGATTCGGTCTGCTGGGCGGCGCCATCATGACGGTGGGTAGGCTGCTGATGGCTAATCCCATCGCGCTGGCGGTTGTCGCCATCGCGGGCGCCGCGTACCTCGTTTATCAGTATTGGGGGCCGATCAGCGCGTTTTTCTCAAATCTGTGGGCGCAGGTGACGGCGGCCTTTGGCGCGGCCATGGATTGGCTGCGCTCATCGCTGGCCGGCCTCGATCCGCTGGCCATCCTGGCTACTGCGTGGGGCGGGGTTACGGCCTTCTTTGCTGGCGTATGGGAATCCGCGAAGGCGGCCTTCGACGCGGGCTTGGCCAACATCGGCGCGGCGCTTAGTGCCTGGTCGCCCCTTGACCTTCTCAAGCAAGGCATCACGGGCGCCCTTGGCTCGCTAGGCATCGAACTGCCGGGCAGCTTTACGCAATTCGGCTCCATGCTGATTCAAGGCCTCATCATCGGCATTACGAGCATGGGCGGCGCGCTCAAGGAGTCCATCTCAAATATCGGTAGTGGCATCGTGGGATGGTTCAAGGAAAAGCTTGGCATTCACTCGCCAAGCCGCGTTTTTGCGCAAATGGGCGGCTTCGTCTCCGAGGGCGCAGCTGTGGGGATCGAAGACCGCCAGCCAGCCGCTGTAAAGGCGGCCCAGGCGCTCGCCGCGTCGGTAGCCATAGGTGGGGCCATGTCGCCCGCTGCGGCCGCTCTGGCGCCTTCTGCCGCGCTGCAGTCACCTGCAGCGCTGGTGGCGGGCGATGGCGGCGCTTTGGCAAGGATCGACCGCCGCCCAGCGATGGCATCCGCGGCGGCCGGTGGGCGCTCGATCACCATCCAGGGAGACACCATCACCATTCAGATTAACGACGCCGGCGCGAGCGCGAATGGCATCGCCCGCGCCGTAGATGACGCGCTGCGCCGCCGCGATATCGACAAGGCCGCGCGCCTGCGATCCGCTTACCACGACAACGATTAGGAAACGCCACCATGATGATGGCTCTCGGCATGTTCATTTTCGGCCTGCCCACTGCCGCTTACCAGACGCTCAAGCGGCAGACGGAATGGCGGCACCCCTCGAATTCACGCATGGGCGCCGGGCCGGCGTATCAATTCGTTGGCAAGGGCGAGGACACGTTCACCCTTGGCGGAACGATCATCCCCCAGCTCTTCGGCACTACCAGCAGCCTACGGCTGCTGCGCCGAATGGGCGACACCGGAAAGGCGTATGTCATGGTGGATGGAATAGGCACCGTGCATGGCGCATTCATCATCACCGGCCTGGACGATGAGGCCTCCATGTTCATGGTCAACGGGCTGCCGCAAAAGGTGGACTTCACTCTGACATTGAAATGCGTGGACGACTCGCAGGCCCGGCCGTTGCTCGATGACCTGCAGATCCCCATCGACAAGATGGACGGCTCCATTTTTGGTTGGGGGCTTTGATGGCGCTGCAATCTAACTCCGGCCAGGCCGATCCGCGCGCCGAGCATCCGGCGCCGCAGTGGCGGGTCATCGTGGATGGCAAAGACATGACAGCTAAGGTCGCACCGCGCCTTATGAGCCTGTCGATTACGGAATGCCGTTCCGACCAGGCCGACCAGCTCGACTTAGTTCTAGACGATGCTGATGGGCGGCTAGAGCTTCCTCGCCGTGGTGTTTCCGTGCGCGTCTACCTGGGCTGGAATGGGCCGCGCGGCCTGGTGGACAAAGGCACATTTGAGGTTGATGAGGTGGAGTTTTCCGGCCCGCCCGACACCATCACGCTGCGAGCGCGCAGCGCCGACATGGGCAACGCTTTGCGCACGCGCGCCACGCGCAGCTTTCACAAGACCACGATCAAGGCCATTGTTGAAACGGTGGCCAAAGCCCACAAGCTGCAGCCGCTTGTTGGCACCTTCGGCAGTACCAAGATTGCGCACATCGACCAGACCGACGAATCGGACTTGGCTTTTCTCAACCGCATCGGCAAACGTTACGACGCGGTGGCCACGATCAAAGAGGGCAAGCTGCTTTTTCTGCCCGTGGGCAAGGGCGACACTGCGAGCGGCAAGGAAATGCCCACCATCGAGCTGACGCGCCGCGATGGCGACCGCATCCGATACCACGTCGCAGACCGCGATTCGTACACGGGGGTGCGGGCGTCGTGGCAAGACAAAGGCAAGGCAACGCGCCGCCACGTCCTGGCCGGCGTCATCGGCAATGCCAAGCGGCTGCGACAGTTGTATGCGAGCGAAGAGGATGCGCTTGAAGCTGCGCGCGCCGAATGGGCGCGACTGCAGCGCGGTATGGCGACATTGCATTTTGATTTGGCCTATGGCCGGCCGGAGCTGGCGCCGCAAACGAAGGTGCGCTTTGCTGGACTGAAAGAACCCATCAGCGCGACGGTGTGGCTGCTGTCGCGCGTGACTCACAAGCTGGACGATGGCGGTCTGACCACAACGGCCGAAGGCGAGACGATAGAAGCGGCAGACGCGCGCAAGACGGACGAAGCCCAGCCCAGCGGCGACCTGCCGGCGGATGAAGACGCGGACTAGGACCGCAACCTGCTACCGCTGCACGTTCACCATCACGTTAACCACTAACTGCACCGCGCCAATCTGGACGTTGTTGTTGCCCGAGATTGTTTGACGCGGTGCGGTCTCGCCAGCGAGCTGCAAGTTTCCATCGCCGTCGATGCGTTGCTCGTTTGGCAATTGATCCGATGACGCCTGCGCATTGCTGCCGCTTTTGGAGCGTTTCAACGCTTCGTAAAGCGTGCTTAGAACATCGTCGCCGGGTTGAAGCTGCTGAGGCTGATTGAGGATGTGAACATTGGAGTGAGGACCGTGAGGCTTATGCATTTCTTGTCTTCCTACTGTGCTTCGCCGACTCCATACAGACACATAAAACCGGATGTACCTGCAGCCCTTGCCGGCTTATGAGGGCTTCACTGCCCCCTTCCGCCACGGTCCTTTGAACACCTACGCGGCCAGCTCCAGAACCAGCGCGACTAACTGATCCTGCGTCGGCGCCATTTGTGCTTTGCTGGCCCGGTACAGCGCATCAGCCGCTTTGCGCTTTTTGGCAGGACTCATTTCGCGGCCCGTTGCTTCTAACGCCATCTCCAAGGTCTCCCACGCCATGCCGTATCGCTCAAGGTCTGCCGCCACGTCCTTGTCCGTCAACGCCCGTTGTCCGGTGACGATGTAAAGGACGTCCACGCCAGCAGCGGAAATGCTTGCCAAATATGCAGCGTCAGGATGCCGCTTGTCGTTTTCATAGTTGGACTGCGCAACGGCTTGAACCCCGCCCATCTGGCCAAAGGCAATCTGATCCATTCCCAGGCGCTTACGCTCTTCCTTGAGCCGACTTCCTATACTCATTTGTGTATGTCCTATTGACGAAATTATCCGTTTGGATAGATAATCGAGTTTCACACTTGTTATCAATTGCCAAACAGCATGAAACATACACCAACCGTGAATACCAAGCGCCCCGCCAAAGGGATGATGGTCGAGCCTGATGCGCAAAAAATGGTGGGCTTTCGCGTCCCGACAGCCGAGTTTGAAAGGTGCGTTGCCCATGCAAACGAGCAGAAGCGCTCGCCTTCCTCATTCATTCGGATGCTCGCGCTTCGAGGCCTCGAAATCTATGAGGCGGAAGTCAACAAGCCTAAGTCTCGGCGCCGCTGACATGAACAGATTCGGAATGGCCTGCCCCTACTGCGAAACCTGGGCAACCGTGCGCAGCAGCGAATCGTTAACTCCGCTCGTGCGGGTCGCCTACTTCCAGTGCCGCAACCTGAATTGCGGCCTGATCTGGAAAGCCCACATCGAAGCGATTGCGGCCATCACCACGTCGCCTTTGGCTGCCGCCCGCCCGGACGTTCACCTGCCCCTTTCCCCCTACAGCGAGGCCATCCGCCGCGCCGCCTCGGCTAAGGCTGATCCTCGTCAAATGAGCCTCGACCATGAAAACCAATAACGCCCGTCTTTCCGTTGTGCATGGTTCCGTCAACTGGAGCCGCAGTTTTCTTTCTGACCAAGCCCATCAGTTCATTGCTGTCGAGCTGGCCAATAGCCGTGATCCGTCCTCTTTTCGCGACAACCTCTTGCTTGAACGATGCACCGCTCATTTGGTCGCCCTCGCCGGCTGCTCCGTCGCAACAGCCGCCACACAGGCCGCTCAAGTGATCGCGGAACACGACAGCGCGCGTAGCCGCGTGACGCTAGATATGGACCGCAGCACCAGCTACGCGCTCTTTGTGGTGGACCGAGGCCGAGGCACCACCCGCGTAATTTCCGCTGCCGAGCTGGCAAAGATTCTGGACGCACACCAAGCCGGCCAGCCGCTGCAGAGCGCGCCCGCGCACTAATCCACCCACCCCCGATTTCCGTCTTGCTGGCGGGCGTTCTGGCGCCCGTCACGGGTAACTGTTTTCCAAAGGAATTGATATGCCTGCCATCCCCGTGCATGCCCGAATCGAAACGCACATGAGCGACGACGAGGTAAAGGCATTGGCCACGCTCACCCAATACCTTGTTCGCGGCGCTTATGAACCCGGGCAATCCCTTTTCTTGACCGCATCCGCCGGCGATGTGGTCTTGTCCGGCCACATGCTCACTGCTGCATGCGCCGTCCACGCAGCCGCCATGCGCACACTGCGCGAACGCTACCTGACGGCATAGCGGCATGCGCGCAGACCTTCAAAAAGCGTACGACGCGGCCGACCTTAGCGGCACACTCGACGAGGCAATGCAGCGTCCATTGCTCAAGCGCTGCTTGGAAATAACCGCGCGCGCCCTGGCTCAGCCGGCCAACATCCCCCCCCCGCCCGCAGTCGGCACGTCCACGCGCCGACCGGGGCATACCTCTAAATATGCCGCTACACCTCGCCCCGATTTCAAGCGAGCAAGCGCAGCCGATTTGGATTAGCAATGAAAAATAAATCGAAACCCGAGACGCCGACCGAAGCGCCAAAGTCGAGGCGCGCCATCAGACCGCCCCCAGAAAAGTTGCTGCCCGACGCCCTTTACTCATGGAACGACATCGCTGGATTCGTCCGCGTGGGCCGCGCCACATGGAACCGCCGCATCAGAGACAAAACGGCGCCGCAGCCGCTGACTATCGGCACACGCTGCACGCGCTACCGTGGTCAGGAAGTGCTTAATTGGATCGAATCACCCGGCACGTATCGAGCCGACAAAAAAGTAGAGAAGTGACATGCAAGGATCTGCCTCCAATCTCGCAATGGCCGAATGGTTCGACCGCCTAAAGCGTGACATCGACCTTCACGACCTGGCCGACCGCCTGGGCCTTAAGCGCCAAGGGGCGAAAGGCAACTATCACAGCCCGCACCATGGCGACAAAAGCGCCTCTCTTTCGGTCTTCAACGATGGCCGCATGTGGAAGGACTGGAGCGGCCAGACCGAAGGCGGCACGTGCATAGACCTCGTGATGTACTGCAACGGCGCGGAAACGTCTTTAGACGCAGCGAAGCAGCTCGGTCAATGGTATGGCATCCCCATGCCCGTCGCGCAGCCGGCAAGGGCCAAGAACACGCCCGAACGCAAAAGCACTGTTGACTACATCGCTGATCGGTGCCTCAGGGATGCCGAGCCAGTCATTGCATACTTGGCCGGCCGCAAGATACGTGAAGAAGTTGCGAGGCGCGCACTGTCCCAACGCGCTATAGGTTGGAACACCTGGCGCAGCGATAAAGTGGCAGCCGGCCAGTCTGGCCACGGTGGGCCGGCCGCCGCCTTCGTGGTGCGCGCCGCCGGCGGATCGCAGATCGTCGCTGTCGATCTCCGCTATGTCGACGCGCAGGCGAATGGCGATGTAAAGACGCAATGCCAGGGTGAAAAACTCGGGCACGGCTGGACGAGCGACCGCCGCCGGCTGGAGCGCGCGCACACGGTCTACGTTGTGGAAAGCCCGATCAACGCTCTATCTGTGGAATGTGCGCTGACCAATGGCTTTGCGGCCTACGCAATTCGTGGAACAGGCAACGTGGAGGCGATTGACTGGTCTTTCCTGCGCGGAAAGAGCGTGCGGATTGCCCTTGACCATGCCGATCCAATCAACGAGCGCACTGGCGACCGCCCTGGATTGGCGGCAGCCTGGCGCTTGTCCGAAATACTGACGGCGCAAGACATCAGCTCGCTGCTGGTCGACATGCACGATTGGGACGAAGGCGAGGACATCAACGACGTGCTGGTCAAACGTGGCGAGGACGAGCTGGCGCGCCGCCTCCGCATGCTCGAAGCATGGCTGATTCCGGGGATGCCTGGCGGCGGCGCAAGCGAGCGCCTGAACGGCACGCGCCGCGTGTTTCTGCCTGGCCACGACTTCGGCGTGTATTGGCGCTACCGCGTCAAAGACGACTTCACACAGTACGTGGCCAAGTTCAAAGACAGTGACGAAGAAGGCGGCCAGAGGTCCGAGGAGCTTGATGATATGTGCTCGTTCCGCGTGGCCGGCTTTTCCCGCCTGCGAATTCAAAGTCACCTTGCCACTTTGAGCGGCCAGCCCGATACCCAGCCAGAAACCGTCTTCGGCGTCAGCGCGCAGGTTCCCCGCCACGGCGCCACCCTGCAACGCGAAGTCGTTACTGATGAGCGCCTGTACAACTTGGAATGGTGGCGCGCCAAGTTCGGCCAGGTATGGCTACCCCAACAGTTCACCCGGATGATTACCGTCCTTGAGCGCACGGCTCACCTCGGCGCGCGCGATGTGGTGAATTTTGTCGGTATGGCCTGGCGCGATGGTCAGCCGGCCGCGCTGGAGGGCAAAGATTGCTACTTCATGGAGCCGCAAAAGCAGTGCCTGTACTACAACATGCAGTTTCCCCGCGGACCCCGCGAAAATGCGGCCGCCGTAATAAAGGCTTATCAGGCGACGTTTCACGACAACGCGGCCGCCATTGCCTTGGTATGGGCCCTTGGCGCTCACATCAAATCTATCCTGGGCTTCTACCCGCATCTGCAGATGCAAGCGGAGAAGGGTTCCGGTAAGTCCAAGCTGCTGGAGAGCCTGCAATCCACGCTCGCGTTTCAGGTGCTTTCCGGTCAAATGCTCAAGACCGACCACCGCCGCCGTGCGTCCGTCTCCTACACCACTCAACCCGTCGGCTGGGACGAATTTTCAAAACTTCCCAAAGCGGTGCTGTCCGATATCGACGGGCTGCTGCAGGCAACCTATCGCTTCGAGTTCACGCGCGTAGGCGCCGCCCTGACGCCGTACCTGATGTGTGCTCCGGTGCTGCTCGCAGGCGAGGAAGTTGATGTTGAGAGCTTGCAATCCAAGATTTGCCGCACGTCGCTTTCTGTCGCCCGCCAGGGCGCAATCATTCCGCACGACATGCCACAGTTCCCCGTATGGGAATGGCTCCAATTCCTTGCGAGCCAGCAGCCCGGACGCATCCGTGAGCTGCACGCCAAGTGCCTGGCCGGCTGCGTGCGCCGGGCGCGATCGAAAGAGACTGACGCCACGGCCAGGCGCATGCTGGAAAACTATGCGGCGGTCCTGGCGGCGTGGATGCTACTGTGCGAGTTCGCCGGCATCGACCCCCAACAGGGTGGATTCCCGGATAGCGTCATCATGGAAATGAATACGCACGTTGCCGACACGAATGGCACTCGCCTGCCTTGGGTGTGGATCATGGAGATAGTGCTGTCCGAGATCGAGGCCAGGCGCTTCCTCTTCCCGTACACATTTGACCGCGTGGTTGATGAGGACGGGCACGATCAAATGGCCCTCTTCCTGCGCCCCAATCATGTCATGGACCACCTTTCCACTGCGCCGCACTTGCGCGCGAAGTTCGACGCGCTGCCGGTCAAAACCGGGCGCATCTTCAAAGAACAATTGATGAAATCGGATGTCGTGGCCATGGCCGGCGGCAAGCCCATGGATGAGGTGGAGAAGCGCATCCGGGGCCAGCGTGCTGCCCGCCTTACCGGAATCCGCCTAGACAAGCTCGCCCAGCTCGGGCTGTACGTCACCCCCGAGCTGGTGGGCGAAGACCCCCCGGCGTAGCGACCTGGCCAACGTCCAAAAAGCCCGCCGCGTGCGGGCTTTTCTTCTTCCCAATAACCCTACTCTCGCGTCAACATTATATGACGAGCCATCGTTTTTAGATCAACAAGCTGCCGGCGCGTCAAGAAGAAAATCGACCGTCAAGCCCTCAAAACTGGCGCCGGGGGACGCATGCGTGCGTTTTTGAGCGTGGTTACATCAAGCTCTTCCACCTAACTCATTGATGTGTGACAGCAATACTCGATTCACGCCGCCCTAATACCTACACGGTTTCGTCCTAAAGTCCCACGGTCTGTAATACTTTCCGTGGGACCGCCCGCTTTCTCTTCCTCGCTTCTTTTCTTCTTTTCTTTTTAAAAAACAAAGAGATAAAGAGATAAAGAAAGGCGAGGAAGAAAAGAAGCGATCCCACGGTTTAGAAAAGTGTGGCGCAGAAACAACCACGGTTTCCCACGGTATTTTGGGTGAAACCGTGGATCAAAAAGTGAACAAACCGCCCCGCAAGTGCTTGATTTAAATAGAGGTCGGTTTTCGGCCCACGGTTTCCCTCGGTCCCACGGTGTTTCTACTACCCACCCCGGTCAATCAAGCGGCTCGGACCAGCGGCAGCACCTGGCCACCGAAGCGTAATGTGTCCATGTAGTCGGACCATTCCTGCATGAAATGGACTCGCTCCTGCAGGAACGACGTGCGGTTGTACGCCCGGCCCAGCGCATCGGCGACCTTGTGCGAAATTTGCAGCTCAAGCACCTCGGGACGTGTGCCCAGCCTCTCGGCGGCGAGCGTCCGCGCTGATGCCCGGAACCCGTGCGCGGTCATCTCACCGCCGAAGCCAAGCCGCACCAGCGCACTGCGCACCGTGTTATTCGACAGAGGTTGTCCGGGTTTGCGTTGAGAGGCGAAAACCATGCCCGTGCGACCGGTCAACGGGTACAGCGCCTGCAGGATGGCAACGGCCTGGCGTGATAGCGGCACAAGGTGCGATTCCCAACCCGTGCGCGTAATCTTCGTATCGCCCTCGGCCCCCTCGCGTTCGGCCGGAATCTCCCACATCGGCGCGCCCCAGTTGTTGCCGGTCAGATCGAACTCATCCCAACCGGCGTTGCGCAATTCGGTGGGCCGTTGAAAGACTAGCGGCGACAACTGCAATAGGCATTGCGTGACCATTTCACCGCTGTAGCTGTGCAGGCCACGCAGCAGGTCACGGAACCGCTCGGGCGTGGTGATCGCGGCGAAGTGGCCGGCCTTTGGCGTCATCACCGCGCCCTTAAGCGTCTGCGTTGGATCGCGCTTGGCGCGGCCCGTGGTGATGGCATAGCGGAACACATCGCCCATGATGCCGCGCAGGCGCCGCGCGGTCTCTGGCGCGCGCACCTCAACGCGGTTCAAGATGGCCAACAGCGTCGGCTCATCATGTTCTAAGTCGCGCGGCGTGCGGTTGCCGATCCACGGGAAAACGTCCTTTTCCAGCTTGGCCAGGATCGAATGAACGTATTCGGGCGAACGGCCTACGGCGAGCTTCTTGGCCCACATCTCGCGAGCCAAGGCTTCAAAGTCTGCCTTCGCATCAGTGCGCGCGATGAGCTTATCTGTCTTGCGCTTGGCCATCGGGTCAACGCCGGCTGCGAGCAACTGGCGCGCTTCCTTGTGCTTGTCGCGCGCCGCCTTCATTGAGACATCAGGATAGATGCCCAGCGCCATCGTGCGCGCGCGGCTGAGAAACCGATAGTTGTAGCGCCACAGCTTCACGCCGTCGGTCTTTATCAGCAGGTACAGGCCACCGCCATCGGAGAGCTTGTAATCCTTCGGGCCTGGCTTGGCCGCGCGGACCTTGATGTCGCTGAGTTTCTCCAGTGCCTTGATGCTCATATGCGGGTATTTTCCGTTCGAGGGGCTTACTGCCCCGAGATACCCGCAAAAATACCCACTGATGTGATGCGCTGTCTAGAGACAACGTGAGACAACGCGCACCAATGAAAAACCCGCAGAGCGTTAGCTGCTGCGGGTCTTGGAGCATCGTGAGCCATCATGATGCAGGTATCTGGCGGAGACGGTGGGATTCGAACCCACGATGCAGTTTTTAGCCACATACTCCCTTAGCAGGGGAGCCCCTTCAGCCTCTCGGGCACGTCTCCGAAAAGAGAACGAGATTCTAGCACGATTTTTTTG
>Ga0213828_1000635_pt1 | contig 33187 bp, 18 predicted proteins | sample MC6MC0897MG_FD_180664 | JGI IMG/M metagenome (GOLD analysis project Ga0213828, IMG submission 180664) | Enriched soil aggregate microbial communities from Iowa State University, Ames, United States - MC6-MC0897-MG | ecosystem: Environmental > Terrestrial > Soil > Unclassified | place: USA: Iowa...
CCTAAATGGTCGGTATGATATATCTCATCATTTTTATTTTATATTGGTTTCGATGAATCTTCGATTTCACCAAAATGGTTTGCGCTTTGTTTCATCGTAACGCCCGTCTCTTTTTATACTTTCAAAAGACCATCAACACATTTGAAACACTAGGTATTATTCTTGACCATTTTCAAGTGTTTTAAGCCACTTAAATTGCTAAAGGCGAACAAATGTTCGCCTTTAGTATTATAAAATAAATCATTTAAAGCTTGTAAAACCAGATTTTGTAAGGGTTGTAAATTCTATCAACACTTCTGATACATTACCCAATACGTTTGTAAAGAGGCTGTTGTGGTTTATTGTGTTAATACTTCTGATACATTACTCTATCTCCCTTCTTGCCAACAATTGATTATTTCACCATTATTCTTATTGATTCTTATAAGAAAATATTTATTAGCATAATCTCCTATCTGAACTTTTATCTCCCATACACGTTCATCAGCTATAAGATTGATTATATAAGGTTTAAAGTCATCAAAAGGTATATTACGGTATTTCTTTTTTAAAACAAGATCAGCATATTGTAAAGCCGTTTCCTTATCAGGAATCATTGGTTTTCCATATTTATAATCAAGTTCTTTAGGTAAATCCTTGATCGGATCTTTATATGTATCATCTATTTTTTGTAATTTATCTACTTGAGCATTAACCTTATGAGACAATATTACAAAAGATGTAATTAGAAAAATATTTATAAAATTAATTTTCATTTTTGTTCAAAATTTTATTAAGGATCTATTTTATTCTTTCTTAAACTTTTAGAATTTGGATCTGATGGTAATTCTGTATAGATAGGGATATTATATGATGGCGTGAGTCCAAATATCCCTTTTATTTCAACATCTTTATATGTTTGATCAGGATCATAGTACAATAATGATCCATTTGGTGTTGCTACAAAGCCCTTAATTTTTTTGTTAAATTTATTAGGTTGTGTTCCTCCTCCAATTTTATCTACAGCATTATTGTACACTGAAATATCTTGATCAGAGAAATTGTTTGTGTTGGTAAATTCTTGTATTTTACCCTTATGCTCCCATGCATCAAGATTATCCTCCTCTCCATGAGTATGTCCATTTGCAACAAGTGTATATCCATCTTTCACTTCTTCATCAGGCATATTAACAATACCTCCCCCTCCGACAGATGCCTCTCCATAAGTAAAGTAGCTATCACCATTTTTTTTCTTTACTTCATAAAAGTTAGAGGAGTATTCAGTAGCCTCTTTTATAGATTTTCCATTATACTCTTTTCCGAAATCGATAGCCGCATCTTCTAATGTCTTAAACTCATCTCCAGGTCCATCTTCCATCCCAGTTGGATCAATTCTCATTATTGGATTATTACTTACATAATGATATGGCATCTTATTAGGATATTTCTCCGCCAGCGGATCCACACTTATCCATATCTACTCATCTTTTACCTCGCACGTCACTCAATCTCACAAAGAACGCTTACTTCTAATTTCAAATATAATCCTTTTTGTTCCAATTTTAACAATATTATTTTTTCAATTGAAAGAAAAAAACTGACTTCGGAAGTTTTTCTGCCCCCTGCAAGGGCAAGTGGTTTTGAGCTGCGGAAATTCTTTTCAGCAGCTCAAAACACAACTTGCCGTGTTCCTGCGAACACTATAAAAGAGCATATATAATCGCTCGATTTTTAGGTGGGATTTTATAAATCCTACTTAAAAATGAGCAAACAACCGTAGGGCGTTAGTTAAAGATATAAGTGGGAAAGTATGTCCTTAGAGATGTAGCTAGGTACTTACATCATTATGTAGCTACGTTGCTACAGACATACATAATGATGTATATAGTAAAAAAGGAAAAACAGCCTTGAGCTAAACGGCTGGGCTGGACGGTTAGGAAAGCCCAAGCAACAGCGAGCCGACCCTGCGAGTGGAGCAAGGGGGTTGCAAAAGAAAGTCGTCAGACGGTTTGCAGCTCTGTGAAGTGAAGGCTGGCTCAGGTTTTTGTTTATTTCACAAAAACTGTGACAGCACTAAACGCACACACAAGGGCAACTTATGCCGAAGGCAGCAACACGGTTGACCGAAGCCCACAGCGACCAGCAGGCGAGCAAAATTATGGAAGGCGACGGACGTTGATACGGCTGTTGGAACGAAGCTTTAGCGAAGTGCAATAAAGCGGTATAAACGGACAAAGAAGCCTGACGTGAGGAGTTTGCAGCGTACTGCAAAGATTATGACAAACTTTTAACCCGAAGGGTGTTGCGGTTCTTTTTTCATTCCTTGGTGTTTTTATTTTCAGTTGAAAAAAAAGTACTGCAACAGTTTGGCGGAAGCTTTGCAAAGCAAAAACGAGGAACACCGCTTTTCCTACTCTTTTTATTTTCAACCTTTTATTTTATCTTTGAGTATGGATACATTAGAACTCATCTCCTTTATTTCTTCTCTTTTAGGGATTATTTCATTTTTGGATATTTTACCAAAATATCTAAAAAAAACATAATTGTTTCCCGATATATTCCCGAAAAATAATTAACAATATAAAAATCAATATTTTAAAAGCAGAAGTTCGACTCCTCTACAGACTTGAACTATGGCAGGATCACAACCTGTAACCTTTATTTTATCGGGTGGTATTTGTTGACCGATGTCTGTAATTGCTCTAAATCGGTTTGTTTGTAGGCTTCGGTACTGCTGCTGCTTTTATGCCCCGAAAAGGTTTGTACCAAACGCAGGTTGTTTCCCGATTTTAAGAGTAAAGCAATCACGCTTTGACGGATTTTTAAAGGATGTATTCTGTTTTCTTTGTTTCTGCCCTCGTTGATTAACCGACAGATGCCGTGCTGTTTTAAATCGTTACCGTATTTGTTGATGATAAAATGGTTGATTTTAGGTGTAAATTGTTTCCGCTCTTCTAAATACCGTTGGATTAAAACGATCTGGTTTGCTTTTAAAGGCAATGTTCTGGCGTTGGTTTTGCTGGTCTTGGTAATGCTTATCTGTGCTGTTTCCAAGTCGATATCCGTTAATTTAAGGTTGCTTATTTCCTGAACCTGTAACGCCTGGTTTATCATTAAACTGATCATTACCTTATTGCGGTTTTGCAGGCGTTTGTCTTTGGCTTGGTAGTTTGTAAATAATTCGTCTAACTCTTGTTTAGAATACAGTTTTTCGGTTGCTATTGCCCTGTTTACTTTGTCTTTGAGCGTTAACTTGATACACGGATGGTCTGTGCGTTTGCCGATGTGTTGCAGGTAACCATAATAAATCTTTACGGCAAAGAGGTGGTTTCGTATGGTTTTGGGATGTACGTTTTGTTTACGCAGGTATTCTAGATACTGTAAAACCTCTTGCAGTTGTGCGGTTTCGGCTTTATCGTTCTGATAATCGGTGTAGCGTTTTATGATGCTTTTTAACCCTTTGGTTTTGTAGTTTTCTTCAAGGTACTGTTCTAATTTCATTGAGTTGTGTTTGGCTGATGTGTGTATAAATCTGTGTGGTTTCCAATTGTTCGTGTCCTAAAAACTCCCGTACCTGTTCCAGCTCCATTCCGTTTTCAAGCAAATGGGTGGCTACCGAGTGGCGCAGGCTGTGGACTCCTATTTTCTTTATCCTTTCGCTATCTATTCCGATTTGTTTTAATAAACCTTTCAATAAACTGTTATACGTCCACTCCTGCATACGTGTACCTTTTGTGTTCAGTATTAAAGCCGGTTCTTGGGTAATTTCAGATGAAAGAAAAAAAAGTAAGTCTTCTTTCATTTTTTCGGTAAAAGGTATGATCCTGCGTTTGCTGTATTTGCCTTTGGGTACAATCAGTAAATTTTCCTTCAGATAAATATCTTCTTTGTTCACAGCAACTAGTTCCGATACCCGAAGTCCGCAACCATAAGCTAAATTCAATATCACTTTTTCTTTGGCATTCGCTTTATCGTAGAGTTGTTGGATTTCTGCCTGCGTTAGTATCTCTCTTACAAAATCATCGTCCTGTCTGCTTTTGGGTAATTCTATCTGAAGTAAGGTTGTTGCTTTCTTTAATTCAAATAAAAAAAGATAAAACAATTCAATGGAACGGATATGATGCAGTACGCTGGTATGTTTGAGTGTTCCTTTACCTTTTACCTTGTTGGGTCGTTGTTTTAAATAATCGTAATAGGTTTTTACGTCTTCTTCAGTTATCTGTAAAAAGTCTTTTTTAGTAAAGCTTAAAAAATAATGAACGTTTAAATAACGGTTTCTCGATGTTTCTTCTTGGTATCCCTTGATTAACAGGTAATCGTAAAATTGTTTTAAGGTAGTTGCTATCATCTTTTTTATGGGTATGACGGTTTTGCTTACTCTTTCTGTTGGAATTAGGAACGCTAAACAACTTTTTCTCTTTAAATCCTTATTTTACTATACTTTCAAGTTATTTCTAGTGTTCCAATGGTGTTCCACAGCGTTCCAGCTATTTTTATAAAACATCATAGCTGTTGTTTCAGTTCTTGGATTTGATTTAGCAGATAATCTTTGATTTCGGTTCGCAGCTTTTGGTAATTGTCCCAATAACTGATTTTGTATTTGATGCCTTTGTTGGCGTAACCGCCTATCTGCCGTATATATTCCAACTCTACCAAGCTTTGTATGTATCGGAACAGTTGTGTTTTACTGATGCCTAAATCCTGACGTACATCACGAAGTATAAATTCCTGTCCTTCGTTTTTCACATACTTTTTCAAGCGTTCAAAAAACTGCCGTAAGCTTCCATCCAATTCATCAACCTTTAAAACGATACTTTCAAAAAGTACTTCGGTTGCCTGTTCAATGTCTTCTATTTCGGTTATCAGTTGATTGTTCTGTGTGAGCTGTCTTTGATACTGATTTAAAAAGGTTACCTGTTTTATTACTGCCTGATACATTTCGTTCAACCGTCTTATTTTATGTACTTTTTCGGGTAGTTGCAGTTTGGTAGCATACGGATTTATCACTTCGTAAACCTTTAATTCCCGAACAACTTTCTGTATAAAACCGATGGCTTTTTGACTTTGGTTCGGATCGATTTCTCCGGCATTTCGTTTGTTCTGATGTTGGATGATTCTTTGGGTTTGTTCTTTGCTTTCATCTACGGCAATCAAAAAACTACGGCTCATATTGTCCTCATAGGTTTCGCCTTTAGTGGTTGCCGATAAACTGCTGAACTGTCCTTTTACGATTTTATGGCTTGATTTGTTATTGCCTTTCTTATCCTTTATGGTTACCGAACTTCTTAATACCTGGTTCGATATGAACTCTCGTAAAGCATACAAAGCATCTTCTTTTAGTCCGTCTAAATCTTCAATCACAATAACTTTCTGATACAGGTCGAACTCGCCCCAATTGTACAGGCTACTTTCGGTTATCCTTGTAAATCGAAGTACGTCCTCCTGTGGCATTAAATCTGCAATACGGTTGATGATGTGTGTTTTTCCACTGCCCGAACTGCCCTGTACCAAGGCATGTAAGGGGTGTTTGTTTAAGTAACTCAATGTGATTAAAAACAATAACATACGGCTGTTTTCCTCGCCTACTATTCCAGCTTTGCCGATTTCTGTATTTATGTTCTTCAGTAAATGTTTTCTCTTTAAAAAATCCAGCGATGAGCCACCGCCGGCAGTTGTTTTTTCATTTGGTTCTGTAGTCTTATCTTCAATTGAAAAAGAAAATAGTAATTCTGTTCTGTTATTCAACAATTCAATAAATATACTTTCATCGTGTAACTGTAGAGTTTCATTGATGTCTTTACTTATAGCTTCTGCTGTGGTTAGTTTCAGTCTAGAGTATTCTGTTTTCAGCATTGCTCCGTATTTCTGTACTGCTTCTTGTCCGGCTGCATCATTATCAAAAAAGAAGATGATTTCCTCCAGCTGCTTTAATTCTTTTATAGCATTTAGTATCTCTTCATTCAGTCCGTTAGTTCCAAAGCAGGCAGTAATACTGTAATTTTCTGCAATATTATTTATCTGAAGTAAAGATGCTGCATCGATAATACTTTCGGTTAATATCAGTTTTTTGGTACTTGGTTCAGGGTAATGCGGATATAAACCTTGGCGGTTCTTTAAGTAAAAATGTTTTTGGTCTTTAGTATTCAAGGTACTTCTAAAATACAATCCTGTTACACCTCCGGCTTTGTTTTTCAATGCAAAGCAGATACCGCATTTACCAAAAACACCGTAAGCTTTTTCTCCTGTTCTGCCTGTAATGTTCTTATCAATCAGTAAACCGTATTCCAGACATTGATTGATTACATGTTCATCTTTCCTTGCTCCGTGGTGGAACTGACCTGCATTGTAACCGACTTCTATTTTCTTATAATCTAAACTTCTTTCCTGTAAATAGTCTTTTGCAGGTTTGCTGTTACTTACCGCATTTTTAAAATATTGAAACATATTGCCTAAAAACTGTTCCCTGCTTAGTTCGGGCTGGTAGCGTTCCTTTCTGCTGGGGGCGGTGTAACCGATGATTTCTTTTGCTTTTGCTATGGCTTCGGCTTTGGTTGCGTTTTCCTTATGCAGGATAAAATCGATAACATCCATGCTTTTTCCGTGGGTTTTACAGTTGCCGCTAAAGCAATAGGCTGTCTGTGTTTTGTAATACACCTGCATACTCGGAGTTTTATCCTCGTGGAACGGACAGTTTATTCTACTCTGCTTATCGGTTTTCAATCCGTAATAATGCAGTACCGTTGCCATTGTAAGCTTTTCCTTTATCTCGCTTATTTCCATACCGTAAAAAGTTTAAAAATATTTTTGACACCTATTTAGGTGCAAAGATACCCTTTTAGTTTTACTTTGCAAACTTTTACAGTTTTGAAGAACCGATTTTGTTTTCATATCTTTGCTATTCATTAATAATCAAGGTTTTTTAAACCTATAAAGTTGCCTGTTATGGATTTCGGAACTATTGTAGCGGACTTAAGAAAAGAAAAAAAAATATCGCAAACTGATTTAGCGAACCGTTTGGGTATTCATAAAAATGTGTTGGGAAGATACGAACGTAACGAGGTTTTACCATCTATTGACATTGCTCGTAAAATAGCTGATATATTAGAAGTATCATTAGATTACCTTACAGGTAAACAAGATGTACAGATTGACAAAGATACAAGCAGCCGTATTTTGGAAGTTTCTAAATTTGAACCCGAAGACCGTAATCATATCTTTTCGGTTATTGATGCTTTTATTGCCAAAAGAAAAATACAAAGTATTTTATAAAACAAAATCCCAACCGTTAAGGCTGGGATTTTTTATTTGTAATAGCATGAGCAAGATGCTCGCGCCAGCGTGGGGTAATTACCTTTTTTTGTTATTCCATTTATGCCTTATATAACTAATTAAGACAATAGGAATCATAATTTTTACAAGTATATTAATATAGTTACTTAATCCCAAGTGTAATATATTACTGAGATAATACATTAAAAATAGAATTGCTAATAATAGTACGCTCAACAAAAAAAAACTTTTATTCATCTCTTTTTATTTTTAAGAAATTAACTGTTTCTTCTATAATCTCAACATGATCTAATTCACTATTAAAAATACTCATTTTCTGAATTGAATCTCGTAAAGTATCTTTACTGATTTTTCTATAATCAATATTCCCCAGAACTAAATTATATGCTTCAATTGCCGTCTCATATGGTCCCAAAATTATATTTGAAATTATAATTGAAAAATAATCTGAACAATCATATACTGAACAGGCATAAAACAATGTGCCTCTATAATTAAATGTTAAATTGTCAGTAATTTTATTCATTATTTCAATAAGTCCATTTTCACACTTTTCATCTGAAATATCTAAAGCTAGCGAATGAATTTGTTGTATTTCATTAGTATGTTTCAACTCATGAATTAATTTAGTACAATTTATAAAAATTCTTTTTTCCATTATTTCCTCGATTTAGGACTACCCATATTTTGCCATTCTTGAAATATATCTTGTAACTCATCTTTAGTAGCATCTTTATCACCACTTTGCTTATATTGACGATGGAACCATCTTCTAAATTCTTGTGGGTAATTAAAAATAGTTTTATCCCTATCTTTTTGTTTTCCACCTTGGAATTCTTTTTTAGCACCTAAAGTAGAAGTAAATTTTGCTGCCCCCAATTTTCTTCTTGAAATAACTGACTGAATATCTTCAGAAGTAACTGGATCATCCATCATACTTTCTCCAAACCTACTTAACCAACTACTATCTGTATAATCAACTCCACTTTTCGCCACATAATCATACCTATCTCTATCAAACTGGCTAGGATTATTTAGATTTCCTTTCATGGGTTTATAATCATCTTCGGTATATTCAGAAGATGGTATCATTTGTTGTTCATAGAATTTACCATTTCTCTCATAACGGTTAGGTGTTTCCGAAGTAGCACTTGGATCTTGGACAAACAAACGGTTAGGAGTAAGTTCACCTGTATTAATACGTTCAACTCCCGTAACTTTACCTTTACTATCTTTATTAACAATTATATCTTCCCCATCAATGGTCGTAGCACTCATCCCTGTTGGATCAATAAGATTTATCGGATTTTGATGTACATAATGGTATGGCGTCCAACCTACAAAGTCCTCCGCCAGCGGATCCACACTTACAAATATACTAATTCTTGGGTCATAATAACGTGCGCCGTAATAGTACATTTGTGTGGCGTCATCTAACTCTTTTCCGTTGAATTTGTATTTGTTGTCATAACCTACGCCAGACGGTACATTGGCACTTTGGTTATGCTCTACCATCATTTCTCCGAAAGGCAGGGTCTCATAATAGTGAGAAGGTCTTCCGAAATTATCAGTCAAATACGTTGAACTACCCAAATGGTCGGTATGATACCACCAAATTGGTTTGCGATGGTCTTCATCATAAGGCCCGTCTCTGTCCGGTAAATCGTCGTTACTTCCCGGGTTTGGATCTGGTAAATTAATATCCGGGAATGGATAAGGAGTTTCAGGTCTTACAATTTCAGGTGTATAACATTTAAAATTATCCTGTACATACGCCAATACTGCGCAGGCATTGTTTGGTTCAAAGGTTAAATGTTTGCGTATGTAGTTTAGCGCCTGTTTGTAACAATCTAGTTCGGTACCAAAATCGTAACAGCCACAATCGGTCATTACTTCTTCGCAGCCTTCCATCCAAACACCGTTTTCAAGGTAATAATCGTAACATTCGGTAGCACGCGGATTCGGACAGTCTTGTACGCAGTTGCGTATTTCTTCTTCTTCGTTACCTTCGTCTCTAATACAGCCGCATTCTTTACCAATATCATTACATTCTTTCGTCCACACACCATACGCATCGTAATATTCCAGACATTGTCCCATACCCGGGTGTGTACATGATCTAAGACAGTTTACTTCTTCCTCATCAGGTTTGGTTACACCTACTATATCACTGCACTGGTCACAATCTACTAACCATATAAAACAATCATCCATCCACTCTCCTGTTTGCATAAAGTGATCCCAACAATGGGCTCCATAACTAGGGTTTGTACCATTATGAAGACAGTCTTTTATACATTGTTGCCAGTCGGGTGTTTGCTCTGATACAGGAACAATGGCACAATCTTCAGGTGTTAAATCAGGACAGTCAGGGCAATCCCATACGCCTGTTTGTTGATATTTAATACAGCAATTATGATCTACATACGGACTGCTACACCCGTATTTAAAATTACCACCACGCATCATTGACTGCTGTTGCTGATCCAGTGCATCGGAAGCCGCTGTGTAGGTACCAATTAAAATGTTCAGTTCGGTTAAACAGTCAAACTGCATTAATTGTTCTGCCGTAAAGCTTGGTGTTGGCGTGCTGCCCGGGGTATTGCCCGGTGTTACCGGCGTGCATACATAGGCATTTATTTCTACCAAGGCATCGCATGCTGTGAATAGTACACCGTTTACATAGGTACCAATTTTATTTTTTATCTCAGTTATAGCGGTAACGCAATTTTGTATACTGCCACCTGTATTGTTGTTCAGGTTTTGGTAAGCGGTTACTATATTGTTTACCTGCACTATACAGTCCGATTCGGTATTACCGATGGTGAATCCCATAACGGTATTCTGAACGCCCATCATACTGCTTAAATCCAATGGCTCAACAGCATTACTGTCTGCTGCAGTGTCTGCAACACTTTCTTCTGATGCCTGTCTGCCCAATGGTCCGTTCAAGAACACGCTTGCCTCTATTTCCAAGCGGCTTGCAAAACGCTTGCCGTTTATGTAATAATGCTTAGAATATTCGTCTTTACCCGGATCTACCACTATGTAACCCGACGGATACACCATATAATCATTAAAATCTAATACCTGGTGAATGGCTGCACCACCAATATTTACCTGAGTAATTGCACCTACCGATTTAAAGGTACGCTCGCCTGCATGGTCGTAAATATAATGGCTTACCTTGGTATTATCGTCTACAACAGCCAGTAATCGGTTCTGCTGGTCCCAAACCATATCGCGGTTTGTAAAACTGCCCGGGTTACCGCTATTGTAAGTGGTATTGTAATTGGTAAGGTTTCCGTTATCATCGTACGCGAAATTAGAAACAGCATTCTGGTTACCACTTAAATTGCTGTAAGTAATGGTACTTACCGCATGTGGGTGTGCCGCATTTGCATACTCGTACTGCGCATTATACGTATTGTCGCTTAAGCCGTTAAATGCGGGCGACTGTACATTGTGGTGCTGGTTTTTATTAACAATTCCATGTGTATTGTTGTACGCCATATTAAGTACATACTCATGGCTTTCATTATCGCCGCCATTCCATATACCATCGGCACTTTGCAGCCTGTTAAAGCCGTCGTACACATAGCTTTTACTGGATACACCACCCATTTTTAACAACGGGTGCTGTGAAGAACCGTTAACTATCTTAACAATGTTTTGGTTTTTGTCGTAATCATATATATTGTGCATAAAGGTTGTGGTATCCGGACGGTCTAACCTCATTGAACGTACACGCTGGGTTAAATCGTAAGTGTTTACCGTTTTTACATCGTTTCCGTAATCGATCTCTACCGGCTGGTCAAAGAAATTATAGGTTACGTTTTTCAGGTAAAAATCACCCATGTTATTAAAAATAGATACCAGCTGGCCTGTTGGGTTGTAACCATAGGTAACCACCTCACCATCAGGGTAGGTCATATTCAGCATACGCCCCCAGGTATCGTACTTGTAGCGGGTAGTAAAATTAAGGTTACCCACGGCAGTCTGCAGTTCGCGGTTTTCTTTAACCACTTCACCCAGTTTGCCATACTCAAAAGATTTGGTACCGGTTAAATCGTTAACCGAAACAATTCTTCCTGCACTGTAGTTTGGTGCACCGTTACCACCATAGGTATAGCTAACCGTTGAAGCAGGAATTTGAACTCCGTTAGACATCATAGCCGGATAAGAAACCGACTGTAACTGGTTAAATACGTAGTTGTAGTTTATCCTTGCACTGCTGTTCTGGCTTAACAGATTCTGGTTGGTATAAGCAATCAACTTCCCTGCCAAATCATATTCGAATTTTGATATACCGTTATCCGGATGCGTTACCTGGGTTTTCTGACCGAAGGTATCATACTGGTAGGTCGTTACCTTATTATCAGCATCGGTAACACTTAACAGTTCACCAATTGAATTATAGGTGTAAGCTGTAGGTAATATTATATTATTATTTACATCAATTTGTCTGGTTAATACCACCTGACCTTTTGCGTCTTTCAGGGTTTGGGATACATTACCTTCCGGCAATGTTACCTTCTCTGATGGTCTAGGGGAATTGTTCTGATCAAAATCATGTCCGTATTCGTAAATGGTAGACGCATTCAGTCCGTGTACATGGCTTTGCAGCACGCGGTCCTGCATGTCATAGATCATCGAAGTTTTAAGCAACTGGTCGCGTGTAAGCGCCGTATAGTTTTCTAAAGCGTTTACGAAGTTTCCGTTACAGTCTATCTGCTCCTGTGACAGGTCGGATTCTACCACCCTGCCGAATTCGTCATAGATCTGGATTCCCGATACTGCAAAGCGGTAACCTGTGCTTGACGCTCCGCATTCCTGTGCCAGATCAAGCTGTTTCTTGGTCTGAATGATACGTCCCAGACCATCTGCAAATGAAGAGGTATGCAATATCTGTTCACCCGGTGTTACCGATTCGTCTTTTATATTGTGTTTTGTTACCGCATAGTATCTGCCTGTAGTAGGGTTTTTCTTATACTCATGCTTTATGGTCCACTGCGAATTGTAAGGTCCTTTTACCTTTATAAGACGCAACGTAGGATCGTACTCATTAAAAATCTCCACATTGTTCATGTCTTTCTGACTGGTCACCAAACCAAAGTGGTTATAGGTTGTCTGACTATTATACCCTTGGGAATCGGTAATCATGGTCATGTTCTTATGAAAGAAATTGTCGTAATAAAAATTATAAGACATGCGCTGTGCACTGCTTGAGCCACCATTTGGTGCCGGAAGGGTTACCTTGGTAAGGTTACCGAACATATCAAATATAAAATCGGAAGTGGAGACCTGACTGCCGCTACTGCCGTAATCCTTGTATCTGCTAATTTGGTTTACATTGCCCTTGGCATCCAATGTGGTTGCGCTGTAACGCTGGTAATTATTTAAATTGTGCGAAGCAGGCGTTGAAACGTTATATTTTCCACCTGTAGTAAGGTAATGATATGCAATCTGCACACTGTTTGTAACCTGACCGCTAATTTCTTCATCAAATTTGGTTACGTTTCCGTAAATGTCATACTCCTTAAATCTGGAAACCACTTCATTAGACGTTCCCCCTCCACCAGCACTGTAATGATAGGTAGTAGTGTTCACATTACTTAACAAAGGTACGATACTGCTGGTATCGGTATAGTTGATATTAGCAGAGGGTACTGTGGTATTGTACTTATAAGTTTGTAACACCAGGAAAGGTCTCTCAAATATGTTATAGGCATTATATACCTCATTCAACACCCTGTTCATCCCGTCAAAAGTACGTGTTCTCTTAGGCAGTTTTCCAATGTAGTGGTACTTTCTGCTGTCTGAATGGCTACCCGGAAGGTACACGTGCTGGGTAGGCATATCGTTTAAGAGATATTCCTGAATAACCGTTCTGTACACCTTACCGCTGCTGTTTAACTGATGGGTTTTCACCTCACCGAATCCTAAAAATTTGCGTTCACGGCGGTCTTTAAAACCGTTGTAGTATTCAAAAGCATATTCCTGCACATTTTCCCCGTCACCGGTAAATCCGTCATTCACTTTAGTACTTGTAAGCACCCATTTTTTAAACGGCATTTTATAGGTGGATCCTATTGAGGTTTCGTCAATTTTATTCTGCGTACCATAATCCAGTTCGATTGTTGATCCGGTTGGATTGATGATCTTTTTCAACATATTGGTACGTCCGATTTTTGAGTACTGTACTTTGATTTCATATTCCGAAACAGTTTCTACAATATCCGGATATCCATCGCCGTTAAAATCGCGCAGGCTCACGTTGTCTTCGTTGTAGCTTTTACCAAAACTGGTACCGCCACCGCCGCCTACTTTTATAACTAATCCAAGTATAGGACCAATAGGTATCAATACAGATGCGTTTAAAGTAGTACCTATTGAAAAAGAAGTACTTTCAGACATCTTGTCCAAATTATAGCTGGTACTTGAAAATTCGGTACCGTTATTAATTTTTACCGAACTACCCGAAATAAAATCAGGCAGGCCGTCGCCGTTGATGTCCACGAAATCTTTCTCTCTCTGGGTGGTACTTTGGCTACCGCTGGCACCAACTGACAAGTCTAAATTAGATTGTGATATGAGACTATTTGTAAAATTCCCGAAATCAGCACCGATAGCCGCAGAGAGTGATTTAGACTTTGTTTTACTCACATTCGGCTTGTCATAATTTGACCATGATCCCGTAACAAAACCAGCAGAGGTATTGAATTCTACCTGCCCATTTGGTTTTACTATATCTACAAGACCATCTCCGTTAAGGTCTAACAACACGTGGTTAGCAGCCGTTACCGTTTCGAATATAGCTCCGCCAAAACTGGCAGACGTACCTACTTTCGACCTTGTAAACCGTCCGCTTCTATCGGCCAGCGGAACAATATGCGCAGAAGAACCACCTGCATTGTTGCCTGATCCACTACTAAGAGACGGTGCAAGCAATGATTTACTTAAAAAGTTATTAGTTAATCCGCCCTTATTGGAAGTAAACTGAATTTTGTCTCCTACAATATCCGGATAACCGTCTCCATTAACATCTAAATAGTCGTTTATTGGTGTAGAGGTAGCTCTGTTTTCTCCGTTACCAAGTGCAAATCCATAAAAAGAAACACTCCAGTTGGACGATTGTGATATAGAAGTGTTTTCTTTCACAACACCATAAGCACCATATGTACTTAGATTGGTAGGAGCCGGAATTGGTTTCATTGGCGTAAAACTGGAATTGTTCGAACGGTAATTAGGATTCATTGCCAATTCTTTAACCAACAGTCTTGGATGCGCGCTCCATGCCAGATTTGCCCTGTCCGGACGCAGCATCATAAAGTTTTCCATGGCTTCTGTTTGAAGAGCTGATAAATTATAAGTAGTACCACCCCCTGAAAAAGTTCCCGTATTAAAGTTATACGAAACTGAACTAGGTTGCGTGCTCATTCCAGATGTAGCTGAAGGATTAGAAAAATCATTACTCCCTGCCAGTGCCGCCTTACTTATCAGTGTTTTCTTAATCGGAATAAAATCCTGATCAGGCAGGGCACCCTTATACGCAAACTGTCCCCAGTTTTTATAGCGTGTACCCACTCCCCATTTATCAATACCTTGGTTCATGTCGTATTTTGGTACGATGTTTACCAAACTGTTATCACTTAATTTCCTAAGTTTTGGCTCAAAAGCAGTATCAAACTGTTTCCAATCCAAATCTTTACTTCCCTTTGCCTCTATTTCTACATAGACATAAGTATCAGGTAAAGATGAATTTATGTTTGAAGGTGTAGTAAAAGTTAAACTACCTGCCTGATAACTTAAGAAGTTTGTAACCGTTTGATTATAACTAAATATAACGTTCTTAGGTGTCTGTAAATTATTAGGGTTAAGTGTATATGCCGTTACCTTAAGCTGAATACCTGTAGGCGGGTTCATGTTAGCAGTAGACCATTCTACCCTGTACTGTCCAAATTCTCTAATGGTAAGTGGTGTTGCCTCCACGTCTCCATACAAAAAGGATTCGCTGAAAGAAGAATTATCTATAGTATTTCCTGTAGTATATGCTACTCTCGGATTCCAATCTACTGTTACTTCTCCATCAGGAAGCTGACTTGTATTAACCCGGAAGTAAATATGATCTCCTTCATTTACATAAGTACTTGCACTTGTTGGTAGCGTTGCGTTTACCAACAAAGTTGGATTGATTAAGTAGGAAGTGGAAGCATCCTTTCCGTGCTCTACAGAAAATCGTACCCCGTTATGTGAAGCTACGAAAGGTTTAGTAATATTTCCACTAATATTTATATCTCCGCTTCTTGGAGCTACCCAAACCTTTACCACATCCATCAGGCCACTGTCAACTTCAAACTCAGGCAAACCTTGTGAAACAGTCGGATCTACCTGTCCTTCGCGCATGATCACGTTTGGTGTTAAGTTACTGTTATCGGTAAAGGAAGGCATCATTGACCCGGGATCCATCCTGTTAAAATAAACAATTCCGTCTTTTACATAATCAATCAGTCCATCGTTATTCACATCGGTAAAGTAGTTTCTTGAACGGGAATTACTCTGTGATTTTGAAGAGGTAAGGTTTAAAAACAACAAGCTGAAAGATAGTTCAGGATCGGTCTTGGTATTGCTTTCCGACAGTCCTAGATCACCAATATGGTACGCATTGTAAAGCTGTTTGCTGAATGAGATTCCTGCCAAATTTTTACGGTATTTTACCTGGTTACCCATCTTCATTACCTTGTCATCCAAGCCGTCCCCGTCAATATCCATCAACATCATGTTAGGACTGCTTGATCCGGATGTTGGTGATGGAAATGACATATTTATGGTGCCTGAATTACTGAACGGCCACCACACAGGTGGGTTTGCAGCCAAGGATACACCAGCCGAAAATCCAAAGTCCGAAGAATTGTAATTCTCAACAGAAGAGCTTAAAGCCGAATGCCTGTTGCCACTGAAATCCTTATCTACAAAAATGGATTCCGGGCTTTTAAACAGTCCTCCCGCAATATCGTTGTGATACTGGAACTGGTGCTCGTACTGCTGTGTTTCGGCAGGCAGCCCCGTTGACATATCTATCTTTATGTTTTTAGTGGTAATTTTTGTCAGCAGCGTTTTAGCAAATGGTCCCTGTGTATTGTAGGTAAAATGATATTCTATTTCATTTTCGCATGGTAAGAATTGTCCGCCCATTCCATAATTATTGGGCTCTGGGATAGAAATATACCCTGGACCATCGACAATCTCAAAGCAAGATACAATTATCATATCTAATAGCGATGTACTATTTTCCTTAAATCCAAAACGATAATTTGTTTGAGCATCCCCTCTAGGGGTATTTTTATATTTAAATAACACTTTATATCCCCTATTCTGCTCTCTTGATTGTGGATTAAAATCAATATTTCGATTGTATTGAATACTTTTTAAGCGCACTTCCATTCCGTCTTTGAAGACACCTGATGTGGGCACATCTTTAGTTTCGTATTCATAATTTATTACATTATTGTTCTTATCTCTTACATTTGATAAGTACCATTTAGCTCGCTTAGCATCCGATGATATAATATCTGATCTTAATATCGGAGAATGCCTATTATTAGAACCATTTGCATAAGAATTACCATAGGTATATTTAGTACCAGACTTATCCCATATCTCCCAATAATAATCAGATGGGTTAGTACCTTTTCGAATAATTGTTGAGAAGGAACTCTGTACCTTAGGTATAAAAACAGCCTCCGTAGTAGTCCTTGCCTGCTGTCCGCCACTTCTATGGGGCAAAAATCCACCACTACCCCAAAAAAACGAAGGTAAAATCATTATCTCCTCACCGTTTAACAGGTAACTTTCCGTTTCATAATCAGGATCATAGGTTGGGACGCCAAAGCGCGTATCAACGCTGATAACAGGTACATTGATGTCCCAGCCCTGACCTACGATACCGCTTGATCCGTTGTTATTATAAGAAACCGACAGGTTTGGTTGCAGACCTGCACGGCCCGGTGGCAGGGTAATTGGAAAATCAACCGTTCCATCTCCCTGCTGGTTTGCCGTTGGCGGCTGTATCTGTACGATGTTTGCCGTAGGGTTGGCTACCTGGATATCCGAAATAGAAGTCGGTGTGAACGAGCTGGTTTCCGGTGATTCCGGAGCCTGTATAACCCCTGCTATATAGTCGGTAAAGTGTGTTGTATTGGCAATGATCTTATTTTGATCTTTAACAATTGTGTCTGTTGGTATACTCAGCCAGCGACGCTTCTCCATGTCAAAATAAAGCACTTTTATGTCTGCCGGTGTGTAGCCTTTTGGAAGGTATAATGTATCGTATTTGATACCTACCAAGGCATTATCGCTAAACTTTGCGCCGTCAGGTAAAAAGCGGTAACCTGATTTAGAAGCCGTAACGTTGATCACGTTGGTTCCCAATGGAGCCATGTCGATTGCTCTTAACTGCTGTACGGATATTTTATCCGCTTGCGCGTAATTTTTTTTATTGATATTAAAACTTACATTTTCGGTATCAATGGCAAATTCCTCATTTCCCAGATCAGAGATAAAGGTTTTACCATAGGCACTTTTCTGATTGTTCAGAACAGTGACCTCTACTTTATTGTGAATAGGTAGTGCACCGCTGCTTACTGTTTTGCCAGAATTGTCCAACAGCACATAATCTATCTGGCTCAGTTTGTCGGCATCGGCAATAACTGTTTCGAATACACCGTTTTGTGTTTTAACCAACTTGCCCTGAATGTAAAGTTCTGTACTGTTTTGTAAACTTACCCCTTTCACATACCCGTTGCCGTTTTGCAGGTACAGGGTTGTGCCGTCAACCAGCGTAATGTCTGTTGTTTTCTTTTCGGATAATGCACGTAATTTCAGATTACGGATAGAGTAGTTTGTATTGTCAAAACCGGTAAACAACAGATGGTTGGTTCCGTTTTTAAACTGCGCCGCAGAAACCGTTTCCTGTACTGTTTTCCATCCTTCGCTGCGTTTGATTACCGTTCCGCCGGTAGCGGTGTGTTCATTGATGCTTTTGGAAACCCCCGATGCATTTTCAATTCCGTACAAATCGTACTGCAACACCAGTTTTTTGCCCTGTAACTGTTTTTTATCGATTTCCAGCGTAAAAATATTATCCGAAGGATCATCGAACCCATCTGATGAATTTCCGATCTTTCCCGACTTTTCAGGTGCGCTGTATTCTACAATAACCATGCTGGTATAATGTTCTGATACAACACTGGTTCTTGATTTATTAGAATTTCTTTGTCTGTTTTTTGATGCTGTCTCTTTGGCTTCGTCCGTTTTATCAGATTCATTTTCGTATCCTGCCTCATAAGGTCGGATGTACGGAAACGCATATCTCGAACTCATACTGTACGGAAAATGTTCCACTACCGCATATGCGGGATATACGATAAAATTGAAAAGTACAACATACAGTGTTATATAGTGAAAAACACGAAATAGTAGTTTTGTTTTATGATGTGACATTACTGTAGCGGGAATTTATTTTAAAATGATTTTTTGGATTTGTGGTACGTTGTCGATATATACTACCAGCATATACGTTCCGGCTGCACCTGCGATACGGCCCAGACTGACTGTTTTATTCTGAATTTCTCCAAGCTTGAACTGTTTGACCAGTTTGCCGTCAATGGTATAAATTATAGCTTCTACCGTTTTGACTTTTGCAAGGTTGAAGGAGACATTTAATTCTTCGGTTGCCACCAAAGGATTAGGGTAAGCACTCCACTGCTCGGTTGCATAAGAAGGTATCACAGAGAACTGCTGTTGATGGTTGCAGTCTCCTTCTCCTGTAATCTTAACACTGTAACTGCCGGCAGAATCCAATCGCACAGAATTACCTGCACCTATCTTTAATGCGCCTTTATACCATTCTACCTGTTCTGTCTTGAAGCCCGAAAGTACGATATCGACACTTCCGCCCTCCAATTTATACGTCGGTTTTAACGAAGGGGTAGTCAGACTGCTGCCATAGGTAGACACCCTTTTATCCAGTACCCTGCCATCGTAATTAATGCGGATATCGTAGTAACGTGAAGAAACATCCGCTACTGAAAATACAGACGAAACTGTTTGCGAATTGTATACCTGAACTCCCTTATCATTTTTAATGGTTATGGAATAAGACTTCGGACTTACTTTTGGTTTTACCTGTACCATAAATTTCTCACAGGTATTGGTGATGTCAAGGTCTATATCCGATACCGCTTCTGAAAGTCTCAAAATAGCTGGAGTTTCCTTACTGAAGGAAACATTTTTAAATACGTATAATGAATCTCTAACACTGCCGCTGTAGGTTTTAAAATCGGTTTCGCCACCTACAACCAGTTTGTACGATGCATTGACATTTTGCAGCTTTGACAACGGAACAGAGATATCCAGTTTTACATAACCGATATTTGTCTGTACCTGCCAGCTTTTGTTGCTTTGCTTTGTTGATTTGTTAAACGTAAGGCTTTTGTTGTTGTGACCAAATAAGATGAAGCTTCCATCCTGCAGCTTTTTCTTATTTTCGTTATTTATCGATATATGAAGGTCTTGGTCTTTAGAATGAACAGTATTGTTGGGTACTAAACTGAACGCACTTAATTTTGCGATACCGAAAATATGGCTGCCGTATTTTTTATCGGAACTGTCCCATAATTTCTGTTTGTTGTATTCGTATTGTTTGGGATCGATCAAATCGATTCCGTATTTTAAGCTCAGATACGTCCTGATCTCATTGACTGAAAACTTAGAAGTGCCTTTTACCAGTATCAGTTCATAAATCTTTGTATTTTCAAGGTTAGGATTCATCCAGAATTTTCCCTTTTCCATACCCCCGAATTTAACGTCCAATAGTTCCCCGTAGTTTTCGTTATAACCCGATAACGTAACACTGTCGTTAATCTTAACCCTGTCGGAATTTAAAAACAAACTCTTGTTTCTGCTTAAAATTGAAATGATGTTTTCGGGTGCTTCCGAACGATAAACCAAAAACAAGTGGTTTTCATCCTCTATCTTACTGATAGAGGAATTCAAATTGTTCGCATCTACCACCAACTTTGCGTAATTGTTCAGACTTGTTAAGCTTTGTTGGGCCGTTATAATCTCTTTGGGATTCGATAACCACAACTGTGGTGAAAAGATTCTTTGCTGGGAAAACCCCTTAAAAGCTGTTAAAAAAATACAGAATATAAGGAAGACCCTCGGGAAGGTTATCATAAGTATAGTGTTTTTGTTCTTCCCAAATTTATAAAAACTTTTTTTACGTTAACAAAATTTTATGTAAATAAAATGAAAATAAATTTGCATTTTAACCTAAACCTACATTTTCACTGACTTATTTAAATTAATTTAAAGATTAACTATAATACAATAAAAGTTAAACCAAAGACCAACTTTAGAATTTAACAACAAGCAACTTAATGTCCAAAAAACAAAAAATAATACCTATTTACTATGTAATAATACCTATTCACTAACTTTTAGTCATTTGAATTTCAGAATTTTACAAAACAACTAGTAACGTTTTGTATCATGAGTAAAATTATATCCATATCCAGAAAATTTTCTCTCTATTGCTTCACTATTCTGTGTGAAAATTTAATTGAGTGCATAAATAATTCCTTTACAACACCTTTTACTTCTTATAACACACTTTTAAATGCCAATAATTTTTAATATTCACCTTACTAAACAAACTATTATGAAAGATTCTACACAAAACTCCAACAACAAAAGGCACGAGAATGCGTATGCAGTTTATCAAAAGAAAGATTCCGTTTTATACATCACCTTTAAAAAGCTGACGGTACTTAACTTGGATGCAGCAAAAAAGGTGGTGAAAGACCGTATGAATTTCCAAGCGTATGCCTGTTACAATGTTATATGTGATGTCAGCGGCCTTACATCCATCACTTATGACGCCCGTCAATATTTATCCACCGACGGATCCAATATGCTTACCGTCGTAGCATTGGTCAGTGACAACACTACCATCTATACCATGGGGCGCTGTTATCTTTTGTACAACCATCCTACGGTACCCACACGGATTTTCAAAAATCAACAAGAAGCAGAGAAATACATCAACCAAATAACAAAAAAGCCATGATACATATAGAAATTAAAAAAGAGCGTTGGGACAACCTTATACAAAGTCTGTTGGAATTAGGTTGCGGACGAGTAGACCAGCAACTGCAGATTACCGGGAAAAATGATGAATTTGAAAGTATTGAAGCCCTATTCAACATGATGAGCGAAGAACTGAAGCACCGCCTACTGCACTTGTCATTTACAAAACCAGCGGCATTTCAGCGGTATGTAAACCATTTCATCATTATTACAGATCAAAACTTTAAAATCAAAAATATGTGCGAGCATTTTGCTTCACATTACCAATTAGATGTGAACCAGCTTAAGGACAGCAGTTTTTTAGACCTGATTGAAAAAGAGCCCGGTGAATACCTCGCAGCAGCATGTGGTTCGCCCGAAGAAGAATCTGAGAAAGTAAACCGACTGACTCTTTTTAACGATTCTTTTTCGCTCAGCATCAAAAAAATGAAGAGCGGCACACTCATAATCAACCTGTACCAACTGCATATAGACACAAAAGAAACTCAAGTGCCTTATAAAAAAAGAACCCGACAGAAAGCAAAGCTTATCCAAAAAAAGCGCAACGAAGATCTTTTAGAACAATTTAAAGAAGACGTTTCCAGACATCCATTAAGCAAAAAACTGGATCTGAAAGAACTTTATGCAAAGTATCCTACCAACAAAAGCATGCTGAAAAAATTATTCAAACAGCATTATCAGTGCGGTGCTTACGAATTCCATCTGTCATTAAGAATGAACTATGCATACGACCAGATAGAACAAACCGAAGTTCCTTTTAAAGAGATCGCAATGGATGTGGGTTACGCCAGCTATCAGGCCTTTGTAAAATACTTTAAGAAGTATTACAACATCCTGCCAAAAGACCTGCGAAACCACGGGCAACGTTCTAAAAGGGACAAGACATAAGATGATTAAATCAGAAATTTAAATTAAAAAACATCCAAACAGACACCTTATCCTTTTTATAAGACACTTTTAAAACGATTGAATTACAGAATTTTACCATACACCAAACAAGAGATGTCATGCGTACTATTCTATCAATCAGCAAAAAGGCAGTTATTTACTTCTTCATTATACTATTTGTATATGCAGCAGTAAGCAAACTGGCCGACTTTGAAAACTTTCGGGTACAGGTAGCACAGTCGCCTTTACTTAGTGCTTTTGCAACATTTATTGCTTACACCACCGTTATTGGTGAATTAATAATTGCCCTGATGCTCTGTTTTCAAAAAAGCAGACTGTTGGGGCTTTATCTTTTTCTGGGGTTTATGACGGCGTTTACGGTTTATATTTTTTTGATATTGAATTATAGTCCGTTTGTTCCGTGTTCTTGTGGTGGGGTGCTAGAGGATTTGGGGTGGTGGGAGCATTTGTGGTTTAATGGGGTTGTTTGTTTAGTAACTGTTTTTATTATAATTACTGACAGTAATACCATTTCTTCTTCTTTTCTAAATGGGAGAACAGTATAACAACACAGCTTTCAAACCTTGATTTGTTCATTTTTTTCTTGACAAAAAAACGAACCAAAAAAGTCAAGACTTCAGATTTTCAACGGTCAAAATATGTCTTATTTCCTAAAAGAAATAAACTCGAACAAGTTCTCAAACAGCATTTCTTTTCACGGAAATTTACGTCCAATCTTTTATTTGATAGTTTGGAAGCCGTGAATCTACGATTTCAACATTTTTAACGCTCGTTGAAAACCTAATGTCCTTTTGGATTCGCGTCGGTTCTCATCTGCGGTTTTGTTTGAAGCGGTAAAAAGGCAATTGAGAGGGAATTAGAGTAAAGCACATTTACGATAGAACATATAACTAAAAACTTATAACCATAAACTATAAAATTATGAAGAAAAAAATATTCTATATCGTATTAACCATGGTGATCAGCGGTGCGGTGGTGGTTGGATTGTTCGTGAGTTCGGAGCATATCATGAAACGTGAGAATCCTTTTGTACGGAGGTTTATGCCGCATCATATCGATAAAGCGGAGTATCTGGATCTGGAGGTGAATTCGTACTACATCGCCGGACTTACCAATGATACCATCTATCTGGGGAATTATACGGCTCCGCTACTGATAACGGCTGTGCCTACAAATCTGGATAATACAGTAGAACATCAGATAAAACTGGAGGAAACACAACGGTCGTTCCGGAGTCTGACTATAAAAGTGCAGGGACAGGAGTTCTATGTGAGTGACGGTACGATTCCAATTATATATAAGGGAAATACTGCCGACTGGACTGCAACAAAATATATGGAAGAAAAAGTATATTTCTCGTTACTGCAACCTCTGGAAAATAACGCTTTCTTATTTCGGAGTCAGCGGGCAGCAAACGGCGAACATGTATTGGGCAGACTAGATGTGAGCGACAGTACAACCTTTGAACTTTATGATGAAGCTTTGCAAAAACAAATTGACGGTGTTTTTGACACCGACGGTCAGCTGGTTACCGATGCTAAAACAAACCAAGGGATTTATACGTACTACTACCGCAACCAGTATCTGGTTTATCAGTCACTGGCTAACAGATTTGTAACAGGGAAAACCATAGATACTACTTCCCTAGCGAAGATTGAAGTAACCACTTTAGCTAACGGGGAGAAAAAGATGGGTGCCCCACCGCAGAAAGTCAATTCTAAGACCTATGCCTACAACGGACTGCTGTATATAAAATCGGAACTGATGGGTAAAAACGAGCCGAGAAGCATGTGGAAACAGGCAAGCATTATAGATGTGTATGACTATAACAAGAATGAGTATTTATACAGCTTTTACGCGTACGACCAACAAGGTGACAAGATGAAAGAGTTTGCGGTAAATGATAGTTATTTCTTTGGGCTGGTTGGGAATTCTCTTGTTCGGTACCTGATTAATAAATGATTTACTATACGTTGTTGATCGAGGTTGCAGAATGCCGGATTGAAACATGGGCCAATAGCTTCCGGCACTGCTTCCTTTTTCACAACTAATAAAATACTATCGGCCGATAGACAGGGGTAACGGTTGAAAACCTGTAGAAAAGAGTAGACCGAAAAATTATAAATTTTTATATTATGAAAAAAAATTTAAAACAAGCCTTAGTACCATTGGCAGTGATGGTATTTGGTGCAGCAGCAGCATTTGCGACAAATGCAGCGAAACAGAGTAGTAAAGATGCCGCAGTTATCGGTTACTATTATGATAGTAATGAAACGATGGGATCAAGATGTAAACCTATTGAAGTTGAATGTAGCAACTTCGGTAGTGACATCTGTACGGTACCGTTACATGGTCAAGTATGGCAACGCAATGCAGAAACCCTGACCGGGTGTAGCGATTTACTTTACAAAATAAATTAGAAAAAGGGGCTGCTTATTGCAGCCCTTCTTCTATCCATACTGGTTTAATTTTGTTTTTAAGTTTAAAATCAAACCACTGTTTCATCCTGTCCGAAAAATCCTTTTTATTTTCGATTTTAATTAAGCTATGTGCTTCATCAGGATAAAGTAATAAATTAACTTCCTTATTTAAACGCTTCATTGCCAGAAACATCTTAACAGACTGCTGCCAGTCAACCTGAAAGTCTCTTTCACCGGTCACTAAAAGCAGAGGTGTATTTATATTACTAACAAAATTTGCAGGAGAATTCTTCCGATATGCTTCCCGATCATCATACATTCCTTTTCCCATACGCCACTGTTGTGATTCCATACGCCACATGTCCGGTTTCAACGTTTCCCAGTTAATTGTCAGGTAAAACGATTCCAGATCAAATACTCCCGCACTGGATGCTGCAGCTTTGAAACGGTCTGTCTGAGTTATTATGAAATTAGTTTCGTAGCCACCGAAGGAATGTCCACAAATACCTACCCTATCAATACCTATACTATAAGCTTCAACAACCCTATCAAAGGCGTCTTCTACACAGATCTGTGCAGAGCGTCCGGGTTTTCCTACCTCATACGATATATCTGGTTCTATCACAAAATATCCGTCACTGATATAATCCCTATAATTAAAACCAGTCCCGAAAGATTCAAGCGGATCCTCGTACATATTTCGGTTTTGTTTCTTACTTTGATAGATCCGGAAAACGGCAGGATATTTTTTATTTTTATCATAGTTTAAAGGAAACCTTACCAAGGTACCAGTCAACCTCCCTGTGTCGTCTGTCCATTTCAGATAATCGACTTTAATATTTTTGGATTCAGTATCCCATTCATTACTTTGGTAAAGCGTTTGTGTTTTCCCAGCTTTAAAGTCAACCACCGAAAGTTGAGGAGGAAGACTGGCTTTTTCTTTAATAAACGATATAAAGTTCCCGCTTCTGCGGATCTGACTAAAACGGGCCGCGTCTTTAACTACATCCCTTATTTTTCCATCAGAACCAACAATAGCTATACCCTCCTCTCCATAATCATCAGTGTGCCATTTTAACAGCAAACTGTTATTATCTAACCTAGACTTGGAAAAATTTAAATCCCATCCTAATAACTTATGCCCTGAGCCATCCCATTGAACTGAATAGCTTCTACCTGTTTCTTTTCCGTTTGTAATCCTTTTAAGTTTATGTACCTTATAATCGTAGATATATACCTCCTGTTTTTCTTCTATAACAATTGTGTTATTAAATGCTACAGGAAGACTTAAATAGCCTTCTTTAGAATTTTTAAGATATTGAAACTGTTCATTGTAATATATTCCGCCAGAACCGGCTGTAATATTTTTAGAAGTTTGATTTTCCAGGTCGAACAGATACCAATCTCCTTGCTTAAAATAAACATAATAAGGAACATTTTCAAAGCTCACAAGAGGTACAGATCCTTCTGAAAAAAATCCAAGCTTTTTTTTCTTTTTCGAATTTAAATCATACCAGTATAGTTCATTTAAAGGATGTTCCCTTGTAAAATCTTCATATTTGTCAATTTCCCAGGAAAAAATCCTGTCATTGTATGCCGCTACCCTCATATCTATCAGTTTAGCCTGTTCAGAAAGATCTACCAACGAACCATCAGCAATTTTAACCAATAACAATTGCTGCACATTAGCCAATTGCTGCGCTTTTTTTTCCGGTATTCCCTTTGCAGATCCCGACCATATCTTCGGAGTATTTTGTTTACGATCAACCGCTACCTTTGCACCCATTGCAACATATCCGTCAATAAGTCTTGCTTTGGTAAAAAGTGTGTCTACTTCAACAGCTTTTTCAGGATGCACTATATTGAAAGCCCCTACCTTCCGTTGTGAGTGTTCGGTTAGGTTTAAAACTGTAATTTCACTTTTACTGTTGTATAATGCGTAAACACTGTCCGTTCCGCTCCATAAAATTCTTTTTAACGTATAATTGACCAGATATTCCGTTTGCTGTTGAGAAACCTTGCGTTTAGCCATATCGTACCATGTAATACGATTATCAGCACTTACTGCCAAAAGCTTTTCCGCATTTTGAGAAACACTGTAAAATTTCACCTCCTCTAATACTTTAACAGTATCGCCATAAGCTGTACTTACTATTATTTTTTGTTCGTTCTTCTGATGGCTGACCGTTAGATTCAATTTTTCATTCCAATGAAAGTCTGACACGTTATTAACAGAATCTATTTTGCCGCTTTTAAAAATGATTCGGTAAAGTTTCTTCGCAGCAGGATTAAAACCTATAAATAACTCTTCATTTAAAACAGTCTGGCCTGAGATTCCTTTCAGAGAATATTCTTTCTTGCGCTTCAAATCTTTTATAATCAGCTCTACATTTGTGCTATTATTTTTGAAAAATGCTACTTTTCCGCCAGATGAGGTTATTTTATGATTTATGAGCTGTTCAGAGATTTTGTGATCCTGTTGCCCGCTTACATTGCAGGCAAACAGAAGCAGCAGAAACAGGATTAATTTAGAAGTATTTTCCATACAATCACCTTTTTAATAACCCGTATTTTGCGGAAGAAGGTTCGGATTCAGGAGCAGTTCATTTTCAGGCAGCGGAAGTACCTCATAATGCTTTTGCCATTGTGGTTTAACGTCAGAAATTTCGCTAAAGACATTCCAACGCTTCAGGTCATAAAAACGATGACCGAATTCACAAAAAAACTCAATCTTTCTTTCCTTCTTCAGTGCATCGATCGCATCGGAATAGTTTTCTATTGCCAAAGACATAAGTCCGGCACGGTTGCGTATTGCGTTTATATAGTCATTAAAATCCTGCCAACTGCCTTTTTCGGCTGCTGCTTCGGCTGCAATAAGGTACATTTCCTCTATGCGCATAATGATTGAATACTCGCGTGATGGTGCGCTTATCCCCTTTTGTCTGTATTTAAATGCACACGTATTCAAGCCATCAGCACCAACAAACTTTACCCAGAATTCCTTTCTAGTATCGCCCTGTTCAAAGCCATTCAGCAGTTTGGTACTAAGACGTGCAAAAGGAGCCGGCGTACTTTCAAACTGGTACTCCCCCGCTTCGAGCGTATTCCGACCTTCCGTCTCGGGTTTTAGTTGCCATATCGCGCTTTTGCTTTCCTTTAAAAAAACAACATCAACAGGTTCAAGTCTAAAATTGCTGTCATTTATGAGTTTTTCAGCATAGTGTTGTGCCTGATCCCAATTTTTCTGATACAAGTAGATCCTTGCCAAAAAACCTTCCACAACATTTTTATTGATTCTCACTCTTTCCGATGAAGGATAGGCAGCTGAAACCAATTGTTCAGCCAGTGTAAGATCTTCTAGAGCCTGTGCTATAACAGCATCTACGGAACGTTTCCTGATTGTTGTATTTATCTTATAATCTGTTGACAAAACGTAAGGCACGCTTCCAAAGGTCTGGGCAAGGTAAAAGTGCAATATCCCCCTTAAAGCCAAAGCTTCGCCTTTAAGCTGGTCACGAACATCTTGCGATACGGTTTTAGATTTCTCCAAATCTTCCAATACATTATTGAGTACGTAGATCTGATTGTAGGTATTATGCCACAAAGAAGCTACCGCCGTATTGTTGCTCAATACATTGGTGTTGTAAAACCTGAGATAACTGCTTTCCTGCAAATTTGTTACTTCCAATTCATCGGTATAACATCCTAACAAATAACCCATTCCTACTTTGTTACCTGCGAAAAACCCCTGATCCCTTATCTTGGAATACGTATTTGTTAAAGCAGACAATGCCATTCGATCGTCAGAAAACACCATCTCCTGATTAATTTCATTTTTTGGAATGTCTACATCCAAAAACTCTTCACAAGAACTGAGAATGAGTAAAGTGAGCAGCATACCCGCTATATATTTAAAATTAGCTTTCATAATTTAATCTTTTAAAAATTTATATTGAATCCCATTGCTATGGTTCTTAAGGCAGGCAGATAACCTCCATTGGTTTCCGGATCACTACCCCAGTATCTGGTAATAGTTATCAGATTAAATCCCTGAAGATTAAGGGTAACTGTTTTCCCCTTCAACCATTTTGAATCGATGGTGTACTGCAGCTGTAAAGACTTTAACCTTATATAGGATCCATCTGTTACAACCGCATCGCTTGAATTGTAATTCTGATATGCCTGCAGTGCCTTACCATTTGTGCCGGTAGTTGGAATCTGGTAACGTGCGTCTTTGTTATCTTGTGAAAAATAATCGTTTGCCCGCGCAGGCTGGTTATTAAAGCTGCCTAAAAAGTTGCCGTAATAATCCGGGCTGTAAACCTTTTGCTTAACAAACATCCAGTTAAAGTCCAAATTCCAATTGCGGTATCTGAAAGAATTCTGCAGTCCGCCGAATAGCGTTACGCCCATATTAATTTTAGTCTGTCTGTCATCTGCATTAAGAACTCCGTCATTATTAACATCTTCAAATTCGTAAATACCTGTTTCCTTGTTGATTCCGATGTATTTGTAAAGCTTCACAATTGATGTGGGAAGCCCTATCTGGTAACGTGAAGCATACGTAGATTCCTCTAAATTTGGAAAGGCGATTAATTTGTTTTTGGGAACGGTGATATTAAAACCCGTACTCCATTGAAAATCTTTTCCGATTATATTTGATGAGCGTAAAACAAATTCCCAACCGCTGTTTTCAACGGTTGCAGCCAAATTGGCCTGCACGCTGCTAAAACCTGTAGTACTTGGCAGGGGAATACCTACCAACTGGCTTGAAGAGCGGTTTTGATACCATGCAAGAGACGTTGACAGCCTGCCTTTAAAGAACTCTAATTCCAAAGCACCTTCCAACTTTTTGTTAGTTTCCCAACTGAAATCGGGATTGAAAAGCCTTACCGGTTCCAAACCGGAAACGCCATCATACTTATACCTACTTATTGTAAAAGTGTTTAAGTACTGATAGTCACCAATCAAATCACTTCCTGCTAACCCGTAACTCATACGCAGCTTACCAAAATTCAGCCAGCTGCTGTCGTCAAACAGTTTTTCACGGCTAAAAAGCCATGCTGCCCCGACCGCTCCAAAATTTCCAAAACGTTTATCCGGTCCGAAACGGCTTGATCCGTCGCGACGTCCGGTGACATTAACTATATACCTGTCTTTCAGTGTGTAATTCAACCTTGCAAAAGCAGCCATATACCTATACCTGCTTTCCGTATCATAAAGGATCATTTTAATGCCGGCATTGGCAACATTAAATATCAGATCATTAGAAGTAAAGTTTCCTGCCTGCAAACTAAATGCTTCCTGCGTACGCTCTTCAAATGTAGCACCCATCAATGCATCCACTTTTCCGTATTTACCAGTCAGGTTCCAAGCCAGCTTGGGTTCAACAATCCATCCGTTACGTTTACTATCGGCGGTATGCAGAATTGATTCGGCACTGGTGCGGTTTAATGAAGGGCTGTATATTGTTGAAGGCGTTGTTCGTACCTCATTAAGCGTATTTTCAAAAATACCGCCGTTCAAACTCATATTCAGGTTTTCAAGTATTTTATATCTCAGGGTAACATTTGAAATCAGGTCTTGTGTTTCAGATTTATAAATACCATTTAATTTTGCTACCGGATTTAGAAACGTATTGTTTTCCCAGTTCAATTTACCTTCTTTATCATACAACCCTGGTGCATTTGGTACCAGATACATTTCTTTGGTAAAATCAGCAGACATCAGATTATTTTTCTGACTGCTTTTTACGATATTGATCTGGGTATCGAACTTTTTATTTTTTGACTGATGATTTGCATTGATGGAAAAATTTGTCCGCTTATACCCAAAATCTCCAGGAAATACCGTGCCATCGCTCCGATGACCTCCACTGAAAAGGTATGATGTCTGTCCGGATCCCCCCCCTACTGAAAACTGCGTGTTTTGCGATACCGCCCTCCCTCCTACAAACTCTTTCTGCCAGTCGGTATAACGATTCTGATCCCATGTCCCATTGACATCGTAAGCATTGGCCGGATAGTCTGTAATACCGTCATTAAGGTAGGCATCACGGCGCATTTTCAGATAATCATCCGTTTTCATCAGATCCATATATCGGGAAACCGTACTGACGGAGGTTGTTGATTGAAGTGAAAACGTTGTTTTATCACCATTGCCTTTTTTGGTAGTAATAAGCACCACCCCATTACTTCCACGAGAACCATAGATGGCGGTAGCATCGGCATCCTTCAAAACCTCGATACTCTCGATATCGTTGGGGTTTATGCTGTTTAAAGGACTTACATTTCCGCCCGAAAAACTGTAAACAGATACGTTGGGATCAGAGGAAGACTGCGAAGGATACGGTACACCGTCAACGATATACAGGGGCGCATTACCCTCGGTTCGTAAACTGTTGCGCCCCCTGATCTGTATATCGAAGCCGCCGCCGGGGGTACCGCTGCTCTGCGTAATGTTCACCCCTGCCATACGTCCCTGCATTGCGGCCAGCGGGTTGGCAACTGGTTGTTGACCGATTTCCTTACTGGTAATTTTAGAGATGCTTCCGGTTCGTTCCTTATCCTTCACGCTGTAATACCCGGCATTGATGACTACCTCATCGAGCAGATCATCGTCTGCCGTAAGGGTAACGTTGAGTATACTGCCGGAGGCTTTTACCGTCTGGGTTTTGTAGCCGATGTATTCAAATACGATGACTGCATTTGGTGAGATACTTAAGTTGTAGAAGCCATGTTCATTGGTTTGGGTACCATTATCGGTGTTTTGCTGCCACACGGTTACACCTTCCAAAGGCGAACCGTCGACACTTTTTACCACACCGCTCAAAACCATTGTTTCCTGCGCGTGTAATTTGTTGCTGTTAAACAGTAGTAGTAATAGCAACACCCGTATAAGGGGTACAGCAAGTGCTGCAAAAGTAATTTTTTTCATACTTTTGTGATGTTAGTTAGTAATTAATTGACTTTTATCCCTTCTGCGAAGCGCCAACTTTTGATAGAGGGGATTTTTTTAACCTGCAAGGTTTTGGAAACCTTGTAGGTTTAGTTTTTATTAATTCATTGTGTTTTTACAATTACAATTTGTTTTTTGATTCTTCTTCTTTTGTGACCAAAAGAAGCAAAAGTCTTTTTTCTTTGTCTTGCCTCAGTTCAAAAACGGTTGAACTATTCCTCTGAAACTATTTAATCGAAACCATGTTTCACATGCCGATTAAATTGCGTTTCAATCGTCAGTTCAACTTTCGTTTATTGAACTAATGGCGCTTTGATCCTCGTGATTAGACCAGCCCACTGTTTATCAAAACCCAATAGTTCTATCCGCGTTGTCATGCTGCACTCCGATGCAGCATCGCATCCAGTTTATCACCTATCGATTTATGGTGTTTTTGTTTTTTTTCAGAGTGGCGGCACATAACTTTTCCGGGGGTTTAACTACTTGTTTTTAACTAACTACTTATTAATATTTATCCATTATGATTGGAAATCGTTATGTGCTTGGCTCTGTACCTTGACTAACTTGCTTGTGTTATGATTGGGTTTTTAGTCCTAAGGTTTTATCTTTTTTATTTTTTGTTGTTATCTTGAACGGTATGAAATGGAGTGAAAGATCTCTTTCGATTCTAAATCTCCATTGTTCTTGATTGATGCATTTCGTTTTTTCTCTTCTTTTCCGATGAAAAGAAGCAAAAATCTTTTCTTTTTGTCTTGCCTCATCCTTAAAACGGTCAATTTAAATTTTGAATACTAAAGAATCGAAACGTCACTTTGTTCCCCGATTCTTTTACGCATTCTTCAATTAATTGACACTCATTTTACTGATAATGGCGCTCTGATCCTCGTAATTAGTCTATTCAGTTTTCTTTGAAAATCCTATTGTTAGCAATCCTGGATTAAAAGTGACATTATTTTTTCAGCGAGTGTCAACTCTTTGAAGAAAAGGTATAGATCAAATACGACCGAAGGGAGCGATTATTTGATTGCCTTTTCGAAAAGTTTGTTGACCGTTGAAAAAATAGAGTCTTGATTTTTTGGTTCGTTTTTGCATCAAGGCAAAATGAACAAGATCACTACTCAAAGAACAAATTGTTTTATTGTAAAAAGCATTTTTGCAAATGGTGTTTACTCCGTTTGTTTTTTATTTACTATCTTTAACATCTTTCAATCGCTAAAACGGTGTTTTTTTCCTTTTTTGAATTTTCGGTATTTTTGAACTAAATTGAAAATTTTAGAATGATTTTCTGTTTTCTATATTTTTTTCCGAAAATGTGTTTCATGCTCTATCCATACACTATCCATACAGTATCTACTTAGTATCCTCTCTTTTGATATTTAGATTATTTTTCGGTGACCCGTCCTAAAATAACTATACATATTTTTAATTAAATCCTGTTATAGTTATACACCAATTGATCTTAATCCTAAACTTACTATACA
>Ga0213828_1000637_pt1 | contig 33107 bp, 12 predicted proteins | sample MC6MC0897MG_FD_180664 | JGI IMG/M metagenome (GOLD analysis project Ga0213828, IMG submission 180664) | Enriched soil aggregate microbial communities from Iowa State University, Ames, United States - MC6-MC0897-MG | ecosystem: Environmental > Terrestrial > Soil > Unclassified | place: USA: Iowa...
TTGCAGCGATTCTTGACAATGCCCATCCATGGCAAGCCTTGTTTCAATGTGCCCCACATGTGCGAAAACACCGCAGCCGGGACGTCGGGGTGACGGACCAGGTTGTGCGGCGCACGGATCAGCTCTTCACGCGAAAACCCGCTGATCTCGACGAAAGCGTCGTTGCAGTAGGTGATCACGCCCTTGGCATCAGTTGTGGAGATCAACCGCTGCTGAGCCGGGAAAGTCCGTTCGCGTTGTGTAATGGGCTGGTTGTTACGCATGGTTTTTCAATCCGCAAGGCTTTGAAAGGTTGTCGGCGGTGACAGCTTTTTATTGAAATTTTTTTTCAATAATCAGCACGGCGTCGCAAAACGGCGCTTGCTTCAGCCGGCGAGCATCGGATAAGTGAACAGGCCGAAGTGCAGCAGGTTCAGGCCGAAATGCGTCGCGATCGCCGCGCCGAGTCCGCCGAAACGGTAGGCCAGACCATAGCCGACACCCGCCAGGCCTGCCAGCAACACCCAGGTCCAGCCTGCGCCGACATGCACCAGACCAAACAGCAGCGAGGCCAGCAGCAGGGCGAGATTTTCACCGTAAGGCAGATGTTTGAAACGCTGGCTGAGGCCGCCCTGTATATAGCCGCGAAACAGCGCTTCTTCGACCAAGGTCACCAGCAGTAGGTTGTTCAGCACCCACAACCATGCCTGATCCGGCCATTTAGGCGCCCAAGCGATCACGCCCAGCAACAGTGCGCCGCCGAGAGCCAGAATCGCACTGAGAGTCAGAGCGAGGGCGGTGGCGTACACGCTCAGACGCAATGAACGGCGCCCGACAATCCACGGGCAGACCAGTAGCAGCCAGAAGCCAATCAGCGGTTTATCGAGATTCAGGTACATCGAGAACGGCACGGCATTGTCGGTGAAGCGTTGGGGATCAATGGCGCGACCGTTGGCGAAGCCCGGCAGCCAGTGCAGTGCCAACGCCAAGGCGAGCACGATGAACAGGCCATGGCCGAGAAACCGCGCAACCGGCACCTGTTGTTGGCGCACGGCAAAACCTGCGAACACCAGTAATCCAACGGAAATCAAAGCGAGCCAACCGAGCTGACCGAAGCTCAGCGCCCATCCGTAACCGAGGCTGAGAAGTGCCAGATAGAGCCATGGCAAAGCCTTCATCGAAAGTCCCTGTGCAGAATGTGTGGAGGGGCTTTCTACACGGGTGGGGGCGTGGGGACAAGTGAAGGTGTGGCGGTAAAGCGGGACAACTCCGATACCGTTGGCCAAACATAAATCCCAATGTAGGAGCGAGCTTGCTCGCGAAAGCGGTGTGACAGGCAATAGTTGTTTCGACTGATACACCGCATTCGCGAGCAAGCTCGCTCCCACAGGGGATTAGTATTCCAGCAAGGGTTTTTGTGGATGGCTGGGAATCAGCGCAGGTTAAGTTTCGCTGCCGCGCGCTCGGTGATTTCCGTGCGCAGCTTCAGCGATGGCGCGGCGCGCAGGCGTGCTTCATCGACAACCGTACCCGGCGCAGTCTCTGGGCTGCCTGCGTTGAACGGCGGTGCCGGCGCATATTCCAATTGCAACTGGATCAGTTGCGCCGCGTCAGCACCCACCAACTCTTCCGCCAGCACCAAGGCAAAATCAATCCCTGCCGTAATCCCGCCGCCGGTAAACAGATTACCGTCACGCACCACCCGATCCTTCACCGCGATCGCCCCCAGCGTCGGCAGCAGATCGTGATACGCCCAATGCGTGGTCGCGCGTTTGCCTTGCAGCAAACCCGCTGCGCCAAGGACCAGCGAGCCGGTGCACACCGAGGTCACATACTTCGCTTGAAGAGCCTGGCGTTTGATGAAGTCCAGCGTCTGCGCGTCTTCCATCAACGGCCCGACACCGCCGCCACCGGGAATGCAGATCACATCCAGACACGGGCAGTCCTCGAACGTGGTGGTCGGTTTCAGCAACAGACCGGTGCTGGCGGTGACCGGCATCAGATCCTTCCAGATCAGATGCACCTGCACGCCCGGCAACGAGGCGAGCACGTCATAAGGCCCGGTCAGGTCGAGTTGCTGAACCTGCGGAAACAACAGAAAACCGATCTGCAACGTCATCGTGCTTACTCCATTAAAAGGGGTGGACGGCTTCACTGTAGGCGCGTAGGTTCTGGCGCATACGCCAATCACCCCACGAATTACGCCAAATGCCCAAAGCCATCCACGTACTCGCGTTCGCCAACATGCAGATCCTCGACGTCACCGGGCCATTGCAGGTGTTTGCCTCGGCCAATGACCTCTGTCGTCAACGCGGTTTGCCCGTGCCCTATGCGCCGTCGGTGATTGCCAGCGAGGGCGGGGCGGTGATGTCCTCGGCGGGGCTGGCGGTATTGGCCGAACCGCTACCGCTGGAGCCCAGCGACACGCTGATCATCGCCGGTGGCTGGGGCATTTATCCTGCCGCCGAAGATGTGGCGTTGGTGGATTGGGTGCGCGAACATGCGGCGAAATGTCGGCGCGTAGCGTCAGTGTGCACCGGGGCATTTTTGCTCGCGGCCAGTGGCTGGCTCGACGGTCGTCGCGTCGTCACCCACTGGACCCGTTGCGAACAATTGGCGCAGCAACATCCGAAACTGCAAGTCGAGGCCAATCCGATTTTCATCACCGACGGCCCGGTATGGACCTCGGCGGGTGTCACCGCTGGCATCGATCTGGCACTGGCGATGGTTGAAGAGGATCTGGGCAGCGACATCGCCCTGGACGTCGCCCGCCATCTGGTGGTGTTCCTCAAACGCCCGGGCGGGCAATCGCAATTCAGCGTGACCTTGTCGTTGCAGAATCAGGGCAATCGCTTTGATGAACTGCACGCGTGGATCGCCGAAAACCTCACCTGCGACCTCGGCGTCCCGACGCTCGCCGAGCAGGCTGGCATGAGCGAACGCAGCTTCGTCCGCCATTACCGCGCCGACACCGGCCAGACCCCGGCGCGGGCGATTGAACTGATCCGCGTCGAGACAGCGCGGCGTCTGCTCAGCGACACCGGCCTGCCAGTCAAACGCATCGCGGCCAATTGCGGTTTTGGTAGCGAAGAAACGCTGCGCCGCAGTTTCCTGCGGGCGATTGGCGTGACGCCGCAAGCCTATCGCGAGCGGTTTTCGGTCAGCGCTGCACCCGATCCGGTGATGCCTTGAGAGTTTCCAGCGGGGCTTCTTTGGGTTCAGATAAACTGCGCAGCTAATTCTGCCGACCGACTTCAAGGACGATGCATGTCACTCAAACCGCTGCTTGCTCTGCTGGTACTCGTCGGGATGCTGGCCGGTTGCGCCTCGCCGCCCCCGTCACTGCCGGATACCCCGCAACGCCGTGAACTGATGGAGCGCATGTTTGCCAAGTCGACGATCATGCTGTCGTTCAAGGAACTCGAAGCACGAGCTGCCGCCGAGCCGGGCGAACCAAAGCGCCAAGTCAGCGCAGACGAAGCTTTGGCCAAACATAAGCAACAAATGAATGTCGACCTGCCAGCCGCGTACTGGCAGCAGCGCCGCGCCAACCTCGCGCAACTGATCGATGCCAGGGCCAAGGGCGAAGCCGTCGGTCTGGCGGCGTACAAAGAGAAGTACTTCGAGCAGTTGTCCCAGGCTCCGACGCCCATGCTAGCGGCTCTGGCCAGTGCACCGCGGATGGACGCGCTGCCAGAGTTTCCATTAGTGCTGCCGAACGATCATCAACTCAGTTACTTCTACCTGATGACCGTCGCGGAAGAGACGTTCTGGGAGATTGAGCAGTTTTACCAGCACATGGCCGATCTGGATGCCCAGTACGGCGTGTGTGCGCTGTACCCGGGTTGCTACCGACCGGACTTCCGCACGGCTAAGCCTCGGCTTCCGCCACCTGATTGAAATACTTCGTCCGATCCGGGGTAAACGTCACCAGCATTTTCGTCCGCGAACAGGTCAGCGAACGTTCGCTGCTCAAGTCGATATCCAGATCCTCGCCACGCAACCCTTGCCACTGCGCCAGATATTTCAGCGAGCCATATTTTTCGTTTTTCTTCAGGCTGCGGCTCACGCCACCCTTCCAGCCGAGCACGGGCAGTTCGCCGGCCAGACATTTTTGCGCGAGGTCGGGGAAGCGGGTGGCGCGCTGGCGGCCGATTTCCCAGCATTTGATCAGGCCTTTGTCCGCGGCTTCCCAGAGTTGGGTGCGGGTCAGGCCGCTGCGAAGGGGCGTGTCGATGGTGCGCTGGACGTGCTGGCTCATTCTGGTTCCTTGAATTCGGGTTTTATTGGACAGCTCCGCTGTGCCCGTTGCGGTGGATGGTAGGGGCGGATGTAACAGCTGGCAACAGGGTATTTCCGGGTGTGACTGCGAGTTGCGGGGTAGGGATGATAGGGGGGATGTTGAGCCGCTGTAGTCCGCAGGTGTGTCCAACTGTGGTGAGGGGTTTTATCCCCGTTGGCCTGCGCAGCGGCCCCAAAGTCAGAAGCCCCGGTACTTCTGGATGAGTGAGCTGCAGGGTTTTTGGGCTGCTTCGCAGTCCAGCGGGGATAAATCCCCTCGCCACAGGGATCCTACAAAGTCATCGTTTTGTGGGCTATTTCCTACAACCTCTAGCGAACATTACGGCTGCCACTCACTCTTTTCCCCGCTCAAGCGCCGATCCAGAAAACTCGCCGCACTGATCAACGCCAGATGTGTCAGCGCTTGCGGCGTATTGCCCAAGTGTCGACCATGGCTGTCGAATTCCTCTGCATAGAGGCCCAGCGGATTGGCATAGCGTAGCAATTGCTCAAACTCCAGATGGGCTTTTTCCACCTGCCCCGCGCGAGCCAGGCATTCGACATACCAGAATGAACACGCAGCGAACGCGCCTTCGGTGCCGGCCAGGCCATCGATGTTGCTGTCGTCATTGCGATAGCGATACACCATGCCGTCGCGCACCAACGTCTTTTCGATGGCTTCGAGGGTCGACAGCCAGCGTGGATCCTTGGCGCTGACGAAGCGCACCAGTGGCATCAACAGCATCGAACCGTCGAGCGCGGTGCCGCCCTTGTACTGGACGAAATGCCCGCGCTCTTCATCCCAGAAATTGTCCCAGATGTCGGCGTAAATCGCCTGTCGGGTCTGGTCCCACTGGGCGAACGGTGCCGGCAGCGAGCGCTTCGACGCCAAACGAATCGCCCGGTCCAGCGCCACCCAGCACATCAGTCGAGAATGCAGAAAGTGGTGCTGTTCACCGCGCATTTCCCAAATGCCTACATCCTTGGTCTGCCAGGTCTCACAGACTTGATCGACCACTTCGCGCACATGTTTCCAGCCTTCGTGGGAAATTGCGTCGCCATATTTGTTGACCAGATACACCGCGTCCATCAGCTCGCCAAAGATGTCGAGCTGGATCTGCTCGTACGCGCCGTTGCCGATGCGCACCGGTTTTGCGCCGCCGTGACCGGACAGATGATCCAGTTCGGTTTCCGGCAATTCCTGTTGTCCGTCGATGGCGTACAAAATATTCAGCTTCATCGGCTGGCCACAGCAATCGCTGACCCGCCCGCGCAACCAGCCCATGTAGGCGTTGGCTTCGCCGACAAAGCCCAGGCGCATGAACGCGTACACCGTGAACGAGGCATCGCGGATCCATGTGTAGCGGTAGTCCCAGTTGCGCTCGCCGCCCGGTGTTTCCGGAAGACCGAAAGTGGCGGCGGCGAGAATCGCGCCGTGTTTGCGCGAGGTCAGCAGCTTGAGCGCAAGGGCCGAGCGGTTGACCATTTCGCGCCAGCGTCCGCGGTAAATCGACTGTCCGATCCAGTCGCGCCAGAACTTCAGCGTGCGTTCCATGCACAAGTGTCCGGCGCCTTCGGCGAATCGAGGATCATCGGTGGCACCGAGCATGAACGCCGCCGTTTCATTTTGTTTGAGGGTGAATTGCGCCACCGCCGCTTGGGCGTCGATCTGCATCGGCTGGTCTGAAGCCAGGCGCAGTGACGGTTGGCCGGCAGCGCTGAACGTCACGTCTTGTTGATCCATCTGTGCTCGGGTGTCGGCTCGTGCGTAATCGTGGCGCACGGCGCAGCGCATCGTGAAAGTCGCCGAGCCGCTCACTACACGAACCCGCCGCATCAGCAGCGGCAGGGCATCGTCACTGTCACCGATAGGCAGCAGATCGGTGACTTCCACCACCGCGCGTTCACTGAGCCAGCGGGTTTGCAGAACATTGGTGTCGGGCAGATAAATCTGCTCGCGGCGCGCGTCGGGCAAGTCCGGCGCCAACTGGAAAATCCCCGCGTCGGGAGTATCCAGCAGCGAACAGAAAATCGACGGGCTGTCGAACTCCGGCCAGCAGAAAAAATCGACACTGCCTCGATCATTGACCAGCGCTGCACTGCGCATGTCGCCGATGATGCCGTGGGCGTCGATCGGGCTTTGTCGTTCCAGGTGATGCTCAGCCATTGCCGCGAAACTCCGGATAGAGGCTCATGCCGCCGTCGATGAACAGGGTGGTGCCAACGATGTAATCGGAGGCGTCCGAGGCGAGAAAGACCACCGCGTTGGCGACGTCCTCGGCATCGCCGATGCGTCCGTAGGGAATCAGTTCGAGCAGCTTTTCAGCGGCCGCGCCTTCGGTGGCGTCTTGATTGATCGCCGTGCGAATCGCTCCCGGGGCGATGCCGTTGATACGAATGCGTTGGTGGCTGACTTCCTGCGCGAGGGTCTGCATCAACTGATCGACGCCGCCCTTGGACGCGGCGTAATTGACGTGCCCGGCCCAGGGAATGCGTTGGTGCACCGAGCTCATGTGGATGATTTTGCCGGCGGCGCGGGACACGCCTTTGCGAACGCCCTGGCGATTGAAAATCCGCAGTGCGGCGCGGGCGCAGAGGAATTGGCCGGTGAGGTTGACGCCGATCACCGCGTTCCAGTCGTCCAGCGACATATCCACAGCGGGCGCGTCTTTTTGCATACCCGAATTGGCCACCAGAATATCCAGTGAGCCGAAGGCATCGAGGGTTTCGGCGAACAGCCGTTCAACCTCGTCTTCCTTTGATACGTCGGCGCGGATGGCGATGGCCTGGCCACCGTCGGCGACGATCTGCCGGGCAAGTGCTACGGCAGGTTCGGCCTGTCGGTTGTAGTTGATGACCACTGCAGCGCCGGCAGCCGCGAGGGCCTTGGCGGCGGCGTGACCGATGCCAGAACTGGCGCCGGTGATCAGGGCTACCTGGCGGGTAAGGGAGATCTGCATGAGTGTCTGGGCCTGAAGCTTTGTCTTCAATAGCTGACTGGCCAGCGCAGGCGAGAGTTCAGTGAAAAGTCTCTACACCCTCCTGGCCCAAATGCGCTGTGAGGCAGTTGAGCGTTTTATAGCGACCATTCAGATGTGGTAGCGCGCACTGTGTTTATGCCATTCCAGGTTACCCGCCACCCAAGTGGTCAAGCCCTTCAAATAGCGTTTGGTCAAAGGTGCGGCATTGTTCAGCAGTTGCTTTTCGAGCGTTGAGTATTCCTGCATGACGGCATCATGAATATCCGCCGCTTTATCGATGGCCTCTTGCAGCGAGCAGTGATGTCTGGCCGCCAGAAGGTAGGGAAGCTTGAAGTCTCCCGTTTCCTTGAGGTGCTCCTTGTACGCGGAATACAAGTCATTGACCAAAGTCGTGGCCAGTGCCGCCAAGGCGCTGATGCGATGAATCTGTGGGTGGGAATACAGGTTGGCGGGTACTTCGTAGCCACCAATAACATCAATCAGAACCTGACAAGGCCAGAAGCTGTTGACCTGTCGGCTGGCCAGATATTCGGCGATGGTGGGTTGGGTACCGTAGATACGCCACGGGGCTTCGGCAGCCATGGTGACAAACATGGCAATGGTGATTTGCCGTACTCGAGCCACTTGTGAGGGGGTGGAGAATTGCCCCACGCGTTTCATGTAAGACAGCAAGCCCCTGATTACCGGGTCGCACGTTTGTTGTTGCGAAAGTTCTTCATCGAAAGGCGCAGGCAAATACACCGGATCGATTGCCGTAATGGCGAACGACAGCATTTCGGCCACTTTCTCGGGGCGGCCACCGAGCGATAGGTCGTCACAATAATGGTCATCCACGGCGAACAGTGCCGCGAAACATTGCGCAGCGAGCAGTAACCTGTCCGGATCGTCCGTGTCGGCATGGCACAACATCGCGTAGCGACCGAAGTCACTGGCGCGCAGTTTTTCGTGTTTACCGGCAAAGATACCCACGCTCGGTATCCACGTCATAAGACGCTCGTTGACTTCCTGGCCCAGCGCCTCATCAATGCGTGTCGGGCAAGGACAGAAAAGGCTGCGCACGACAAAGGGCGAAACGGCGCTGCGTGGTTGTGCCGTGGAGGTGGGTCGATTCATGGTCTGCTCCTTTTACACCGCTTGCCTCGGGACACTGGATGCAGTCGTCGGGTCTGAGCAATGTTCTCAACCTGCGAGTTCCTGCATGGGTAACGTTGGGTATATGAATGCGCTTTGTTGGAAGACGAAGCACCTGTCAGGTCTGACAGGTACGCATGATTTGCGACGAATGGTTGCGTTGCCAACAGCAGGCGGCTGAAGCTTCAAGTGTGAAAAAACGGTACTGGCTTCATTTGCATTTCAGGCCTTCACATTCCACCAACAATTGCGCGCTTCCACGCCACCCGACCCTATGGCAACTTGGCGGCCCTTGATGAGGCTGCAGTCCATGGCAAACCCCTACCGCGAATTATTCAACGCCCCCGGCGCACGAAATTTTGTGCTGGCCGGGATGATCGCGCGCATGCCGATCTCCATGACCGGTATCGGTGTGATCACCATGCTTTCGCAGTTGAAGGGTGGCTATGCGTTGGCTGGTGGCGTGGCGGCGACGTTTGCGCTCGCCACGGCGTTTTGTGCGCCGCAGGTTTCAAGGCTGGTGGACCGCTTCGGTCAGGGGCGGATTCTGCCGGTATCGGCGTTGATCGGCGGCGGCGCACTGCTGATGTTGCTGCTGTGCACGCGGTTACAGGCGCCGAACTGGACGCTGTTCATCTTCGCCGCACTGGCCGGTTGCATGCCGAGCATGTCGGCGATGGTGCGCGCACGCTGGACCGAGATCTATCGTGGCCAGCCGCAATTACAGACCGCGTATGCGCTGGAATCGGTGCTTGATGAGGTCTGTTTTATTGTCGGTCCGCCGCTGTCGGTGGGGTTGTGTGTGGCGGTGTTTCCTGAGGCCGGGCCGCTGGCGGCTTTGCTGGCGCTGGCGATCGGCGTGACGGCGTTCGTTGCCCAGCGCAGCACTGAGCCGCCGGTGCACCCGCATGCGTGCGAACATCACGCCTCGATCATTGGTTCGACTGACGTTCAGTTACTGTTGGCGCTGATGATCGCCATGGGCGTTATCGTCGGCGTCATCGATGTGGTCAGCGTCGCGTTTGCCCAACAACAGGGGCAACCGGCGGCAGCGAGCATTGTGTTGTCCGTGTACGCCATCGGTTCGTGCCTGGCCGGCATCGCCTTCGGTGCGATGCGTTCGAAACTGCCGTTGCCCCGGTTGTTTTTGTACGGCGGCGTGGCGACAGCGGTGACGACGTTGCCGCTGTTATTGGCGAGCAATATTTTCGGCTTGTCGGTGGCGGTATTCATCGCCGGGCTGTTTTTTGCGCCGACGCTGATTGTGGCGATGGCGCTGATCGAACGCATCGTGCCGCCCGCCAAACTGACTGAAGGCCTGACCTGGCTGGTCACCGGTTTAAGTATCGGCGTGGCCGTCGGGGCTGCCGGCTCCGGTTGGCTGGTGGACGCTTTCGGTGCGCGCAGCGGTTTCTGGCTGGCGATTGCGGCGGGGGCGGTGGTGCTGGGTTCGGCGGTACAGAGTTACCGCCATCTGAAATGAAATTTCCATTGTGGGAGCGAGCTTGCTCGCGAATGCGTCAGATCAGTCGACATCAATGTTGAATGAAAGACCGCTTTCGCGAGCAAGCTCGCTCCCACAGGAGTTGAAGTGTTACCAGCCCCGTCCCGAATTCACCCAGAAATTCACCGACAACGACGTCGACACCGATTCCACCTGATGGAACCAGCCCTCCGGCAAAAACAGCAGATCCCCAGCCTCCAGCGTTACGCGCAAGAAGGTCACGTCCCGAGCGGCGGGGAAGCGCTCGTAATCCGGCGCATCCGGGTTGAAATCACAACCATCCAGACCGCCCTTGGGCGCCGTCGACCAGGTGCCCAAGGCTTCACGATGATGCGGCGCGGCGAGGGTGAATTTCTTCTGCCCCCAGACCTGCGCGAAGAGGTTGTCGGTGTCGTCACGATGCAACGGCGTCAACGTGCCTTTCGGCCCGATCCAGATACGCGGCGGGATGAATAACGAGGTGTCGAAGTAGGCCGGGTATTTGATCTGTTGCAGCAACTGCGCCGGCAGGATGTTGTTGCCCATATACGCCGGCGGCTCGCCATTGGCGCCCTTGACCGCCGGTTGGTCCAGCGAGGCGATGAAGTCGGCCATCGACGTGGAGCGAAAATCACGTTCGGTGGAGAAGGTTTTCTTCACGTAGTCGCCATGGCGGGTGATGCCTTGCAGCTCGGCGAAATGCACCAGCGATTCTTCACGGCTGAGCTTGAACAGTGGCCAGTCGTGCAGCGCATTGCTGACCACCACCGGAATGCCATTGGGCAGATAGCGGCTTTTGAATTCAGCGACCGACAGATCACTGCGCGAAAGGCGTTCGATGCTGCTTTGGGTCGGCAGGCTGGCGGTGAGTTTTTCACTGAAGCGCGGCGGGGTCGGGTAGCGCTTGTTCATGTCGACTTTTTCCGCCACGGCGCCACCGTGCATCGCATGTTCGATGATCTGCGGCAGCATCGTTGCCAGGCCCATGTTGCCGCCGATTTTCAGGCGCCCGCTGGCGAACAGCTCTTCGACGTTGGCCATGCCGCTCATGATCCCGAGGAAATCGCGCTCGGCGACTTCAATGGTCACGTCCGGGCTGGCGTGGCGTCCGGGCACGGTGCGGCTGCTGGCCTTGACCTCGGACCAGTAGGCCTGCTGCGGACCAAACACGAATTGAAAAACGCCTTCGATGCCGACGGCGCCGGCATTGGCGAACAGTTTGCCCAGGATGCTCTGCAGGTCCACGGTGATCCCTCATTATTGGTTTTGGCCTGAACAGTTAACGAGCACCTGTTGGGGGAATTTACCGGTCGCTGACTAATTTGCCTGGCGCGGGATCCGTCTCTCTCTACAGATGAATTTTTCGAGGAAAGCGTGGTGACCAAGCTGACCCTGCTGTGCCTGCCGTACTCCGGCGCCAGTGCCATGGTCTACAGCCGTTGGCGGCCGAAACTGCCGCAGTGGCTACACTTGCAACCGGTTGAGCTGCCGGGACGTGGCGCACGTTTTGGTGAGCCGCTGCACACCGACATGCGTGCACTGGCAATGCAGTTGGCCAAGGAATTACGCCCGACACTCAACGCACCTTATGCGCTGTTCGGCCACAGCCTTGGCGCGTTGCTGGCCTGCGAAATGGCGCATGCCCTGCGTGCGCTGGGCTGTCCTGAGCCAGTAGCGATGTTCGCTTCCGGCACCGCGGCGCCGACGATGCGCGCCGATTACGATCGCGGCTTCGCCGACCCCAAGACTGACGCCGAGTTGATCGAGCAGTTGCGTACACTCAATGGCACCAGCGAAGAAGTGCTGGCCAACGAAGAGCTGATGAGCCTGACCCTGCCGATCCTGCGCGCGGATTTTCGACTGTGCGGCAAGTTCGAACCGCTGGCGCGCCCGCTGCTCAACTGCCCGGTGCATGTGCTCGGCGGCAAGGCTGATCGTGCCACCACCGAGCAATTGATCGGCTGGAGCAAGGAGACCCGTGGCAGTTTCTCGGTGGACATGCTTGCGGGCGGGCACTTCTTTATTCATGAGCATGAAGCGAAGGTGCTGAAGGTGATCAAGGATCAGCTCGATGTGCACCATCGCCGCCACGCCATGGCCGCAACCGCCTGAACACCGCGAAAACCTGTGGGAGCGAGCTTGCTCGCGAAGACGCAATGTCAGTCAACATCTGTATTGGCAGACATACCGCATTCGCGAGCAAGCTCGCTCCCACAGGGTGTTTTGCAGATCTGAAATTCCCCGCTCTACCTCCCGCCTGACAGTTGTTCTCATTCGCTAATTTTTCCGGTCTGCATTCGTTTTATAGGGATGACGTGCCTTTGTGCTTCCTGCCTACTGATCCGGATGCTGAGAAATGAATGCTGAAGACTCCTTGAAACTTGCTCGCCGGTTTATCGGGTTGCCCCTGGAAAAGCGCCAGATGTTCCTCGCGGCGCTGCAAAAGGAGGGCGTGGATTTCGCCCGGTTTCCGATTCCGGCCGGGATCGAGGCGGAGGATCGCCAAGCGCTGTCCTACGCGCAGCGACGCATGTGGTTTCTCTGGCAACTCGATCCGCGCAGCGGCGCCTATAACCTGCCGGGCGCGGTGCGCCTGAGCGGTCGCCTCAACCTCGGCGCGCTGGAGCGAGCCTTCGCCAGCCTGGTCGAGCGTCACGAAACCCTGCGCACGGTGTTCCAGCGCCAGGCTGACGACAGCCTGTTGCAGGTGCCGGCCACGGCGCCGCTGATGATCAGCCATGAAAATTTCAGTGCATTGCCGGCCAGCGAACGTGAACAGGCCGTGGTGCAGGCCGCCGAACAGCAATCGGTATTGCCGTTCGATCTGGCCGTCGGCCCGCTGCTGCGGGTGACCTTGCTCAAGCTCGCCGAGCAGGAACATGTTCTGCTGCTGACCCTGCACCACATCGTCTCCGATGGCTGGTCGATGAACGTGCTGATCGACGAATTCATTCGTTGCTATGACGCGTTCGATGCCGGTCAGCCGCCACAGCTGAGCGCGCTGCCGATCCAGTACAGCGACTATGCCTTGTGGCAGCGCCGCTGGCTGGAGGCGGGCGAGCAGGCGCGGCAACTCGATTACTGGCAAGCACAATTGGGCGACGAACATCCGGTGCTGGAGCTGCCGCTGGATCATTCGCGTCCGGCGATGCCGAGCTATCGCGGCACTCGCTATGAGTTCGCTGTCGATGAACAACTGGCCGGGCAACTGCGCAACACCGCGCAGCAGCATCAAGTCACGTTGTTCATGCTCTTGCTCGGTGCCTTCAACGCGCTGCTGCATCGCTACACCGGCCAGACCGACATCCGCGTCGGCGTGCCGATTGCCAACCGTAACCGTGGCGAAATCGAAGGGCTGATCGGCTTCTTCGTCAACACCCAAGTGTTGCGTACCCGGCTGGACGGGCAGACGCGGGTCGATGACCTGCTGCGCGCGATCAAGGGAACCGCGCTCGGCGCTCAGGCGCATCAGGATTTGCCGTTCGAGCAACTGGTCGAAGCGCTGAAACTCGAGCGCAGCCTCAGTCACACGCCGCTGTTCCAGGTGATGTACAACCATCAGCCGCAAGTGGCCGATATTGCCAGCCTCAGCACGGCGTCCGGCCTGGTGCTCGACAGCCTCGACTGGCAGAGCCGCACCACCCAGTTCGACCTGACCCTCGATACCTACGAGAAGGGCGGAAAACTGCACGCGGCGCTGACGTACGCCAGCGACTTGTTCGAGCCCGCGACCATCGAGCGCATGGCGCGCCACTGGTTGCGCTTGCTCTCGGCCATGGTCGCCGATCCGGCGCAACGCGTCGGCGAATTGCCGTTGCTCGAAGCGGATGAACAACACACGCTGGTGCATGACTGGAACAACGTCCACGCGGTCTATCCGACCGAAACACCGATACACCAACTGATCGAAGCGCAGGTCGCGCGCACGCCGAATGCGCCGGCGCTGCTGTTTGGTGAGCAGACCCTGAGCTACGCCGAACTGGATGCCCGCGCCAACCGCCTTGCACATCTGCTACATGAGCAAGGCGTGCAGGCCGACAGTCTGGTCGGTGTGTGCGCCTTGCGCTCGGTGGAAATGGTTGTTGCGCTACTGGCGATTCTCAAGGCAGGCGGCGCTTATGTGCCACTGGATCCGGAGTACCCGCAGGAACGTCTGGCCTACATGATCGAGGACAGCGGCATCACCTTGTTGCTGACCCAGGATGCTTTGCTGGCATCGCTGCCGACTGACGGCGTGCAGGTCATCACACTGGATCAACCGGGCCTGCTCGACGGCTACAGCGACAGCCGCCCGGACGTCAGCGTCGATCCGCTGAACCTGGCTTATGTGATTTACACCTCGGGTTCCACTGGTAAACCGAAAGGCGCTGGCAACAGCCACGCGGCGCTGGTCAACCGTTTGTGCTGGATGCAAGAAGCCTACGGCCTCGACGCCAGTGATTCGGTGTTGCAGAAAACCCCGTTCAGTTTCGACGTATCGGTCTGGGAATTTTTCTGGCCGCTGCTGACCGGCGCGCGCCTGGTGGTTGCCGCGCCGGGTGCGCACCGCGATCCGCTGCAACTGATCGACACCATCAACCGCTATGGCATCAGCACGCTGCACTTTGTGCCGTCGATGTTGCAGGCGTTCATTCACGAGGCGGGCGTGGAAAGCTGCACCGGCCTCAAACGCATCGTGTGCAGCGGTGAAGCACTGCCGCTGGACGCGCAGCTGCAAGTCTTCGCCAAACTGCCGAACGCCGGCCTCTACAACCTCTACGGCCCGACCGAAGCGGCGATCGACGTGACCCACTGGACCTGCGTCGACGAAGGCGCGGACAGCGTGCCGATCGGCCGGCCGATCGCCAACCTGCGCACCCATGTGCTTGATGCCGAGCTGCTGCCGGTACCGAGTGGCGTGGCCGGCGAACTGTACCTGGGCGGCGCCGGGCTGGCGCGCAGTTATCACCAGCGACCGGCGCTGACGGCCGAGCGTTTTGTGCCGTGCCCGTTCCACGACGGCGCGCGCCTGTACCGTACCGGTGACCGGGTGCGTCAGCGCGCCGACGGTGTGATCGAATACCTCGGTCGTCTCGACCATCAAGTGAAACTGCGCGGGCTGCGCATTGAGTTGGGCGAAATCGAGACTCGCCTGATGCAGCATCCGCTGGTGCGTGAAGCGGTGGTGCTGGTGCAGGGTGGCAAGCACCTGGTGGCTTACCTTGTGCTGGAAAATGCTCAGCCGGACGAGCAGTGGCAGCAGGAGGTCAAGGCGTGGCTGCTCGGCAGCCTGCCGGAATTCATGGTGCCGACCTACCTGATGACGCTGGCGAAACTGCCGGTCACCGCTAACGGCAAGCTCGACCGTAAAGCCTTGCCGCAACCGGATGCGGCGCCGCAACAAGCGTTCGTCGCGCCGCAGGATGCGCTGCAAAAAGCTTTGGCGGCGATCTGGGAAGACGTGCTCGGGCTTGAGCGCGTCGGCCTCGAAGACAACTTCTTCGAACTGGGTGGCGACTCGATCATCTCGATTCAAGTGGTCAGCCGTGCGCGGCAGGCCGGGATTCGTATCAGCCCGCGCGACCTGTTCCAGTACCAGACTGTGCGCAGCCTCGCGCTGGTTGCCACGCTGGATAATCAGACCTCGGTAGACCAAGAACCGGTGACCGGCGCCGCCGTGCTCGGGCCGATCCAACAGCATTTCTTCAGCCGTGCGATGCCGCTGCGTGAACACTGGAACCAGTCGCTGCTGCTGACCCCGCGCGACAGCTTGAATGCGCAGTGGCTTGATGCCGCGCTGACGCAGGTGATCAATCATCACGACGCCTTGCGCCTGCGCTTTGTCGAAAGCGCCGACGGCTGGCAGCAAAGCCATGGCTCGCTGGTGGACAGCGCTGACCTTTGGCTGCGTGATGCCGCGTCCGCTGAACAATTGCAGGTTCTGTGCAACGAAGCCCAGCGCAGCCTCGACCTGCAGAACGGTCCGCTGCTGCGTGCACTGCTGGTGACGATGGCCGATGGCACGCAGCGCCTGGCGTTGATCATCCACCACTTGGCAGTGGACGGCGTTTCCTGGCGGGTACTGCTGGAAGATCTGCAGCAGGCGTACGAGCAATTGACGGCGGGCGGCGGCATTCAGTTGCCGGCCAAGACCAATGCCTTCCAGAACTGGACCGCGCGCCTCGAAAGCGCCGCTTCACGCTTCGATGAACAACTGGGTTATTGGAAAGCCCAGCATCAGGGCGCGACGGACCTGCCGTGCGAACGTCCCGATGGCAGCCTGCAAAACCTGCACGGCGAGAAAATCGAATGGCGCCTCGACGCCGAGCGCACTCGCCAGTTGCTGCAACAGGCGCCGGCGGCGTATCGCACGCAAGTCAATGACCTGCTGTTGACCGCACTGGCGCGCACCATCAGTCGCTGGAGCCAGCAGCCGGGCACGTTGATCGAACTGGAAGGGCATGGTCGCGAAGACCTGTTCGACGACATCGACCTGACCCGCACTGTGGGTTGGTTCACCAGTCTGTTCGCGGTCAAGCTGACGGCTAGCGACGATCTCGACGGTTCGATCAAGTCGATCAAGGAGCAACTGCGCGCCGTGCCGGACAAAGGTCTGGGCTACGGCGTGCTGCGTTATCTGGCGGCGCCCTCGGTGCGCGCCGAACTGGCGGAGTTGGCGCCGCCACGGATTACCTTCAACTACCTCGGTCAGTTCGATCGTCAGTTCGACGATGCGGCGCTGTTCGTACCGTCCGCCGAAACCAGCGGTGTCGCGCAGGATCTGGCCGCGCCACTGGCTAACTGGCTGACCGTGGAAGGTCAGGTGTATGGCGGTGAACTGTCGATGAGCTGGGGTTTCAGTCGTGAGATGTTCGACAGCGCGACCGTGCAGAAACTGGTGGATCAGTACGCCATCGAATTGCACGCGCTGATCGAGCATTGCTGCACGTTGCAAGCCGCGCAAGCGACGCCGTCGGACTTCCCGCTGGCGTGCGTGACGCAAGCGCAACTGGATGGGTTGCCGGTGCCGGCGGGTCAACTCGACGATGTCTATCCTCTGTCGCCGATGCAGCAGGGCTTGCTGTTCCACACCCTTTACGAGCAAGCGGCGGGTGAGTACATCAACCAGTTGCGCGTCGACGTGCAAGGTCTCGACCCCGAGCGTTTCCGCGCTGCGTGGCAGGCCACCGTCGATGCGCAGGACATTCTGCGCAGCGGGTTCGTCTGGCAGGGTGAGCTGGCGCAGCCGCTGCAGATCGTCCACAAGCACGTGCAACTGCCCTTCAGCACGCTGGACTGGCGCGACCGCGACGATCAACCGGCAGCGCTCGCGGCCTTGGCCGATGCCGAACGTCAACAAGGCTTTGATCTGAGCTGTGCGCCACTGCTGCGACTGGTTCTGGTGCAGACCGGTGCCGAGCAATGGCATTTGATTTACACCCATCACCACATCCTCATGGACGGTTGGAGCAACTCGCAGTTGCTCGGCGAAGTCTTGCTGCGCTACAGCGGGCGCACGCCGGCGAATGGCGGCGGGCGCTATCGTGATTACATTGCCTGGCTGCAACGCCAGGACGGCCAACTGAGTGAGGATTTCTGGAACGGCCAATTGGCCGCCCTGCAAGAGCCGACCCGACTGGCGCGCGCGGCCACCGCTGGCGAGAACCAGAGCGGCCACGGCGATCATTACCTGACACTGGACGTGCAGCGCACCCAGGCGCTGGAAACCTTTGCCCGCCAGCAAAAAGTCACCGTCAATACCTTGGTGCAAGCGGCGTGGCTGCTGTTGCTGCAACGCTACACCGGTCACGAAGCCGTGGCGTTCGGTGCGACCGTGGCCGGGCGTCCGGCGGATCTGCCGGGCATCGAGCAACAGGTCGGTCTGTTCATCAACACCTTGCCGGTGATCGGCGCGCCGCGTCCGGATCAAAGCGTCGGCAGCTGGCTGCAAGCGGTACAGGCGCAAAACCTCAGCCTGCGCGACTTCGAACACACGCCGCTGGCCGATATCCAGCGTTGGGCCGGGCAGGGCGGTGAAGCACTGTTCGACAACATTCTGGTGTTCGAAAACTACCCGATTGCCCAAGCGCTGAGTCAGGCCGGGCAAGGGCTGACATTCGGTGAGGTCGGCAACCTCGAACAGACCCATTACGCGCTGAGTGTGGCGGTCACGCTTGGCCTGCAACTGGCGTTGCACTACAGCTTTGATCGCGGCCAGTTTGCCGACGATGTCATCGCCGACATCAGTGCGCACCTGCTGCAATTGCTTGAGCAGTTCGCCGTGTCCGCCGAACGCAACCTCGGTGAAATCGCCTTGGCAGATGCTCAAGAGCAGGCGCGCCAGCAAGGCGAAAACCAGCCGCAGCCGTACCCGGTGGACATCGGCGTGCATCAGCGCATTGCCGCGCTGGCCGCAGAAAATCCGCAACGCACGGCGGTGATCTTCAACGGTCAGCGTTTCAGCTACGGCGAGATCGATCAGCGCGCCAACCAACTGGCACAAGCGCTGATCGCCCGTGGTGTCGGTGCCGAAACCCGCGTCGGCGTAGCCCTGCCGCGCAGTGAGTCGGTGATCGTAGCGCTGCTGGCGGTGCTCAAGGCCGGCGGCGCTTATGTGCCGCTGGACACCAGCTACCCACGCGAACGTCTGGCCTATCTGATCGAAGATTCCGGGCTGGCGTTGTTGATCAGCGACTCGTCGGTGTCGGCGCAATTGCCGGTCGATGAATCGGTGCCGCTGCTGGAACTGGATCGTCTCGATTTGCGCGAATTGCCGGTCAAGGCGCCACAGGTGCAACTCGATCCGCACAACCTCGCCTACGTGATCTACACCTCCGGCTCCACCGGCAATCCGAAAGGCGTCAGCGTCGCCCACGGTCCTTTGGCCATGCACTGCCAGGCCATCGGTCAGCGCTATGAAATGCGTGACAGTGACTGCGAATTCCACTTCATGTCGTTCGCCTTCGACGGTGCCCACGAACGCTGGCTGACCAGCCTGACTCACGGTGCGTCGCTGCTGATTCGCGACGACAGCTTGTGGACGCCGGAGCAGACCTACAACGCCATGATCGAGCACGGCGTGACCGTCGTCGCGTTCCCGCCGGTGTACCTGCAACAACTGGCCGAACACGCCGAGCGCGTTGGCAATCCGCCGAAAGTGCGCATCTATTGCTTCGGCGGTGATGCGGTGCCCAACGCCAGTTTCGAGCGGGTTAAGCGCGCGCTCGATCCGGACTACATCATCAACGGCTACGGCCCGACCGAAACCGTGGTCACGCCGCTGATCTGGAAGGCCGGGCGTGAGGTGCCATGCGGCGCCGCGTACGCGCCAATCGGCAGCCGCATTGGCGACCGTAGCGCTTATGTGCTCGACGCTGATCTGAACCTGCTGCCGCAAGGCATGGCCGGCGAGTTGTACCTCGGTGGCACGGGGTTGGCGCGGGGATATCTGAACCGTCCGGGGCTGACCGCCGAGCGATTTGTCGCTGATCCGTTCAGCACCGCGGGCGGCTTGCTCTATCGCACTGGCGACCTGGTGCGTCAGCGCGCCGATGGTACGTTCGACTACCTGGATCGCATCGACAATCAGGTGAAAATTCGCGGTTTCCGCATTGAGCTGGGCGAAGTCGAAGCAGCGCTGCAAGCCCTCGACGGCGTGCGTGAAGCGGTGGTCGTCGCGCAGGAAGGCAGCGCCGGCAGTGGCAAGCGTCTGGTGGCGTATGTGGTGGGCGATTCCAGCCGTGCCGACTTCACCGACGATCTGCGTGCGCAACTCAAGGCGACGTTGCCGGGGCACATGGTGCCGGCGTACGTCTTGCGTCTGGAACGCATGCCGCTGACACCGAACGGCAAACTCGATCGCAAGAACCTGCCGAAACCGGACGTCAGCCAACTGCAACAAACTTACGTTGCACCGCAAACCGCGCTGGAACAGCAACTGGCAGCAATCTGGCAGGACGTGCTCAAGCTTGAACAAGTCGGCAGCAGCGACAACTTCTTCGAACTGGGCGGCGATTCGATCATCTCGATTCAAGTGGTCAGCCGCGCGCGGCAGGCCGGGATTCGCTTTACACCCAAAGACCTGTTCCAGCACCAGACTATTGCCGCGTTGGCAGCAGTGGCGCAGACCGGTGAAGCGCTGCAACTGATCGATCAGCAACCGGTCACCGGCAGTACGGCGCTGCTGCCGATCCATCAGGAGTTCTTCGCGCAGGCGATTCCCGATCGTCATCATTGGAACCAGTCAGTGATGCTCAAGCCAACGCAGGCGCTGGACGCGCAGCTGCTGGAACAAGCACTGGATGCTCTGGTGCTGCATCACGACAGCTTGCGTCTGGAGTTTGCCGAGCAGGCTGACGGCTGGGGCGCGCAATACCGCGACGTTGCCACGCAAGCCGGCGAGACCATCCTCTGGCAGGTCGAGGTGGCTGACCTTGCGGCGCTGGAGGCCCTGGGTGAAAAGGCCCAGCGCAGCCTGCAACTGAGCGGTGGCTCGCTGATTCGCGCGGTGTTGGCGAATCTGGCTGACGGCAGTCAGCGTCTACTGCTGATCGTGCATCACCTGGTGGTCGACGGCGTGTCGTGGCGGATTCTGTTCGAGGATCTGCAAAACGCTTATCGGCAGATCCTCGCGGGTAACCCCGTGCAATTGCCGGCCAAGACCAGCGCAGTCAAAGCCTGGGCGGCAGCGTTGCAGGACTATGCGGCAACCCCGGCGCTGCAAACCGAACTGGGCTTCTGGCAGCAGCAGTTGCAGGGCGCTTCGGCTGCCTTGCCTTATGATCACCCGCACGGCGGGCAGCAACACGATCAGGCGCTGACAATCCGCAGCAAACTGGACAAAGCCCTGACCCGTCAACTCTTGCAGGATGCGCCACAGGCTTATCGCACGCAGGTCAACGATCTGCTCCTGACCGCACTGGCGCGAGTGATGGTGCGCTGGACCGGTGCTGATAACGCGTTGGTCTTGCTCGAAGGCCACGGTCGCGAAGACCTCTTTGACAGCATTGACCTGACCCGCACCGTCGGCTGGTTCACCAGTGTGTTCCCGGCGCGACTGTCGCCGGTGGCTGAACTCGGCGCATCGCTCAAGCAAGTCAAGGAGCAACTGCGGGCGATTCCGCACAAGGGCATCGGCTTCGGTGCTCTGGCACATCTGGGCGATGAACAGGCTCGCGAAACCCTGCAGGCTTTGCCGGCGCCACGCCTGACTTTCAACTATCTGGGCCAGTTTGACGGCAGTTTTGCCGAGGCGGATGAGGCTTTGTTCGCACCGACCAGCGAATCCGGTGGCGCCGAAGTCAACATGCAAGGGCCGCTGGGCAATCCGCTGGCGCTGAACGGCAAAGTCTTCGGCGGAGAACTGGACCTGAGCTGGACCTACAGCGGCGCCATGTTCGACGCGGCGACCATCCAGCGTCTGGCCGATGACTATGTGCAGGAACTGACAGCGCTGATCGGCCATTGTTGTGACAGCGGCAACCGTGGCGTGACGCCGTCGGACTTCCCGCTGGCGCAACTGTCGCAAGCGCAACTGGATGCGCTGGTGCTGGAGCCGCAAGGCATCGATGACATCTATCCGCTGTCGCCGATGCAGCAGGGCATGTTGTTCCACACCCTGCTCGAACATGGCAATGGCGACTACATCAACCAGATGCGCCTCGACGTCGATGGCGTCGACCCGCAGCGTTTCCGCGCGGCCTGGCAAGCGGTGGTGGATGCGCACGATATTCTGCGCAGTGGTTTTTTCTGGCAGGGCGACTTGCCGCAACCGGTGCAAGTGGTGCAGCGCCAGGTGGACGTGCCGTTCAGCGTGCTCGACTGGAACGGCAAGACTGATCTCGACGCGGCGCTGCAAACCCTCGCTGACGAAGAGCGTGCCTTGGGCCTGGACCTGACCTGTGCGCCGCTGTTGCGCCTGGTGCTGGTGCGCACGGCGACCGACCGTCATCACCTGATCTACACCAACCACCACATCCTGATGGATGGCTGGAGCAGCGCGCAGTTGCTCGGCGAAGTGTTGCAACATTATCGCGGCGAAGCGGTACCGCGTCCGGCGGGTCGCTATCGCGATTACATTGGCTGGCTGCAGCGTCAGGATGCGGCGGCTGCCGAGAATTACTGGCTGGCAACGCTGGGCAATCTGCAAGAGCCGACGCGTCTGGCCAACGCCATCGCGCGGCCAATCGACGCTTTGCCAAGTGTCGGTTATGGCGACCATTACCAAGTGCTGGACGCCGACCTGAGCGTGCGTCTGGGTGAATTTGCCCGCGCTTCGAAAGTCACCGTCAACACGCTGGTGCAAGCCGCGTGGCTGTTGCTGTTGCAGCGTTACACCGGCAAGGACTGTGTGGCATTCGGTGCGACCGTGGCCGGGCGTCCGGCGGATCTGCCGGGAGCCGAAGAACAGATCGGTCTGTTCATCAACACCTTGCCAGTGGTGGCCGCGCCGCAAGCGCAGCAGAGTCTGGCCAGTTGGCTGCAAGCCGTGCAGGCGCAGAACCTCGCTTCACGCGAGTTCGAACACACGCCGCTGGCGGATATTCAGCGCTGGGCCGGGCAGGGCGGTGACGCACTGTTCGACAGCCTGATGGTGTTCGAAAACTACCCGATTGGCGAAGCGCTGGAGCGCGGTGCGCCGCAGGGTTTGCGTTTTGGTGCAGTGGTCAATCAGGAGCAGACCAACTATCCGTTGACCCTGCTGGTGAGCATGGGCGCGCAACTGTCGGTGCATTTCAGCTATCAGCGCGACAGCTTCGCCCCGGCCAGCGTGGCGCAGTTGGGTGCGCATTTGCAGCGTTTGCTCAGCCAGATGATCGACGCGGGCGAATGCTTGCTCAGCGAGTTGAACCTGATCGATAGCGGCCCGAGTGTCGACACTGATTTCGTCACCGAACTGTGCATTCATCAGGGCATTGCCCGCCAAGTGGCAGCAACTCCGGATGCGCTAGCGGTGACCTTCGCCGATACACCACTGACCTACGCCGAACTGGACGCGCAGGCCAATCGTCTGGCGCACAAGCTGATCGAGTTGGGTGTCGGCCCGGAAGTGCGCGTGGGCGTGGCGATGCCGCGTTCCGAGCAATTGTTGATTGCCTTGCTGGCGGTGCTCAAATCCGGTGGCGCGTATGTGCCGCTGGACCCGGATTACCCGGCTGATCGCGTTGCCTACATGCTCGAAGACAGCCGTGCGCGGGTTTTGCTCACTGAGCAAGCAGTCGCCGCAACCCTGAGTGTGCCGGGTGACACGCAAGTGCTGCTGATGGATCAGGTTTCATTGAGCGGATATTCAGCGGTTGCACCTCAAACCACGGTGCAGCCGGACAACCTCGCCTACGTCATCTACACCTCCGGTTCCACCGGCAAACCAAAAGGCGTGGCGATTGCTCACCGCAACGTCATGGCGCTGATCGACTGGTCGGCCAAGGTCTACAGCCGCGACGACATCCAAGGCGTGCTGGCCTCGACTTCGGTGTGCTTCGACCTGTCGGTGTGGGAGCTACTTGTCACCCTTGCCAATGGTGGTTCGCTGATCATTGCGCGTAACGCTTTGGAGCTGGCCAACCTGCCAGCGCGCGATCAGGTACGCCTGATCAACACCGTGCCGTCGGCCATCGCTGCACTGCAACGCGCCGGGCAGATTCCCGCGAGCGTGCGCATCATCAACCTGGCCGGCGAGCCGCTGAAACAAGGGCTGGTCGACGCGCTGTATCAACAGTCGAACGTTGCGCACGTCTACGACCTTTACGGCCCGTCGGAAGACACCACCTATTCGACCTGGACTCGCCGCACCGCCGGTGGCCAGCCGCGTATCGGTCGTGCCCTTGATCACAGCGCCAGCCATTTGCTCGACGCCGATCTGCAAGCGGTGCCGCAAGGGATTTCCGCCGAGCTGTATTTGTCCGGCGCCGGCATCACCCGCGGTTATCTGGGCCGTGCGGCGATGACCGCCGAGCGCTTTGTGCCGAACCCGTTCGTCGGCAATGGCGAGCGCATGTACCGCACCGGCGACCTGATTCGTGAACGCGAAGAAGGCGAGCTGGAGTACATGGGCCGGATCGACCATCAGGTGAAAATTCGTGGATTCCGCATCGAACTGGGCGAGATCGAGGCGCGATTGCTCGCGCAACCGGCCGTCACCGAAGCGGCGGTGCTGGCCATCGAAAGCGAAACCGGTGCGCAACTGGTGGCCTACGTGGTCGCACCACAACTGGATCTGTACGACGGCGAAGCGCAGCGGCAACTGCGCGACGGACTAAAGACTGGCCTCAAGTCTTCGTTACCTGACTACATGATTCCCGCGCACCTGCTGTTCCTTGAGCAGTTGCCACTGACGCCCAACGGCAAACTCGACCGCAAGGCCCTGCCGGCGGTGGATGCCAGCCAGATGCAGGCCGCGTATGTCGCGCCGCAGAGTGAGCTTGAGCAGCAGGTCGCGGCGATCTGGCAGCAAGTGCTCGAGGTTGAACGCATTGGTCTGAACGATCACTTCTTCGAACTGGGCGGGCACTCGCTGCTGGCGGTCAACGTGGTGTCGCGCATGGCCCTTGAACTGGGCCTGACGCTGACCCCGCAACTGTTATTCCAGCACCCCGTCCTGAGCGACTTCGTCGCTCGACTCGATACAGGAGGCGGGGCAATCAACGAACAGAAACTGAGCAAGCTGGAAGCCCTGCTTGACGATATGGAGGAAGTCTGATGGACAAGAGTGTTGCTTTGAGGGTAGCCAAGCGCTTTATCACTCTGCCGCTGGACAAACGTAAGCTGTACCTGGAAAAGATGCTCGAAGAGGGCGTCTCTCCGGCCAACCTGCCGATCCCGGAAACACGCTCCGGGTTTGCCGCCATTCCTCTGTCGTACGCTCAGGAACGCCAACTGTTCCTCTGGCAAATGGACCCGCACAGCACCGCGTATCACATCCCCAGCGCCTTGCGCCTCAAGGGCGAGCTGGACGTGGCAGCGCTGGAACGCAGCTTCAATGCCGTGGCCGCGCGCCATGAGAGTTTGCGCACCACATTTGCCGAGCACGGTGAAACCTTCTGCCAGGTGATTCACCCGCAGTTGCCGCTGAGCATCACCCTTGCGCCGCTGCCGGCAGGCCTCGACAGCGCTGGCGAAGAGGCGGCGATCAAGGCGTTCGTCGAAAGCGAAACCGCGCGCCCGTTCAATTTGCAACAGGGCCCGTTGTTGCGCGTGGCATTGCTCAAAGTCGCTGATGACGACCATGTGCTGGTGTTGATCCAGCACCACATCATCTCTGATGGCTGGTCGATCAAAGTGCTGGTCAACGAGCTGATCCAGCATTACGCCGCCGACACCGCCGGGCAGCCACTGGCATTGCCGGAACTGGAGGTGCAATACGCCGACTACGCGATCTGGCAGCGCCACTGGCTGGAAGCGGGTGAGCGCGAGCGGCAGCTGGCTTACTGGATCAAGACGCTGGACGGCGAGCAGCCAGTACTGGAGTTGCCGATCGATTTCCCGCGTCCGGCGGTGCAAAGCCTGCGCGGTGCACGTCTGCAACTGGACCTGCCAGCCGCACTCGGCGATGCGCTCAAACAACTGGCTCAGCGCGAAGGCGCGAGCCTGTTCATGCTGTTGCTGGCGTCGTTCCAGGCCTTGCTGCATCGCTACAGCGGTCAGGCGCAGATTCGCGTCGGCGTGCCGACCGCCAACCGCAACCGGGTCGAAACTGAAGGCCTGATCGGCTTCTTCGTCAACACCCAGGTACTCAATGCCGAGGTCAACGGCCAGTTGCCGTTCAACCAACTGCTGGCCCAGGTCAAGCAAGCGGCGATGGCCGCGCAGGCGCATCAGGATCTGCCGTTCGAGCAGTTGATCGAAGCGCTGCAACCGGAGCGCAGCCTGAGCCACAGCCCGGTGTTCCAGGTGATGTTCAACCACCAGACCAGCCGTGATCAGGGCCGTGGTGCGGTGCAACTGCCGCAGCTGAGTGTCGAGGATGTGCAGTGGGAAGGGCGCACCGCGCAATTCGACCTGACCCTCAATACCTATGAATCGAATGACGGTTTCGCCGCCGAACTGACCTACGCCACCGATCTGTTCCAACCGGAAACCGTCGAGCGTCTGGCGCGTCACTGGCAGAACCTGTTGCAAGGCATCATCGCCGTGCCAACCCAGCGTGTCGGCGAACTGCCGCTGCTGGACAGCGCCGAGCACGGCGTGTTGTTGCAGGACTGGTTGCGTGTGGCTGATCACAGCGCCCAGGCCGAGTGCGTGCAACTGGACTTTGCCTCGCAGGCGCAGCGAAACCCGCAGGCGACCGCGCTGATCATCGGCGACGACGTACTGACGTATGGCGAACTGGATGCCCGAGCCAACCAACTGGCGCACAAACTGATCGAGGCCGGCGTCAGCCCCGATCAGTTGGTCGGCATCGCGGTGGAGCGCAGCGTCGAAATGATCGTCGGCCTGCTGGCAATCCTCAAGGCCGGCGGCGCGTATGTGCCGCTGGACCCGGCCTATCCAGAAGATCGCCTGGCCTACATGATCGAAGACAGCGGCCTGCAATTGCTGCTGACCCAAACGCATTTGCAAGCGCAGTTGCCGATCCCGGCAGGTGTGCAAACCCTGTTGCTCGATCAGCCAGGTGAATGGCTGGCGGCTTATCCACAGACCGCGCCGAGCGTCGCCGTCAATGGCGAGCACTTGGCCTACACGATCTACACCTCCGGTTCCACCGGCAAACCGAAAGGCGTGATGGTGCGCCACGCGGCGCTGAGCAACTTTGTCGCGAGCATGATCAAGCAGCCGGGGATTGCCGCTGCGGATCGCATGCTGTCGCTGACCACGTTCTCCTTCGATATTTTCGGCCTGGAAATCTATGGCCCGCTGCTCGCCGGCGCCTGTGTGGTGCTGACCGGCAAGGATGTGCATCAGGATCCGCAAGCGGTGCTCGAGCTGATCGAGCGCCACGCCGTCAGCGTCCTGCAAGCCACGCCATCGACCTGGCGCATGCTGCTCGACCATGAACATGCCTCGATCCTGAGCGGCCGCACGTTCCTCTGTGGCGGTGAAGCGCTGCCGCAAGAACTGGCCCAGCGCATGCTGGCGCTGACGCCGAGCGTATGGAACCTCTATGGCCCGACCGAAACCACGATCTGGTCGGTGCAACATGCGCTGAGTGCGGACCACAGCCGTCCATTCCTTGGCACGCCGATCGACAATACCGCGCTGTACATTATCGGCAGCGACCTTGAGCTGAATCCGCTCGGCGCACCGGGTGAATTGCTGATTGGCGGTGACGGTCTGGCGCGTGGTTACTTCCAGCGTCCGAGCCTGACCGCCGAACGTTTTGTACCGGATCCGTTCTCGGCAACCGGCGCGCGTCTGTACCGCACCGGCGACCTGACCCGTTATCGCGCAGAAGGCGTGATCGAGTACATCGGGCGCATCGACCATCAAGTGAAAATCCGTGGTTTCCGAATCGAGCTGGGCGAGATCGAAGCGCGTTTGCTCGCGCTGGACAGCGTGCGTGAAACCGTCGTCGTCGCTCAGGACGGCCCGACCGGCGCGCAACTGGTCGGCTATGTGGTGCCATCCGCCGGCGCTGTTGACGAAGTTGAACTGCGCGCCGCTCTGAAAGCCAGCCTCAAGGCCGAACTGCCGGAATACATGGTGCCGGCGCACCTGCTGTTCCTCGCGCAACTGCCGCTGACCCCGAATGGCAAAGTCGACCGAAAGGCCTTGCCGGCACCCGATGCCAGCCAGTTGCAATCGACTTACATCGCGCCGCAAACCGCTACCCAACACAGCGTCGCCGAGATCTGGCAAGCGGTGCTCAAGCTTGAGCGTGTCGGCCTCAGTGACAACTTCTTCGAACTCGGCGGCCATTCCTTGCTGGTAACGCAAGTGGTCTCGCGTGTGCGTCAGGCGCTGAACGTTCAGGTGCCGCTGCGCACGCTGTTCGAGCACAGCACACTGGAAGATTTCGTTGCTGCTTTGGGTGTCGATCAGGCCGCTCAGGAACCGCCGATTGTCGCGCTGCCGCGTCTGCAACCGTTGGCGCTTTCCTATGCGCAGGAACGCCAGTGGTTCCTCTGGCAGCTGGAACCGACAAGCACGGCCTATCACGTTCCGGCTGCGCTGCGTCTGCGTGGCGAACTGGATCTGGCGGCGTTGCAGCAAAGCTTCAATACGCTGATCGAGCGCCACGAATCCCTGCGCACCTGCTTCGTCGAACAGCAGAGCCAGACCCTGCAAGTGATTCAGGCCCACGGCACGCTGGATCTGCAAGTACAGGACGTGGCGGGGCTGGACGATACGGCGCTGCAAGCGCTGGTCGCCGCAGAAACCCTGCACCTGTTCAACCTGCAGCAAGGCCCGCTGCTGCGGGTGAAACTGCTGCGTCTGGCTGCCGATGATCATGCGCTGGTGATCACCTTGCACCACATCGTCTCTGACGGTTGGTCGATGAACATCATGGTCGATGAACTGGTGGCGCTCTATGCCGCGTACAGCCAGGGCCAGACCGCGACATTGCCAACGCTGCCGGTGCAATACGCCGACTATGCCGTGTGGCAGAAACAGTGGATGGACGCCGGCGAGCGCGAGCGCCAACTGAGCTACTGGACCGCGCAACTCGGCGATGGCGATCAACCGTTGCTGGAGCTGCCGACCGACCGTCCGCGCCCAGCCGAGCAAAGCTATCGCGGCGCGCGTCGCGACATCCCGCTGAGCCTCGAACTGGCCGCGGCCCTCAAGCAAGTCGCGCAGCGTGAAAACGTCACCCTGTTCGCGCTGTTGCTGGCGTCGTTCCAGACCTTGCTGCACCGCTACAGCGGTCAGGCCGACATCCGCGTCGGTGTGCCCGTGGCCAACCGTAACCGGGTCGAGACTGAAGGGCTGATCGGCTTCTTCGTCAACACTCAGGTGCTCAAGGCCGAGTTCGACAGTCAGCAGACCTTCCGCAGCCTGTTGCAGCAAGTGAAGAACACTGTGCTCGGCGCCCAGGCCCATCAGGATCTGCCGTTCGAGCAATTGGTCGATGCGTTGCAACCGGAGCGCAGCCTCAGCCACAGCCCGCTGTTCCAGGTGATGCACAACCACCAGAGCCAGGCGCGTCAGGCGCAGGGCGCCACACGCCTGCCGCAACTGCACATCGAAGGCTTGCCTTGGGCGTCGAATACCGCGCAGTTCGACCTGACCCTGAACACCTTTGAATCGACCGATAACGTCTGGGCCGAGCTGACCTACGCCACCGACCTGTTCGACGTCGAGACCATCGAGCGCCTGTCGCAACACTGGACGAATCTGCTGCGCGGCATCATCGCCGACAGCGGCCAGCGTATCGCTGAACTGCCGCTGCACGACGCCGCCGAACGCGCAGCAACCCTGCTGCAATGGAACCCGGCCGTGGCCGATTTCCCGAGCGAGCAGTGCCTGCATCACTTGATCGAAACCCAGGCCGCCCGTGCCCCGCAAGCCGTTGCCGTGACGTATGCCGAGCAATCCTTGAGCTACGGTGAACTGAACAGCCGCGCCAACCAGTTGGCCCACAAGCTGATCGCCAGCGGCGTCGGCCCGGACGTGCGCGTCGGCCTCGCAGTGGAACGCAGCCTCGACATGCTGGTCGGCCTGCTGGCGATTCTCAAGGCTGGCGGTGCGTATGTGCCGCTGGACCCAAGCTACCCGGAAGAGCGTCTGGTCTACATGATCGGCGACAGCGGCATCGGACTGCTGTTGACCCAGAGCCATCTGCTCGGTCGTCTGCCGGTGCCGGACTCGGTTAGTAGCCTGATGCTCGATCAGGATCACGAAGACCTCGAAGGCTACAGCGATAGCAATCCGCACGTGCGCATGAGCGCCGACAACCTCGCATACGTGATCTACACCTCGGGCTCGACCGGCCAGCCCAAGGGCACCTTGCTCGCGCACCGCAACGTGCTGCGCCTGTTCGAAGCCACTGCGGCGTGGTTCGATTTCGGCGCGCAGGATGTCTGGAGCCTGTTCCATTCCTACGCGTTCGACTTCTCCGTGTGGGAGATTTTCGGTGCGCTGCTGTACGGCGGCAAACTGGTGGTGGTGCCTTACGAGGTCAGCCGTGCGCCGGAAGATTTCTTCGCTTTGCTTTGTCGCGAAGGCATCACCGTGCTCAACCAGACACCCTCGGCGTTCAAGCAACTGATGCAAGTGGCGTGCGCCCCGGAACATGCCGCGCAACAGCTGGCGCTGCGTTACGTGGTGTTTGGCGGTGAAGCGCTGGAAGTGAAGAGCCTGCGCCCATGGTTCGAGCGTTTCGGCGATCAGGCACCACAACTGATCAATATGTACGGCATCACTGAAACCACCGTGCACGTGACCTACCGGCCGTTGTCGATGGCCGATTTGCAGCGCGACGCGAGCAGCCCGATCGGCGAGCCGATTGCCGACCTGTCGTGGTACTTGCTCGACGGCGATCTGAACCCGGTGGCCAAAGGTTGCATCGGTGAGCTGTACGTCGGTCGCGCCGGTCTGGCGCGCGGTTATCTGAACCGTGCCGACCTGACCACGTTGCGTTTCATTCCCGATCCGTTTGCCGCTGACGGTGGTCGTCTGTACCGCACCGGCGATCTGGCGCGTTATCGCGCTGACGGCGTGATCGAATACATCGGGCGGATCGACCATCAAGTGAAGATTCGCGGTTTCCGTATCGAACTCGGTGAGGTCGAAGCGCAGCTGCTCGAACAGGCTGCCGTACGTCAAGCCGTGGTGCTGGCGCAGCCGGGTCTCAGCGGTCAGCAACTGGTTGCTTGGCTGGTGCCGAGTGATGCGGTGTTGCTCGACGCCAGCGCCGCTGAGCAAGCGCAGTGGCGTGACCGCGTGCGTGCCGAACTCAAGGAAAATCTGCCGGATCACATGATCCCGGCGCACCTGTTGCTGCTCGCGCAATTGCCGCTGACCGCCAACGGCAAACTCAATCGCAGCGCGTTGCCGTCGCCGGATGCCAGTCAGGCGCAGCAGGCCTATCAAGCGCCGCAAAGCGAGCTGGAACAGCGTTTGGCGGCAATCTGGCAAGACGTGCTGAAGCTGCCGCAAGTCGGCCTCAACGATAACTTCTTCGAACTGGGCGGCGATTCGATCATCTCGATTCAAGTGGTCAGCCGCGCGCGTCAGGCCGGTATTCGCCTGAACCCAAAGGACCTGTTCCAGCACCAGACCATTCAACGTCTGGCCCTGGTCGCGCAGTTGGGCGATGACGAATCGGGCATCGACCAACAAGCGGTGACCGGCGCGGCGTTGCTGCTGCCGATCCAGCAGCAGTTTTTCGAAGACGACATCCCTGAGCGTCAGCACTGGAACCAGTCGGTGCTGCTCAAGCCGCGTCAGCCGCTGGACGCGGAGAAAATCGAGCAAGTATTGCGCGCGCTGGTCGCGCATCACGATGCCTTGCGCCTGAGCTTCACCCAACACAACGGCGTGTGGCAGGCCGAGCACCGTGCGGTTGAAGATCAGCCGCACAACCTGCTGTGGCAGGAAGACGTCGCCGATGCGGCTGCGCTGGAAACCTTGGGCAACCGCGCGCAGCGCAGCCTCGATCTGCAGAACGGACCGCTGTTGCGCGCCGTGTTGGCGAATCTGGCCGATGGCACCCAGCGTTTGCAGTTGGTGATCCATCATTTGGTTGTCGACGGTGTGTCGTGGCGGATTCTGCTGGAAGACCTGCAAAACGCTTATCAGCAATTGCTCGATGCGCAGCCGCTGGGCCTGCCGTCGAAAACCAGCGCCTTCAAGGACTGGAGCGAGCACTTGCAGCGCTATGCCAACAGCGCGGCGTTGCAGCAGGAGCTGGCTTACTGGCAAGCCTGCCTGAGCGATGTCGGCAGCGATCTGCCGTGCAAGCGCATGGACGCCGGTCAGCAGAACAGGTTGGCGCAGACGGTACAGACCAAACTCGGCGCGGATCTGACCCGGCAACTGCTGCAAGAAGCCCCAGCGGCGTATCGCACTCAGGTCAACGACCTGTTGCTGACCGCATTGGCGCGGGTGATCGGGCGCTGGAGCGGGCAGTCATCGACGCTGATCCAGCTCGAAGGCCATGGCCGTGAAGAGCTGTTCGACGGTGTCGATCTGACCCGCACCGTGGGCTGGTTCACCAGTCTGTTCCCGGTGCGTCTGACCCCGGCGGCTACACCGGGCGAGTCGATCAAGCAGATCAAGGAGCAACTGCGCTCGATCCCCAACAAAGGCATCGGTTTCGGCGCACTGCGTCACCTTGGCGATACTCAGGCGCAGCAAAGCCTGCGCGCCTTGCCAACGCCGCGCATCACCTTCAACTACCTCGGCCAGTTCGACGGCAGTTTCGAGGGTGATGACGGCGCGCTGTTTGCACCGGCGCCGGACAATGCCGGCCTCGACCAGAGTCCGGACGCGCCAATGGGCAACTGGCTGACCCTCAACGGTCAGGTGTATGGCGGCGAATTGCGCGTGGGCTGGACCTTCAGCAGCGAGCGTTTCGACAACGCCGTGATCGAAGCACTGGCGGCGGATTACGCTGAAGAGCTGGCGGCGTTGATCGACCATTGCCTGACCCCGGGCGTCGAAGGCTTGACGCCGTCGGACTTCCCTTTGGCGGCGCTGAGCCAGGCGCAACTCGACGGCTTGCCTTTGCCGGCCCAGCAGATTGCCGATGTCTATCCGCTGTCGGCGATGCAGCAGGGCATGCTGTTCCACAGTCTCTACGAACAGGCCACTGGTGATTACATCAACCAGGTCCGTCTCGACGTCGAAGGCCTTGATCCGCAGCGCTTCCAGCAGGCCTGGCAAGCGGCGGTGGACAACCACGACATCCTGCGCACCAGTTTTGTCTGGCAAGGTGAGCTGGCGCGCCCGGTGCAAGTGGTACACAAGCAACTGGACATGCCATTCAGCGTGCTCGACTGGCGTGAGCGCAGCGATTGCCTGGGCGAGTTGAACGCGCTGGCCGCCGCCGAGCAGGCACAAGGTTTCGACCTGAGCCAGGGGCCGCTGCTGCGTATGGTCGTGGTGCGTCTGGACGACCAGCGTTGCCATTTGATCTACACCAACCACCACATTCTGATGGACGGCTGGAGCAATTCGCAGTTGCTCGGTGAAGTCCTGCAGCGCTACAGCGGCATCGCCCAGCCAACGCAGGCCGGGCGCTACCGCGATTACATCGAGTGGTTGCAGCGTCAGGACGTGCAGGCCAGCGAGCACTACTGGACCGCGCAGCTGGCTGATCTGGAAGCGCCAACCCTGTTGGCGCAAGCACTTCAGGCGCAGCGTGGCGACGCCCCGCGAGACGGTCATGGCGA
>Ga0213828_1000643_pt1 | contig 32760 bp, 27 predicted proteins | sample MC6MC0897MG_FD_180664 | JGI IMG/M metagenome (GOLD analysis project Ga0213828, IMG submission 180664) | Enriched soil aggregate microbial communities from Iowa State University, Ames, United States - MC6-MC0897-MG | ecosystem: Environmental > Terrestrial > Soil > Unclassified | place: USA: Iowa...
TCTAGGAGCGCTCTAATGGCTGTTGGTCTTGGTCCTTTGCCCACCCTGCACCCGGTTCCGGGTTTTGAACTCGGCATCGCTTCTGCCGGCATCAAGCGCCCTGGGCGCAAGGATGTGGTGGTCATGCGCTGTGCCGAAGGCTCCAGCGTCGCTGGCGTGTTCACCCTCAACGCCTTTTGCGCCGCTCCGGTTATCCTCTCCAAGCAGCGCGTTCAGGGCACTGTGCGTTACCTGCTGACCAACACCGGCAACGCCAACGCCGGTACCGGTGCACCTGGCCTGGCCGCTGCCGAGCGCACCTGCGCCAAGCTCGCCGAGCTGACCGGCGTGCCGGCCGAGTCGGTACTGCCATTTTCCACCGGTGTGATCGGCGAGCCGCTGCCAGTCGAGAAGATCGAAGGCGCCCTGCAGGCCGCCCTGGACGACCTGTCGGAAAACAACTGGGCTGAAGCCGCCACCGGCATCATGACCACCGACACCCTGCCCAAGGGTGCCAGCCGCCAGTTCCAGCACGATGGCGTGACCGTCACCGTTACCGGCATCAGCAAAGGCGCCGGCATGATCCGCCCGAACATGGCCACCATGCTCGGCTACATCGCCACCGACGCCAAGGTCGCACCCCAAGTGCTCAAGGACCTGATGCTCGATGGCGCCAACAAGTCGTTCAACCGCATCACCATCGATGGCGACACCTCGACCAACGACTGCTGCATGCTGATCGCCACCGGCAAGGCCAACCTGCCGGAAGTCACCGAAGCCAGCGGTGCGCTGTTCGAAGCCCTGAAAAAGGCCGTATTCGAAGTGTGCATGGACGTGGCCCAGGCCATCGTCCGTGACGGCGAAGGCGCCACCAAGTTCGTCACCGTGCAGGTCAACGGCGGGGGTAACCATCAGGAATGCCTGGACGTCGGTTACGCCGTGGCTCACTCGCCGCTGATCAAGACCGCGCTGTTCGCCTCCGACCCCAACTGGGGCCGCATCCTGGCGGCCGTTGGCCGTGCCGGCGTGCCGGCGCTGGATGTCAGCCTGATCGACGTCTACCTGGACAACGTCTGCATCGCCAGCCAGGGCGGCCGTAGCCCTAGCTATACCGAGGCACAGGGTTCGGCGGTAATGGCCCAGGAAGAGATCACCATCCGCATCGAGCTGGGCCGCGGTGCGTGTAGCGAAACCATCTGGACCACCGACCTGTCCCACGAGTACGTGAAGATCAACGCCGAATACCGCACCTGATGCATGTGGGGCCGCATGCGGCCCCATAACCCCAGACAAATGGAGCCGAACCATGAGCTACCACCTGATCATCGGCGACAAGTTGCATTCCTCCTGGTCGCTACGCGGCGCCCTGGCCCTTGAGCTGGCTGGCGTTGCCTACGAAGAAACCCTGATCAAACTCAACCAGCCCGACACCCGCCAACGCCTGCTCGCTTACTCGGCCACCGGCAAGGTGCCATTGCTCAAGACCGAGCACGGTGTGATCGCCGACTCGCTGGCTATCGCCGAATACCTCAACGAACGCCACCCAGAGGCCCAGCTGTGGCCTGCCGATGTCGCTGCCCGTGCTCAGGCCCGTTCGGCCTGCGCGCAGATGCACAGTGGCTTCTTCGCCCTGCGCGGGGCGATGCCGTTCGACCTGGCCCGTGATGAAGCCCTGGAGAACGTGCCGCTGGACGTGCAGGTCGATATCGACCGTATCGTCGCGCTGTGGTCCGAGTGCCGCTTGGTTGCCAAAGACAGTGGGCCGTTCCTGTTCGGCAAGCCGACCTTGGCCGACGCCTACTTCGCCCCGGTGGCTGTGCGCTTGCGCACCTACCGCGTTGAGGTGCCTGCAGAGGCGGCAACGTACATCGAGACCATTTACCAGTGGCCGGCCTTCAAGGCTTGGCAACAGGCTGGCCTGGCGGAGCGCGCAGGGTGAAACGTATTCATGTAGTGGCCGCAGTGATCCGCGGCGCCGATGGCCGCATTCTTATCGCGCGACGAGCTGATACCCAGCACCAGGGCGGCCTTTGGGAATTCCCGGGCGGCAAGGTGGAAGAGGGCGAGAGCGTCGAAGCGGCGCTGGCCCGCGAGCTTCGTGAGGAGCTGGGTATCGAAGTGACCCGTTCACGGGCGCTGATCAAGGTCAGCCACGATTACCCGGACAAGCAGGTGTTGCTGGATGTTCGCGAGGTCGAGGCATTCACCGGCGAGCCCCATGGTGCCGAGGGCCAGCCGTTGGCCTGGGTAACACCCCGCGAACTGCCGCAGTACGACTTCCCCGAGGCCAACAAGCCGATTGTCGCCGCCGCGCGCCTGCCGGACCAGTATCTGATCACCCCCGATGGCCTTGAAGTGCCTGAGATGCTCAAGGGCATCCAGAAGGCGGTCGCCAGCGGCATACGCCTGATTCAGTTGCGCGCGCCGGACATGTACGACCCCAAGTACCGCGACGTGGCGGTGGATGCGGTTGGCTTGTGTGGCGGCAAGGCCCAACTGATGCTCAAGGGGCCGCTGGAGTGGCTGGGCGATTTCCCGTCTGCGGGTTGGCACCTGACGGCCGCACAGCTGCGCAAGTATGCGGCCAAGGGGCGGCCATTCCCTGAGCACCGTTGGTTGGCGGCGTCCTGCCACAGTGCAGAAGAGCTGGCGCTGGCGGAACAGATGGGGGTCGACTTCGTCACCCTGTCACCGGTGCAGGCGACGCAGACGCACCCTGAGGCCGTGCCGCTGGGCTGGGATGAGGCGCAACGGTTGATTGCGGGCTTCAGCCGGCCGGTGTTCTTGCTGGGTGGTGTCGGGCCGGGTGAGCGTGAGCGCGCTTGGGAATTCGGCGCGCAAGGCGTTGCCGGGATTCGGGCGTTCTGGCCTGAGATTTGAGTCGCCAGTACTGGAGCCGCTTTGCGGCCCATTCGCGGGGCAAGCCCGCTCCCACACGAGGATCGCGCAGTACCTGTGGGAGTGGGCTTGCCCTGCCCTGGCGCTCTCAGCCTTGAGGCTTTTCTGCGGGTTGCCACAGCACCTCGGCAACCCCCTGCCGGCGGCCAATGATCCGCGCTGCCACGAACAATAGATCCGACAGCCGATTGATATACGCCAACCCCACCCCCTCCAGTGGTTCCACTGCGTTCAACTGCTGGCAGCGGCGCTCTGCGCTGCGCGCCAGGCAACGGCACACATGCGCCTGCGCCACCAATGCCGAGCCACTGGGCAGGATGAAGTTCTTCAGCGGCCCCAGCTCCTCGTTCCATACATCGATTGCCGCTTCCAGCCGCTGCACTTCGGCCAGGTTCAAGGCTTGGTAACTGGGCATCGCCAGTTCGCCACCGAGGTCGAACAAGCGGTGCTGACAAGGCGCCAGTACCTCGCTGACCTCAGCCAGCCCTTGCTCATTTAGCCCTGCCAGCAGCAGCCCCAGCTGGCTGTTGAGGCTGTCCACCTCGCCAATCGCTTCAATGCGTGGGTGGTCCTTGGGCACCCGACGGCCGTCGCCCAGGCCGGTTTCGCCCTGGTCACCAGTGCGGGTGTAGATCTTCGACAGGCGGTAGCCCATGTCATGCCTCCGTGGTGTTCGGTGCCGTCGCTGCCGGCTGGCCGAGGGGCAGGCGCAGGGTGAAGCACGTGCCCTGGCCGGGCGTGGACTGCACCTCCATCTGCCCCTTGTGGTTGTTGGTGATGATGAAATACGAGACCGAAAGGCCCAGGCCGGTGCCCTGGCCGATCTCCTTGGTGGTGAAAAACGGCTCGAAGGTGCGCTTGCGCACGGCTTCGGGCATGCCCACGCCGTTGTCCTCGACTTGGATTTCGGCCCAGGGCGGGTTGAGCCGGGTGCGCAGGGTGATGCGCCCAGGCTCGCTGGGTTGCGGGCGCAGGTGAATGGCCTGGGCAGCGTTTTTCAGCAGGTTGAGCAGCACCTGTTCCAGCTCGTTGGCGGTGCACGGCACCGGCCCGAGGTGTGGGTCGAACTGGCGCACGATGGCCTGGCCCTTGAAGTCGAAACCGATGGCCAGGTCGAAGTCGTTGCTGGCGATCTCCAAGGCCTGGTCGATCAGTGCCGGCAGGTCGCAAGGTGCCAGCTGGCGATTGCTGCGGCGGCTGAAACTGAGCATGTGGGTGACGATCTTGGCGGCCCGCGCACCGGCCTGCTGAATCCCGTCGAGCAGCTGCGGTACTTCGCGGCTGTCCAGGTAGCGGTTGACGGTGGGCAGGTCGATGCCCAGCTCTTCGGCCTGCTCCTGGTTGCGCGGTAACTCCGGTGACAGGCGCCGACGGATATTCTGCACATTATGCAAAATGGCCCCCAGCGGGTTGTTGATCTCGTGGGCCATGCCGGCGGCCAAGCCACCTACCGAGAGCATTTTCTCTGACTGCACCATCATCTCTTCCAGGGACAGGCGCTGGGTGATGTCGTCGATCCGGATCACCACTCCGCGGCCGCCACCGCCCATCAGTGGATAGAAGGTCAGGGCGTAGTGGCGCAGTTCATCGCCCTTGGGCCAGGTGACGCGCTCGATTTTCGCCACCCGGTGTTTTTCCACGGTTTCCTTGAGCTGCGGCAAGAACGGCTTGAGCGGCTCGAAGGCGATGAAGATCGGCTGGTTCAGGGCCTCGTCCAGCGGCGTCCCGGAGAGCACGGTGGCCTCGTGGTTCCACTGGGTGACGTAGAGCTGCTCGTCGAGGGCGATCAGGGCCGAGGGCATGGAGTCGATGATGCTGTTGAGGTAATTCTGAAAGCCTGTGAGCTTTTTCTCGATCTTGCTGCGCACCTGGACTTCCAGCTCCAGCTTGCGGTTGGTGTGACGCGTTTCTTCGGCCAGGCCCTGGGCTTGGTCATAGGCGGTCTGGAATTCATCGCGGGTGCGCTTGAGCTGCTGCTCGCGGGCTTCGATGCGCGAGAGCATGGTATTGAACGCCTCGGCCAGGCTGCCGATTTCGTCGTCGTTGCCGCGCCGGGCACGCAGGGCGTAGCTCTCTTCGCGGGTGACCTGGCGGCTGAGTTCTTCGAGCTGGTTGATCGGCTGGGTGATCAAGCGCTTGATTTGCCGGGCCACGACGATCCACAGCAGGATACTGAACACCAGGATGCCCAGGCTGGCGCTGAGCGTGCCGGTGTAGAAGGCGGTGGGCAGTTCGCTGCTGGCCACCAGTAGCAGGTGTGCGGGTGGGTTGGCGTCGCGCGGGATACGTATCAGCTGCGTGCTGCGAAACTCCATCAGGCGCCAGCCGTCGATGTCGCGAAAGCGCCTGGGCAGTGCCAACGGTTCGCCGTGCTGGAGTTGTGCCAGCATGCGGCCATCGCCGCCGTACACCGCCGCCGCGCGTAATGGCGTGTAGCTGTCCAGCTCTTTGAGCAGGGCGCTGGCGGTTTCCGGGGTGTCGCCTGCCCGGGTCGCCAGCTGTGGGTTGGACACCAGCCGGCCGATGGTCTGCAGGGCCTGCGGCGCCATGCTTTCCTGGGTGATCCAGTAGGCGGCGCTGATGAAGGTCAGGTTGGCCACCAGCAGAATGGTCACCAACAGCACCAGCAGGGCCGCCAGCAGCTTTTGCCCGACCGGGAGGTTTTCCAGGCGTTGGCGCAGGGTCATGGGCAAGGCAATGTCCGTCTCCGGTTGAAAGGGCCAGCGTCAGGCGCTGGGTAAGCCACGTGCCTGCAGGTTATCGACCAGGCGCCGGTGCAGGCGTTCCAGCTGCGGTAGCTGCAGGCCATGGCGATCGGCAGCGCGGCAGGCGTGGCCGAGCAGGTAATGGACCTCGGTTCGCCGCCCGGCTCGCACGTCCTGATACATGGAAGAGTAGTTGGCGGCGGTGGCGAGGATCACCCGTTGCACTTCTTCGTCCAGGTCCTCGGCAGCCTGGGGTTGGCCACAGCGACGCAGCAGTTCGGCCAGCTCGTCGCACAGGGCAGTCACTTCGCCCAGGTGCTCCAGCAGGCCGCCGTTGCGGCACTCGTGCAGCACCGTCAGCGGGTTGATCGCGCAATTGAGCGCCAGCTTGCGCCACAGGCGGGTGAGGATATCCACGGTCCATTCGGCCGGGATGCCGGCGTCGTGCAGGTCATCGAACCATTCCGGGAGCGCCGGCGTCAGCGGGTCACCCAGCCAGTTGAAGCCATGGCCGGCGAAGCGCACTTGCCAGTCGTCCTCGCGAAAAGCCCCTTCGGTACTGGAGGCGAAGATGCAACGGGCATGGGGGACCTGGTCGGCGACTTCGTCCTGGCTGCCGAGGCCGTTCTGCAGCAGCACCAGCTCGGCGCCGTCGGCCAGCCTGGGGGCCAGGCGCGCGATGGCCGGTGCGGCGTCATACGCCTTGCAGGCCACCAGCAGCCGGTGGATCGGGCCGTCGCCCTCGGCGGTTTCGGCGGGGATCGCGTAGTGGTTGGCGGTGTCCTGTTCGTGCAACGTCAGGCCGCCTACCTGCTGATAGGCCTGCAGTCGTTGCGCGTCGCGCAGGATCAAGCGTACCGCCTTGCCCGCGCGCGCCAGGCGGCAAGCCCAGAGGCTGCCCAGGCTACCCGCGCCGAGAATATGCCAGGTGCTGCTCATATGCGTTTCGCAACCCGTTATAATGAGTCCGCATTTTAACCGTCTAACTCAGCGTGCTCCATCTTCAGGCCGAGCGCGCTTTTATTTTTGGAGAAAAACCATGCCTTCGTTCGACGTGGTATCGGAACTGGACAAGCACGAAGTGCAGAACGCTGTAGACAACGCCGTCAAGGAACTCGACCGCCGTTATGACCTCAAGGGCAAGGGCAACTTCGAGTTCAAGGACAAGGACCAGACCGTGCTGCTGACCGCCGAAGCCGAATTCCAGCTCGAGGCGATGATCGAGATCCTGCGCGGTGCGCTGGTCAAGCGCAAGATCGACGTCAAATGCCTGGAAACCAAGGACGCCTACCCGTCCGGCAAGGAAATGAAACAGGAAGCCAAATTCCGCGAGGGCATCGACAAGGAGCTGGCGAAGAAGATCGTCGCTCACATCAAGGATGCCAAGCTCAAGGTTCAGGCCGCCATCCAGGGTGAGCAGGTGCGTGTCACCGGCAAGAAGCGTGACGACCTGCAAGAGGCGATCGCCGCCCTGCGCGCCAAGGAATTCGACATGCCGCTGCAGTTCAACAACTTCCGCGATTGATCGGGGCGTTGCCAGGAACCTCGATGGCGCAATGATGTCCATGGGGGCCGTGGCCGCGGAAATGCCCGCGGCCAGTTTTACCGTGCACATGCCGTTCGGCATCAGGAGATGAACATGGATTTGAACGCTGAAGTCGATCAGCTGGTCCGCCAATCGCAGACCTGGATCCCCTTGATCATGGAATACGGCAGCCGGGTGTGCCTGGCGTTGCTGACCCTGGCCATCGGCTGGTGGATCGTCAACAAGCTCAGCGCGCGCCTGGGCAAGCTGGTCGGCCTGCGCAACGCCGACCTGGCGCTGCAGGGGTTCATCAGCACCCTGGCCAATATCATCCTGAAGATTCTGCTGTTCGTCAGCGTGGCGTCGATGATCGGCATCGAGACCACCTCCTTCGTCGCCGCTATCGGTGCCGCGGGCCTGGCCATCGGCCTGGCCTTGCAGGGCAGCCTGGCGAATTTCGCCGGTGGCGTGCTGATCTTGATGTTCCGCCCGTTCCGCATTGGTGACTGGATCGAGGCGCAGGGTGTCAGTGGCACCGTGGACAGCATTCAGATCTTCCACACCGTGCTGCGCACGGGTGACAACAAGACGGTGATCATGCCCAACGGCAGCTTGTCCAACGGCATCATCACCAACACCAACCGCCAGCCGACCCGCAAGGTGGTATTCGACGTGGGCGTGGATTACGACGCCGACCTGCAAAAGGCGCGTAATGTGCTGCTGGAACTGGCCCAGGACCCACGTGTGCTGGCCGACCCGGCGCCGCAGGCAGTGATTTCGACGCTGGGCGACAGCTCGATCACCGTGTCGCTGCGCATCTGGACCAAGACCTCGGACTACTGGGATGTGATGTTCATGCTCAACGAGCATGCCCGTGACCGGTTGAAGGCCGAGGGTATCGACATTCCGTTTCCGCAGCGGGTGATTCGTGTGGTGCAGGAGACGGCCACGCAGTAAGCAACGCTTCAAGGCTGGGGCGTGCAGCGGCCCCAGCTTTTTCCGCGCCTATTACACTTGTTCACAGCCAAGCCCTGCCAATTCTGGCATACAGGCTGACCCCACCTGTTCCCGCTGAAATTCACCATGAAACCACTGCTGTACATCACCCCCCTCCGAGCCCTGTTGTTCGGCCTGACCCTGGCCCTGTTCGAGTTGCTCACCTACCTGGCCAGCGATGCTGTGATGCCGGCCATGCCCGTGGTGGTCGGCGACCTCGATGCCAGCCCCGAATACATCCCCCACGCCCTGAACCTGTACCTGCTCGGTGGCGTGGTGCTGCAGTGGTTGATTGGCCCCCTGGCCGACCGCTACGGCCGCCGCCCGCTGCTATTGGGCGGTTGCGTGTTCTTCGGCGTGGCGTGCCTGGCGACGTTCTGGGTGCACGATATTGGCCTGTTCAACCTGCTGCGCCTGTTGCAGGGCATTGGCCTGGGCTTTGTCGTCACGGTCAGCTACCCGGCCTTGAACGAGGCGTTCAGCGAAGCCGACGCAGTACGCATGATGGCCTTGCTGGCCAACATTGCCCTGCTGTCGCCGCTGCTCGGCCCCCTGGTGGGCACCTTGCTGCTGCAATGGCTGGACTGGCGCTGGCTGTTCGTGGCCTTTGCCATCGGTGCGGTGCTGGCCTGGGTGCTGTTGTACCGGTTGATGCCGGAAACACTGGGCGTGGAGCGGCGCGACGGTTCGCGGCTGCCCTTTACGCCGATCCATTTGCTGCCGTTGTTGTCTGGCTACGGCCAGCTGCTGGCCAACCGTCGCTTTGTCGCCGGTAGCGCCGCCCTGGGCTTGGTCGGCCTGCCCTTGATTGGCTGGATCGGCCTGTCGCCGGTGCTGCTCATCCATGACGAAGGGTTGAGCACGATGGAATATGCGCTATGGCAGCTGCCGGTGTTTGGCGGGCTGATTCTCGGCAACCTGATCATCAACCGTATTGCCGACCGTTACTCGCTGCCAGCCCTGGTGCGTGGCGCATTGTGGCCCTACCTGGCGGGCCTGTCGCTGATGGTGCTGGCGACTTGGTACTGGCCAAGCGTGACCAGCGTGGTGGCCGGCATGTCGCTGTATGCCCTGGGGCTGGGGGTGGCCAACGCCGTGCTGTACCGCATGACACTGTTCGCCAGCGATCAGAGCAAAGGGCTGGTCTCGGCCATGCTGGGGATGATCACCATTGCCTTGCTGGGCCTGGGCGGGGCAGTCATGGCGATGATCGGGGCGGGTGCCAGTTTGCTGCACTTTGCCTTGGCGGCCAGTGTGGCGGGGGCGCTGGCGCTCTGGCCGTTGTGGTTCGTTGTGGGTGGGCGGTCTGGGGAAGGCGCCGTAGCCCAGTAGCATTCGTCGCCTGTACCGCCTCTGCGGGCGCGGGTTCACCCGCGAAGAGGCCGGTACAGGCGGCGAGGTACCCTCAGGGCCGTTCGGCCGCTGGGTTCTCCTCGGGCACCGGTTTGCCGGGCCCGGCTTCCTGACGCCACTGCAGGGCGATCAGAATCAGCGTCGGCACGCCCAGCAGGGCAGTGATCAGGAAGAAGTCGTGGTAACCGAACTTCTCCACCATGACCCCCGAGTAGCCGCCGATCAGCCGTGGCAGCAACAGCATGATCGAGCTGAGCAGCGCGTACTGGGTGGCCGAAAACTTCAGGTTGGTCAGGCTAGACAGGTAGGCGACGAACGCCGAGGTGGCCATGCCGGAGCTGAAGTTGTCCAGCGAGATGGTGACCACCAGCATGTCCAGGTTCGGGCCCATGTCGGCCAGCATCAGGAACAGAATGTTGGTCGCCGCCGAGGCCACGCCACCGATGAACAGGATCGGCATGATGCCGAAACGCACGATCAGCAGGCCGCCGACACCGGCACCGACCAAGGTCATGATCAGGCCGAAGATCTTGCTGACGCTGGCGATCTGGTCCTTGGTGAAGCCCATGTCGATATAGAACACGTTGGCCATCACGCCCATGACCGTGTCCGACATGCGATAGGTGGCGATCAGCCCCAGCAGCAGCAGGGCCTGCCAGCGGTAGCGGGCAATGAAGTCGTTGACCGGGGTCAGCACCGGGGCAAGGCCGCGACGGCCCATGGTCGACAGGCACGCCCAGGTCAGCAGCACGTACAGAATCAGGCGCAGGAAGGCGCGGTCTTCCAGCAGCAGGTCCAGTGGGGTGGCGTCACCGAAGATCACGCTGGCCCAGTCGGTATTGAACAGTTGGGTGAAGCTGGCAGGCACCGACACCAACAGCAAGATCAGCACGAATACCGACGCCAGCTGGTGGACCAGGCCATAACGCGCCGCCGACAGCTGGGTACGCAGCGGCACCGAGGGTTCACGCATGACCAGGGTGGTGAACAGCGCGGGCAGCATCAGCAGGGCGAACATGATGTAGGTGCCGGCCCAGGCCTTGTGCAGGTAGCTGAACCCGGTGGAGCCGAACCATTCGGCGAAGAACAGCGCGCCTGCCGTGGCCAGCAGGGCCGCTACCCGGTAGCCGGCCATGTAGCTGGCGGCGAGGGCGGCCTGACGCTGGTCATCGGCAATTTCCAGGCGATAGGCATCGACGGCGATGTCCTGGGTAGCCGAGGCAAACGCCACGAGAACGGCCATGGCAATCAGCCACGACAGGTGTTGCTGCGGGTCGCACAGGCTCATGCCGACCAACCCGACCACCACCAGCGCCTGGGACAGCAGCAGCCATGAGCGGCGGCGCCCCAGGCCACCAAGCAGTGGCAGGCGCCATTGATCGAGCAGCGGCGACCAGACCCATTTGAAGGCATAGGCCAGGCCGATCAGGCTCGCGTAACCAATGGTCTCACGGGCCACACCGGCTTCGCGCAGCCATACCGAAAGGGTCGAGAACACCAGCATGTAGGGCAGGCCGGCGGCAAAGCCGAGCAGCAGCAGTACCAGGGTTGACGGGCTGGCATAGGCAGCAAGCGCAGCGCGCCAGGTTTTACGGGGCATGGGCCAACATCTGCCTCAAGTTTTCGAAAACAAAGCGCGCACTCTAACCGCTGTGCTCCATCGGGCGCCAGCCATGGCGCGTCATATCCACACGATTATTGGTTACATTCACGCCTTCTGCGCGCAACCGCGCCCGTTGTTCGTCGCCTGACGGCGTGCCCAATGCCAGGCTCAGGCGCCCGCCCGCACCGAGTACCCGGTGCCAGGGCAGGCGGGTATCGCCTGGCAGTTGCCCGAGGGTGCGCCCAACCCAACGTGCCGCGCGGCCAAGGCCGGCCAGCTCGGCAAGCTGGCCGTAGCTGACCACCTTGCCCGCGGGCACTTGCCCGAGCACCGAATACAGCGCCGTTCGTCGGGCTTGTGGTGTTTCCAGTGTGTGCCCGTATGCCTCAGACATCAGTGACCCCGTGGCTTGTGGATGAAACCGGACCAGCGGCGAGGCAAATGCGAGTTGAACTCAACGGCATGTGCTCGGTCTTTCCTTGCTCTGGTTGTCCGTATCTGGATAATGCCCGGCTTTTTCGACGAATCGAACCCGTAGTCCGCCTATGTATTCTAGATCCCTGTTGTGCCTGTTAGCTGCCTCCCTGTGCACCGCGCCCGCGTTTGCCGACACCGTGTGGATGAAGAACGGTGACCGCCTGAGCGGCAAGATCAAAGTCTTCGATGGCGGCAAGCTGCTGCTGGAGACCCCCTATGGCGGGTCTATCGCGCTGGACTGGAAAGAAGTCCAGACCCTGGAAAGCGACCAGGAAATGCTGGTCAAGCAGGATGCCTACAGCGGTGAGCGGGCCAAGTCGTTGAAAGCGGCCGAAGCCGGCAAGGTCACCCTGGCCAACGGCGAGGCGCCCAAGACCGTCGACCTGGCCAGCATCGAGCAGATCATGAAGCCCAAGCCGGTGGTCGAGGACCTGGTCTGGAAAGGCAACGTCGACGTCGCCCTGGACTACAAGCGTGCCGAGAATGACACCGACGACTACGACGTCAGCTTCAAGACCACCGCCCGCCATGGCCGCTGGCGCCACAACGCCGAGGGCGAGTACAACCGCGAGACCAAGGACGACGTCACCACCACCGACAACTGGAGTGCCGAGTACGCCCTTGACCGCTTCATTACCGAGAAGTGGTTCTGGCAGGGCCGCATGGAGTACAAGCGCGACCGCATCGAGGACCTGGCCCGCCAGCGCACCGTGGGTACCGGCCCGGGCTACCAGTTCTGGGACGACGAGCTGGGCGCGTTCTCGCTGGGTTCGCTGATCAACCGTACCGACTTCGAATACCAGGACGGCGCCAAGGACAACTTCTATGCCGCGGCGGTCAAGTGGGACTACACCCGCTACCTGATCGGCAAGAATGTGCAGCTGTTCACCAATGGCGAAGTCGCCAAGCCGCTGGGCAGCGTGGCCAACTACTCGCTGGATGCCGAAATCGGCTTGCGCTACAAGGTCACCGAATGGGCCTCGCTCAACCTCAAGGCAGAGAAGGACATCATCAGCGGTACACGTGACAGTGACCTGGACAAAACCCGTTACACCGCAGGCTTTGGCGTGACCTGGTAAAGACGCGATCCGTGTAGGCGTCAGCGGCTCCTGTGGCGGCGGCGGGTGATAATGCTTATCTTGTCACCCATCCAGTCCGCTGCCAGGAGCGCCCTTCGTGAGTACCAATGCCATCCGCCCCGCCCGGGAACTGCTGCTCAAGGAATACCGCGGCGTGCTCTCGACCCACTCCAAGTCCATGCCCGGCTTCCCGTTCGGCTCGGTCGTGCCGTATTGCCTGGATGCACAGGGCAACCCGCTAATCCTTATCAGCCGCATTGCCCAACACACCCACAACCTGCAAAAAGACCCCAAGTGCTCGCTGCTGGTTGGTGAACGCGAAGCAGAGGATGTTCAGGCAGTCGGCCGCCTGACGGTCATGGCCGAGGCGCACAAGCTGGTGGACGAAGCTGCCATCGAAGCCGCCGCCGAGCGCTACTACCGCTACTTCCCCGACGCCGGCAACTACCACAAGGCCCACGACTTCGACTTCTGGGTGTTGCAGCCGGTGCGTCACCGCTACATCGGTGGTTTTGGCGCCATCCACTGGCTTGACCAGGTGACCTTGGCCAACCCATTCGCCGGCAAGGCCGAAGCGAGCATGATCGAGCATATGAACAGCGATCACGCCAAGGCCATTGCCCACTACGTCCAACTGACCGAGCTGCCACGCTCTGTGCCTGCGCACATGGTCGGTATCGACAGCGAGGGCATGCACCTGCGCATTGGCCAGGCGGTCCATTGGCTGGCGTTCCCGAGCCCATGCAATACGCCGACACAAGTGCGCGAAGCCCTGGTTTTGCTGGCGCACGCCGACCAGTGGCCGGTTGCGGCTGAAGTCGAGGGTTGAAATTGGAAGCTTGCGCATCCATCTGAGGTCTTATTGGGAGGTTCTCTTCCGTCGAGGAATCTTTGATGCGTGCTTTTCTACTGCTGTTTTTGCTGTTTCCTGTGCTGGAGCTGTTCGTCTTCGTCAAGGTCAGCGCGGCGATCGGGTTTTTCCCCGCACTGCTGCTGATCATCGCCGGTTCCGCGCTGGGTGTGCTGGTTATGCGGGTGGCCGGGCTGGCCACCGCACTTCGTGCCCGTGAAAGCCTGCAGCGCGGCGAACTGCCCGCTGAGGACATGTTCCAGGGGTTGATGATGGCGGTGGGTGGCGGCCTGCTGTTGCTGCCGGGCTTCATCAGTGACGTGCTGGGCCTGATTTGCCTGTTGCCATTCACCCGTCACCTGGCCGCGCGCAAGATGCGCCAGCGTGCCGAGGAGCAGGCCCTGCGCCAGCGGGCGTTTCAGGACGATCCGTTCCAGGCGCAGCCGCCTCGTGACGCCGGCCACCGGCCGAATGTGATCGAGGGCGAATACGAGCGTCGCGACAAGTAAGCTGCCGGGGCCGCTTCGCGGCCCCTGTTGTTTTCACGTTATGCCTTTGATGAAAATTTTTACGTATCAAGCCTTGTAATTGCATATGGCGGCCTCATGTATGGGTCACCGCAAGGTTTCTGGTGGCAACACCAGACATGACTCAGGTGGTCCGCCCTGCGCGGGCCACCCCCGGCAACGCCGGACCGCATCAACCCGCCGGTGTCGATACCGGCCGATGAAAACCACAATTTGGGAGAGATCGACAATGAAGCTTCGTCCTCTGCATGACCGCGTAGTCATCCGTCGCAGCGAAGAAGAATCGAAAACCGCTGGCGGTATCGTCCTGCCGGGTTCGGCCGCTGAAAAACCTAACCGCGGCGAAATTGTTGCCGTCGGCACCGGTCGCATCCTGGAAAATGGCGAAGTGCGTGCGCTGGCCGTGAAAGTGGGTGACAAAGTGGTTTTCGGCCCTTACTCGGGCAGCAACACCGTGAAAGTCGATGGCGAAGACCTGCTGGTAATGGCCGAGAACGAGATTCTCGCCGTTATCGAAGGCTGATTTCCCCGACTTCCCGTTATTCCAAAGCATTTCAAGGATTAAACGATCATGGCTGCTAAAGACGTAAAATTCGGCGATTCCGCCCGTAAGAAAATGCTGGTTGGTGTCAACGTTCTGGCTGACGCGGTAAAAGCGACCCTGGGCCCGAAAGGCCGCAACGTGGTCCTGGCCAAGAGCTTCGGCGCACCGACCATCACCAAGGACGGCGTTTCCGTTGCCAAAGAGATCGAGCTGAAAGACGCGTTCGAGAACATGGGCGCCCAGCTGGTCAAGGAAGTCGCTTCCAAGGCCAACGATGCAGCCGGTGACGGCACCACCACCGCTACCGTTCTGGCTCAGTCCATCGTCAACGAAGGCCTGAAAGCCGTCGCTGCCGGCATGAACCCGATGGACCTGAAGCGCGGTATCGACAAGGCTACCGCCGCTGTCGTCGCCGAGCTGAAAAACCTGTCCAAGCCATGCGCCGACTCCAAGGCCATCGCTCAGGTAGGCACCATCTCCGCCAACTCCGACAGCTCCATCGGTGAAATCATCGCCGAAGCCATGGAAAAAGTCGGTAAAGAAGGCGTGATCACCGTTGAAGAAGGCTCGGGCCTGGAAAACGAACTGTCTGTCGTTGAAGGCATGCAGTTCGACCGTGGCTACCTGTCGCCGTACTTCGTCAACAAGCCGGACACCATGGTTGCCGAGCTGGAAGGCCCGCTGCTGCTGCTGGTCGACAAGAAGATCTCCAACATCCGCGAGCTGCTGCCAGTACTGGAAGCCGTTGCCAAAGCCGGCCGTCCGCTGCTGATCGTTGCAGAAGACGTTGAAGGCGAAGCGCTGGCTACCCTGGTAGTCAACAACATGCGCGGCATCGTCAAGGTTGCTGCGGTCAAGGCACCGGGCTTCGGCGACCGTCGCAAGGCCATGCTGCAGGACATCGCTGTCCTGACCGGCGGCCAGGTCATCTCCGAAGAAATCGGCCTGTCCCTGGAAACCGCTACCCTGGAGCACCTGGGTAACGCCAAGCGCGTCATCCTGTCCAAGGAAAACACCACCATCATCGACGGCGCTGGCGCCGACACCGAGATCGAAGCACGCGTCAAGCAGATCCGTGCCCAGATCGAAGAGACTTCCTCGGACTACGACCGTGAGAAGCTGCAAGAGCGTCTGGCCAAACTGGCTGGCGGTGTTGCCGTGATCAAGGTCGGTGCTGGCACCGAAGTCGAGATGAAAGAGAAGAAAGCACGCGTTGAAGACGCCCTGCACGCTACCCGTGCAGCCGTTGAAGAAGGCGTGGTGCCTGGCGGTGGTGTTGCCCTGGTACGTGCTCTGAACGCTATCGTTGACCTCAAAGGTGACAACGAAGACCAGAACGTCGGTATCGCACTGCTGCGTCGCGCTGTTGAATCGCCGCTGCGTCAGATCACTGCCAACGCCGGCGACGAGCCAAGCGTTGTGGCCGACAAGGTCAAGCAGGGTTCGGGCAACTTCGGTTACAACGCTGCTACCGGTGAGTACGGCGACATGATCGAGATGGGCATCCTGGACCCAGCCAAGGTCACCCGTTCGGCACTGCAAGCTGCTGCTTCGATTGGCGGTCTGATGATCACCACCGAAGCCATGATTGCTGATGCTCCGAGCGACGCTCCAGCTGGCGGCGGTATGCCAGACATGGGCGGCATGGGTGGCATGGGCGGCATGATGTAAGCCAGCCTTACCCCCTAGCAGCATGAAAAAGCCCCGGCTCGCGAGAGCCGGGGCTTTTTCGTTCTTCTGCGGCCCCTCACTCAGGCAACGCGGCGCTCAGCGGCAGGCGCCTCGACCATGCCCCGCCGATACAGAACCAGGTAGTACGAGCCCAACCCGATCAACCAGCAGAACACCGCGGTCCACACGTTGTGCGACAGAAAGTGGGCGCCCTGCATCATCCGCCCAACCGACAACACTGAACCGGCCACCACTGCTACCACCAATGCCACCCGGGCCAGGCGCGGGCGACGGTCGCGCAGCGCGAAGAACAGCGCAAACAGGCAAAAACCGGTCGCGGCATGCCCGCCTGGCCAGCACAGCCCTGGCTTGTCGGTAGCGGGCCGCGCCTCCAGCAGCTTGCTGTAGGTTTCCTTGCCGCCGAACTGGCTCAGGCTCCACGGGCACTGTACCTGGGTGACCTTTTTAAGCGGTGTGACGAACGCTGTGGACAAACTCAACGCCAGCACCAGGCAGCCCAGTTCTCGGCGCCAGCCAAACAAGCGTTTCCAGAAGAAACTCAGGGCAAATGTCAGCAACGCCAGCAAGCCCAGCAGGATCACCGCCTGCTTGACCCCGTCATGCAGCACGTTCTCCAGCCAGTAGCTGTGGCGCCCGATGAATTGCCCGGCGGCCGGGTCGAAGAACAGGTTGGCCACGTCCATGTCGACCGAGGTCAGCTCAAGCAGGACCAAGGCCACTGCCGTCACCAGCGGGATGCCCAGGTACACCCAGAGGTTGATCGGGCGAGGGCGGCTACGTTCGTGCATGACGACTCCAGGGCGCAAAAAAGATCGGGCATTATCGAGTGGCCGCTATCCTGTGTCCGTGAAGGATCAGTGAAAAAACTGTCAACGGCGGCGAATTTCGCCTGGGGGTGGCACAGTGCAGGCATTGGCCTTAAGCTGCGCCTGCCGCGCACCACAGCGAAGCGCCGCACAGGAGACCCCGATGCGCATTCTATTGGTTGAAGACAACCGCGATATCCTTGCCAACCTGGCTGATTACCTGGGCATGAAAGGCTACACCGTCGACTGCGCCCAGGACGGCCTGTCAGGTTTGCACCTGGCGGCCACCGAGCATTACGACCTGATCGTGCTCGACATCATGCTGCCCGGCATCGATGGCTACACCCTGTGCAAGCGCCTGCGCGAAGACGCCCGGCGTGACACCCCGGTGATCATGCTCACCGCCCGCGATCAACTGGACGACCGCCTGCAAGGCTTCCGCTCCGGGGCCGACGATTACCTGCTCAAGCCCTTTGCCCTGTCGGAGCTGGCCGCCCGCATCGAAGCGGTGCTGCGCCGCGCCCAGGGCGGAGGCCGCCGCACCTTGCAGGTCGCCGACCTCAGCTACGACCTCGACACCCTCGAAGTCACGCGTCAGGGGCGCCTGCTCAAGCTCAACCCGGTCGGCCTCAAGCTGCTTGCCGTGCTGATGCAGAAAAGCCCGCACGTGCTGCGTCGCGAGGTACTGGAAGAAGCCCTGTGGGGCGACGACTGCCCAGACAGCGACAGCCTGCGCAGCCATGTGCACCAGTTGCGCCAGGTGATCGACAAACCGTTCGAAAAACCGCTGCTGCATACCGTCCATGGCGTCGGCTATCGCCTCGCCGAGGGCCGCGATGGAGTTTAAGCAAAGCCTTGCCCAGCGCATCATCATCGCCTTTGCGTTGATGAGCGCGCTGGTCGCCGGGGCCTTCGCCTTCGGCATCGTCGCCACCGTGCACCTGGTTGAAGAGCGGCTGATTTCCACGGTGCTGGGGGGCGACCTGCAGCGCCTGTTGCGCATGGACAGTGTGAGCGACTGGAGCCATCGACCGCGCCCTGACCAGCTGTTCTATTTCAGCGGCGGGCGTGATGATTTCGAGTTGCCCAAAGACTTGCGTCATCTCGACAGCGGCTTCCATGAGGTGTTTCGCGATCAGCTGTCGTACCACGCGATGGTCGAGATCGTCGACGGTCGCCGTTATGTGTTATTGCAGGATCAGAGCGATTTCGAAGAGCGCGAGCGCGTGCTGTTCGCTGTGGTGGTCGTGGGCTTTCTGCTCAGCCTGGTGCTGGCCGTCATCCTTGGCTGGCTGGTGGCGCGCAGGGTGATGGCGCCGGTGATCCGCCTGGCGCGTCAGGTACGCCATCGTGACCAGCTGCTCGGCCTGGCGCCGCCCTTGGCGCCCGATTATGCGGCAGACGAAGTCGGCCAGTTGGCCGTTGCCTTCGACGACACGCTGGGCCGTCTGCGCGATGCCTTGACCCGCGAGCGGCTGTTCACCAGCGACGTCAGCCACGAACTGCGCACGCCGTTGATGGTGCTGGCCACGTCGTGCGAACTGCTGATGGAAAACCAGACACTGGACCCGCGTGCGCGCAGCCAGGTCGAGCGGGTCGCCCGGGCTACCGAGGAGATGCGCGAACTGGTCAAGACCTTCCTGATGCTGGCCCGTGCCCAGCGCGACGAGGGCGCCGTGGCCTCGAAGGCAACCCTGCGCGAGGTGGCCGACGAACTCACCGGCGTGTGGCGCGATACCATCGAGCAGAAAGGGCTCACCCTCTATTTCGATGGTCGAGTCAGCGCCAGCCCGGTGCTGTACAACGCCACCTTCCTGCAGTCGGTGATGGGCAACCTGCTGCGTAACGCCGCGCACTACACCGACAGCGGTTACATTCGCCTGAGCCTTGAAGCCAATGGGTTCAGCGTGGAAGACAGTGGTGTAGGCATTCCGGAAGAGCAGCGCGAGGCGATGTTCAAACCCTTCGTGCGCGGCGCCGAACGGCGGGGCGAAGGGCTGGGCTTGGGCCTGTCACTGGTGCAGCGCATCTGTGACGACCAGGGCTGGCGGGTCACCCTGACATCGACCTTGCCGCACGGCTGCCGCTTCCAGGTGGACCTCAGCAAAAGTGTGGAGGTGGGTGACCCTTCGTCGCTCATTGGGTAATGTTTGGTAATACCTCCCGAAAGGACTAACACTTTTTTCACATTGGCATAACCTGATTCCAACGCTTGCTTTCCTAAAGTGGGCGTACTGGAGTCAGGAGATGCCCAATGCGTAGCCCCATCAAGCTTGAATTTTCCGAAAAATACGACCAAGAACACGCGCGCGAATATTTTCTCAAGCATCAGGATGGCCTGGCACGTCGCCTTTCCCACAAACGTGACGAGCAGTTGGCGCGTCGCGCCCTGGCCTTGGCCGGTGAGCCGGGCCTGGTGCTGGACCTGCCCTGCGGTGCGGGGCGCTTCTGGCCGCTGCTGGCGGAAAAACCCAACCGGGTGATCATCGGTGCCGACAACTCCGAGGCGATGATCGAGACAGCCTGTGCCGCGCAACCGCCAGAGGTAGTCGCACGGGTACGGCCCTTGCAGACGTCAGCGTTCGCCATCGACCTGCCGGACAATTCGGTCGACAGCATTTTTTGCATGCGGTTGTTCCACCACATTGGCGAAGCCGCCCACAGAAAGACGATTCTTTCGGAATTTCAACGGGTTAGCCGTGATAGTGTGATCCTGTCGCTGTGGGTTGATGGCAACTTCAAGGCTTGGCGCCGGAAAAAGCTCGAGCAGCGCCGTAGCGCCAAGACTGAGCAGGACAATTACCAGAACCGTTTCGTGTTACCAGCGGATACGGTCGAAGAAGAATTCAAGGCAGCCGGCTTCAGAATTCAGGAACGCTTGGACTTCCTGCCGTTCTATGCCATGTGGCGAGTCTATGTATTGCGCAAGGGGTAGTGTTTGATGGCTGTAGCCCGGAACGGGGAATCGCGGTTCGATTTTTACTGGCGCCAGCAGGGTGAGTGGGTCGAGGAACCCAACCAGCGGCGGGGTGGCGAGAGTGGCGTGCAGCGCCTCAACGACGCCAGCGGCAAACTGCTGTATGCCAAGCGCCAGGTCGGGCACATCTACCGCAGCTTGCTGCACCCTTTTGGCCGGCCGACCGTATTGCGTGAACTCGATGCGCTCAACAGCTTCGAGCAATTGGGTGTGCGTGTACCGCGCATCGTCTTTTGTGGTGCCGAGCGCGATGCCGATCATCAATGGCGGGCGCTGCTGGTCAGCGAAGCGCTGGATGGCTTTATCGAACTCGACACCTGGCATGCCGAGGGTGCCCGCGAGCGTTATCCGCAGGTGGTGCATGAGCGCATGCTCAAGGACCTGGCCGATAACCTGGCGCGCATGCACCTGGGGCATTGGCAACACGGCTGCCTGTATGGCAAGCATGTCTTCATCAAGGTCATCGGCGAGGGCGAACAGGCGCGGGTCGAAGTCGCCCTGCTGGACCTGGAGAAGTGCCGGCGGCGTATCAGCTGCCAGCGTGCGGCCGGTAACGACCTGCGTCAGCTGCGCCGCCACTCGTCGTTGAATGATGCGGAATGGAAAACATTGCTCTACTTTTACCAGATGGCGTTTGGCAGCGTTGTCAAAGGGTTAGAGCAATGAAACTAGAAATCGCTCGAGCTTTGTTCCTGGTCGCCGGGTTGGCCGTGACCACCGTGGCGGTGGCCGCCTGGGAAGAGCCGAAGCCGATGGTGTTCAGCAAGGCCGAGATGGCGGACCAGTGCGCATTGCCGCGGGTGGCAAAGCAGCAAGCGCAGGCCAAGCCAGATCAGGACCTGTTGCTGTTCCTGTTCGGCTTGCGTCAGGGGTTGCGGCCGTTCGGCTGAACCCTGGTTGAGTGTAAAAAGCCAGAGGCCCCGTATCGCGGGGCCTCTGGCTTTTTTGTGGGGCCGCTTCAGGCGATCGATGTTTCCTTGGCTTGCGTCTTGTGTGCCAGCAAGGTGTAGATGCAAGGCAGCACAAACAAGGTAAACAGCGTCCCGATCGACATCCCGGTCGCAATCACCGTCCCAATATCGAACCGGCTCACCGCCCCCGCACCGGTTGCCAGGATCAACGGCACCATGCCGAACACCATTGCCGCGGTGGTCATCAGCACCGGCCGCAGGCGAATGGCTGCCGCTTCCTCGATCGCCTCGCGCACGCTCAAGCCTTTTTCTTCGCGCAACTGGTTGGCGAACTCGACGATTAGAATACCGTGCTTGCTGATCAGCCCGATCAGGGTCACCAACCCCACCTGGGTGTAGATGTTCATGCTGGAGATACCTAGGAACAGCGGCAGCAGCGCACCGCAGATCGACAACGGCACCGTCACCAGAATCACCAAGGGGTCACGGAAGCTCTCGAATTGCGCGGCCAGCACCAGGAAGATGATCGCCAGCGCCAGGCCGAAGGTCACCCACAGGGCGCTGCCTTCCTGGACGTATTGGCGTGCCACCCCGGCATAATCGAAGGCAAAACCTTCCGGGGCCTCTTCGCGGGCGATGGCCTGCACGGTCTGCAGGGCCTCGCCCAGGCTGACCATGGGCACGCCCTGGATGATCGCCGAGTTCAACTGCTGAAACTGGTTGAGCTGGCGCGGGCGGGCGCGGTCGCTGAGGGTAATCAGGGTCGACAGGGGCAGCAACTGGCCCTGGTCATTCTTCACGTAGTAGTTGTTCAGCCAGCCGGGGTTGTCGCGGTACGGCCGCTCGACCTGGGCAATCACCTTGTAGCTGCGGCCCTCCAGGGTGAAACGGTTGATTTCCGCCTCGCCCAGCAAGGTCGCCAGCGTGCCGCCCAGGGTGTCCATCGAAACCCCCATCTGCGCCGCTTTGGCGCGGTCGATATCGACCACCACCTCAGGTTTGTCGAAGGCCAAGTCGATGTCGAGGAAGGCGAACTTGCCTGACGCTTGGGCGCGCGCCTTGATGCGCTGGGCCACTTCCAGCAGTGCCGGATAGTCCCCGGCGGTGTTGATCACGAACTGGAACGGCAGGCCCTCACCGGTGCCGGGCAGCGACGGCAGGTTGAAGCCGAAGATCTGCAGGCCGCCGATTTCCTCAAGCTTGGCCTGCACCAGCGGCAGCAGCTCCATCTGCGTACGTTCGCGCTCGTTCCACGGCTTGAGCAGGAAGCCGCCGATGCCGCTCTGCACACCGTTGAAGCCGTTGATCTGAAACGACGAGTAGTACTCGGGGAAGGCTTTGAACAGCGGCGTGAACTGGTCGGTGTAGGCATTGAGGTAGTCGAGGTTGGCCGGTTGCGGCGAGCTGCTGATCATGAAGATCACCCCTTGGTCCTCGTTGGGCGCCAGCTCGTTCTGGGTGAACTTGAGCAGTACCGGGATCAGGCACAGGATGATCACCGCGAACACCAGCACCACCGGCCGGCTGTTCAGGGTGGCGTGCAGCAGGCGCTGGTAGCGCACCTTGAGGCGCTCGAACAGCCGGTCGAGGCGGTGGGCAAGGCCTGTGGCGTTCTGTTCCGGGCGCAGCAGCAGCGCGCACATCATGGGTGAAAGGGTCAACGCGACGATGCCGGAGATGATCACTGCACCGGCCAGGGTCAGCGCGAATTCCTTGAACAGCGCTCCTGTAAGCCCGGTCAAAAAGCCGATAGGGGCATACACCGCCGCCAGGGTGATGGTCATCGAGACCACCGGCATGGCGATTTCCCGGGCACCTTCGAGCGCCGCATCGAACGGCGATTTGCCTTCTTCCATGTGCCGGTGGATGTTTTCCACCACGACGATGGCGTCGTCCACCACCAGGCCGATCGCCAGCACCATCGCCAACAGGGTCAACAGGTTGAGCGAGTAGCCCATCATCTGCATGAAGAACAGCACGCCGATCATCGACAACGGGATGGTCACCACCGGGATCAGCACCGAGCGCAGGGCACCGAGGAACAGGAACACCACGACGATGACAATCAGCACCGCCTCGCCGAGGGTCTTGATCACTTCGTCGATGGAGGCCTGGATGAACAGCGTGGCATCGTAGGCAATCGACACCTTCAGCGCCGAGGGCAGCTGGCTCTCAAGCTCCGGCATGATGCGCCGGACTTCCTTGATCACTTCCAGCGGGTTGGCGGCCGGTGTGGCCTTGATGCCGATGTACACCGAGGGGATGCCGTCGAACGAGCTGACCGTGTCGTAGTTTTCTGCGCCCATCTCGACCCGTGCCACATCACCCAGCAACACCCGGCTGTCGCCACTGGTCTTGACCGGCAGGGCGGCGAACGCCTCGGCAGACTTAAGCTCGGTGCTGGCATTGATGCTGGTGACCACGTACTCGCCCTTCACTTCGCCGGCAGCGGAGAGGAAGTTGTAGCGGCGCACGGCGCTGGTCACGTCGGTTGCAGAGAGGCCGAAGCCGGCCAGCTTCACCGGGTCGATCCAGATGCGCATGGCGAACACCTGGTTGCCGAGAATCTCGGCCTCGGCCATGCCCGGCAGGGTGGCAAGCTTGGGCTGGATCACCCGTGACAGGTAGTCGGTGATCTGCGGGTTGCTCATTTCCTTGCTGTAGAAGCTGATGTACATCAGCGCCGAGGCATCGGCGGCCTCCTTGCTCAGCACCGGGTCTTCGGAGTCTTGCGGCAGCTTGTTGCGCACCTCGTTGGCCTTGGCCAGCAGTTCGGTGAACAAACGGTCACTGTCGGCGCCGATGCGCGCATAGATAGAGATGATCGAGAAGTTCTGCCGGCTCACCGAGGTCATGTAGTCGATGCCTTCGGCGCTGGCCAGGCTTTGCTGCAGGGGCTGGGTGATATAGCCCTGGATGGTTTCGGCGTTGGCACCCGGGTAGGCGGTGGTCACCGTGATCAGGGCGTTCTCCATTTGCGGGTACTGGCGGATCTGCAGTTTGCTCCAGGCCTGAAAGCCCAGCAGCAAGATCAGCAGGCTGACGACGCTGGCCAGGACCGGGCGGCGGATGAACGGGTCGGTGAACGCCATGCCTGCCTCCTGTCAGTCGTTGTGCGGGGTGCCGTGATCAGGCGTGAGCGCCTTGTCCTGGCCGATGCGGATCGCCGCGCCCGGGGTCAGTTTCAGCTGCCCGGCGGTGATCACCTGCTCGCCAGCCTTCAGGCCCTTGCTGACCACCACCACGCCGTCGCGGCGCTCGCCGGTCTGCACGGTGCGTTGTTCGGCGCTGAGCCGGGGTTGGCCATCGTCGGTTTTCTCCGGGGTGCCGTCCTCGCCTTGCTTGGGCGTGGCGACATACACCGAGTTGCCATACAGGGTGTAGGTGATGGCGCTTTCTGGTACTACCACGCGTGGCTGCGGGTCGGGCAACAGGATCAGCAAGTTGGCAAACATGCCCGGCAGCAGCTTGCCGTCGGGGTTGGCCAGGGTGGCGCGGGCCAGCAGGTTGCGGGTGGTTTCCTCGACCTTGGGGTTGATGGCGCTGAGGCTGGCGGGGAAGGTCTGGCCGGGGTAGGCCGCCACCTGCAGCAGTACCTGCTGGCCCAGGCTCAGGTGCGGCAGGGCCTGTTCGGGCACGTTGAAGTCGACGTAGAGGCTGGACAGGTCTTGCAGGGTGGCGATCACCGTGCCGGCTGCCAGGTAGTCGCCGACATCGACCTGGCGGATGCCGATGGTGCCGCTGAAGGGGGCACTGATGCTTTTCTTGGTCTTCGAGGCCTTGAGCTGATCGACCACTGCCTGATTACGCCGGTACTGGGCGGTGAGGCGATCGTACTCGCCACGGGAAATGGCCGAGTCGACCACCAGCTGGCTGCCCCGGCCGAAATCGACCTTGGCCAGGCCCAGGTCGGCCTGGGCGGTGCCGAGCAGGGCGGTTTCCTGGTCGTCGTTGAGTTGCAGCAGCAGTTGTCCGGCCTTGACCTTCTGGCCGGAGTCGAAGTGCAGGCTTTTGACGATGCCTTCGACTTCAAGGCTCAGCTCGACGCCTTGCAATGCCTTGAGGCTGCCGACGGCGGGCAGGCGCTCTTGCCACTGGCGTTCTTCTGCCAGCGCCGCTGCCACGGTGATGGGCGGTTTGGGGGCAGTGAACACCTGGATCTGCTGGTAGATCGAGTAGGCCTTGTAGCCCCCCAAGGCCAACACGATCAGCAGAACGACGGCCAACATGATGAGCATGCGGCGGCGCAGCATAGTTCCGGTTCCTTGGATACGTGGTTGTTATTCGTTTTGACACGACAACGGGCGACCCTGCCCACGTGTGGATGGGGCAAGTATTGACTGTTTTTGGCAGGATGGGGGATGTATTCGCACCGCCTCTGTGTAGGAGCGGCCTTGCGTCGCGAAAGGGCTGCGCAGCAGCCCCAGCAATTTTTGCCTGTACGCTCAGATCCTGGGGCCGCTGCGCAGCCCTTTCGCGACGCAAGGCCGCTCCTACACGGGTGAACCTCAGGCCAGGTGCAGGTGGTTGTCCCAGAACCCGGAAGGCAGCTGCATCGGTTGCCCGATCAGCTCGGCCTTGCGGCAATCGTAAAAGCGGCAACGCCCCTGCCCGGAGGTCACGACAAAGCCATCTTTCACCGCACCCACCCCAGCGCAATCGGGCATTGGTGCATCCAGCTTCACCGCGCCACTGTCCAGGTCCCAGACGAACAAGCGGTTGGCCCGCGGCGCCGTCAGCGCCACCAGTCGCAAGTCGCTGTGAATGGCAACGCTGGCGGTGTACTGGGCCATGGCCTGCAACTGCCGCTCCGGCACCGGGAAGGCCTTGAACGGCTCGCCCGGGCGCTTGATGGCCAGCAGCTCGGCCGTCTCATCGGCGTCGCCCATGAACTGCTGGCAGGCGGCGATGGTGCCGTCGTCGCCAATAGCCAGGTGACGCACGCTGTTCATCTGCTGGGCGAGGGTTTCCTTGCTCAGCAGGGTGCCGTCGCGCTGCATCAGCACCAGGCTCGGTTGCATGGCGTCGAGATTCATTTCCACGCGGCTTTCGGCCTCGGTGCGGATGCCGCCGTTGGCCACCACCAGTGTCTCGCCGTCTGGTAGCCAGGCGACTTCATGCGGGCCGATACCGTGGGTCGAGAGCTCGCCACTGTGCACCAGGCGTTCGCCCTCGAAACGGTAGACGCCGAGCACGCCGCGCCCAGGGTCGCGGGTATCGTTCTCGGTGGTGTACAGCCACTCGCCATCCTTGTGGATGACCGCGTGGCCATAGAAGTGGCGGTTGGGCTGCGAGGTCACGGTTTGCAGCAGACGCCCGTCGCGCAGGTCGACCAGGTAGCTTTCGGTACCCGGGCGACGGGCGACGAACAGGGCGATGGGCAGCTCGGGGTGGTTGATGATGGCGTGGCAACGCTGGGCAACCTGTGTGCTGAACACCTGGGTGCCGTCCAGGCGAAACCCGACGGCATAATGCTTGCCATCGCCGTCGTCACGCGCCGAGAGCAGCAGAGGTTCGCCGCCTTTGTTGCGCAACAGGCTCCAGCCGCCCAGGGTCAGGGCGCTGAGCAATACACTACCGAGTTTGAGGGCCTGGCGTCGCAGCATGATCAGTCACCGTCGTTGGCATTGAAGCCCAGCTGGATATTCAACGCCTTGGCCAGCTCGCCTTCGTGCAGGCGGTGGACGACGTTGAGGCTGTCGTAGATCTGGTTGAGGGTCTGCTTGCCGGCGTCATCGGCCAGCAGCTCGCCGAGGGTCTTCTGGTTGTTGGCCAGCAGTTTGATGGACGTAGCGTAAGCCTCGTCGATCTTGCCCGCCAAGGCCTTCTGGTCGCTGCCCAGCAGCCCGCGCAAGCCCTGGTTGTCGACCCCGACCCAGACCGCCTGGGCAGCCTTCAGGCTGGCCTCCAGGCTTTTGAGCGAAGAATGGCTGCGCCAGGCTTCGGCCTGCAGCGGCTGGACGATGCCCTTGCTCTGCCGGCCCATGGGGGCGCCGAGCTTTTTCTTCAGGGTATCCAGGGCGGTGACCTGTGCGCGCAGCAGATCGGCGATGGCCTCGTGGGAGTCGGCGTAGCGCTGGTTGGGGAACTTGGTCATCTGCGAGAGCATGCCGTCGGTGCTGTTCCAGCCCTTGAGGATCTCTTCGGCCAGGGCCTTCTGGTGGTCGGCGATGGCCACCAGCAATGGACAGTAGCGGGCCTTCTGTTCAGGCGTGGCAACATCCGGCTTGCTGTCGAAGAGGATGTACTCGTAGGCCGACAGGCCGCGTACCACGACGCTGGCCTTGCCCAGGGTAGCGGCATCGACGGGCTTGTCGGCGTTGACCAGTTGCTCGACCTGGCGGCCGACCAGGTTCTTCTTGTCGGGCCAGAACTGCACCTGCCAAGGACGGTTGCCTTCGGCCAGTGGGCCGACCAGCAAGGGTTGCAGCTCGGCCCAGGCCTTTTGCGCCGTAAGGAAGTCGGCGCGGGCGGTGTCCAGGCTGGCCTTGCCTTCGCAATAGGCCAAGGCGCTGACAGCCAGCTGGCGGTCGGCTTCGACCCAGCGGCTGTAGGTGGGCAGGATCACCTGCTTGGCGATGGCGGCGGAGGTCACCGCTTGCGGGTCCTGCGGCGAGCAGGCGCCGAGGGCGAGTGCGGCGAGGCTGGTGAACAACAGTTTAGGTCGGAACATGCCCGGCTCCTTGCGCGTTTAAAGTGAATTCAGGAAAGCCAGCAACGCGGCGCGCTGCTCGGCATTGAAGGTGAGTACGAAGTTGCGCGCCGCTTGCGCTTCGCCACCGTGCCAGAGCACGGCTTCGAGCAGGTTGCGGGCGCGGCCGTCGTGCAGGAACTGGCTGTGGCCACTGACCGTTTCGCTCAGGCCTATGCCCCACAGTGGCGGGGTGCGCCAGTCCTGGCCATTGGCGGCGAATTCGGTGCGTTCATCGGCCAGGCCCGGCCCCATGTCATGCAACAGCAGGTCACTGTAGGGGCGGATCACCTGGCCGGCCAGCTCAGGCTCTGCAGCGTTTGCGGCGGTGGTGAATTGCGGGGTATGGCAGCCTTGGCAACCGGCCTGGAAGAACAGGTTCTTGCCTGCCAGCACCTGCGGCGAAGCCACGTCGCGACGGGCAGGCACTGCCAGGTTGCGGGTGTAGAAGGTCACCAGGCGCAGGATGTTGTCGCTGACTTCCTTTTCGCCGCCGATGCCATCGCCGTTGGGGGCGGCCAGGCAGTCGACTTGCGCCGCGGTGCAGTCGTCCTTGGGTTGCAGGGTGGTGGTCAGGCCCATGTCGCCGGCAAACGCATGGACGTTCTGCTGGTTGACGCTGGGTTGCCCGGCTTTCCAGCCGAAGCGGCCAACCACGGTTTTGCCCTGGGCGTCGTCCCAGACCCGGTTGGCACGGCCACGGATACCGTCGCGGTTGCGGTCGTCCGGGTCTTCGTTGGCCAGGATATCGGCTTCGGGGATGGCTTCGAGCAGGCCAAGGCCGATCATCGGCGGCGCCACGCGGCCCGAGAAACGGGTGTCGGGGTGCATCGCGCCGTAGCCAAGCTGGGTGATCTGCAGGCTTGGGCGGCGCAGCTCGACCTGATGGCCGTCCTTGAAGGTGACGGGCTGGTTGGCGTAGGTCACCCGCACCTTGCCCTCCGGCGCCACCCCGGGAATGGCCATGTCCTGCAGCTGGGTGCCGTACACCGGCTCGGGGACCACGCCCAGGCGTTCGATCACCTTGGCCAGGTAAGGCTGGTCGGGGATCGACAGGCGCACCAGCATCGACACCGCGTTGCTGTCATCGAGCGCTGGCGGGTGGCCACGGCCATCGCGTACGTGGCAGTTCTGGCAGGCATTGGTGTTGAACAGCGGGCCGAGCCCATCGCGCGCGGTGGTGGTGGACGGGGCGATCACCCACGGGTTGCGAAAGAAGCTGTTGCCGACGGCAAAGTCCAGGCGCCGCTCGGGCGAGAGGTTGGCCGAAGGCAGGGAGTAGGCATTGCGATCACTGCGCTGGACCGTCGCCTTGCCACCCGACAGCGCTTCGCCGGGCTCGGCCTGGGTGAAACGCGGGGCGTCATCACAGGCACCGAGGGCAAAGGCCAGCAGCAGAGGAGAGAGTCGGAACAGCGACGAGGACATCTAGAACCCTGGGCGTGAGCGAAAAACCGGCGTGCAAGCTTAGCAAAGTGGGGATGTTTGAATAAGAGCAATTTGCAATTGCTGGATGAAATCAGTGTCAGGGAGGACAAAACAAAAAAGGCGACCCGAGGGCCGCCTTCTTCAGAACCGCTACAGCAGGGATCAGAATTCGTGATCGGCCGTGTCCGGGTTCAGGTTGGTAATGCCCAGCTTGCCTGCGGCTTGCTCGATCGCACCGGTCTGCTTGACCAGGGAGGCGATGGCATCACGCACGATCTGGTTGCCGGCCGCATTGTCGGCGGCGATCAGCTGGTCGTAGTGCTCGCCCTTCAGGGCGTGGTCGACGATCACCTGGATCTTCGCTTCGGTGGCTTCCAGGTCGGCCTTCAGGGTGGCGTCGGTGGCCGGGTCAACCTTGGCCACCAGCGACGACAGGCTCGGGCCGGTCACCTTGCTGCCATCCGGGCGGGTGTACTCGCCCAGGTAGACGTTGCGGATGCCCTTGGCGTCGTAGAAGTGCGAGTAGTGGGTGTTGTCGCTGAAGCAGTCGTGCTCGTCTTCAGGCGAGTTGGCTTCCAGCGAGACCTTCATGCGCTCGCCCGCCAGTTCGCCCAGCGAGAGGCTGCCCATGCCGAACAGCATCTTGCGCAGGCCGTCGTTGACTGACTCGGCTTCCAGCTTGGCGCGGTAGTTGTCGGCGACGTTCGGGGCCCAGTTGCCGACCATCTCTTCGAGGTCCTTGACCAGCAGGTCGGTGACCGCTTTCAGGTAGGCACGACGGCGGTCGTTGTGGCCGCCGGTGGCGCCGTTGCCTTCCAGGTAGTCGGAGGCTGGGCGGTTGCCGGCGCCCGGGCCGGTGCCGTTCAGGTCCTGGCCCCAGAGCAGGAATTCGATGGCGTGGTAGCCGGTGGCGACGTTGGCTTCGGAGCCGCCCAGCTCGTTCAGGCTGGCCAGCTTCTCTGGGGTGATGTCCTTGACGTCGACCTTCTCTTCGCCGACCTGGATCTCCGTGTTGGCGATGATGTTGGCGCTGGCGGCCGGGTTGCCCAGGGCGTGCTCGTAGCTCTTGTCGACGTAGTCGATCAGGCCTTCGTCCAGCGGCCATGCGTTAACTTGGCCTTCCCAGTCATCGATGATGGTGTTGCCGAAGCGGAAGGCCTCGCTCTGCAGGTACGGCACACGCGAGGCGAACCAGGCTTCCTTGGCGGCCTTCAGGGTTTCGTCGTTGGGCTGAGCAAGGAACGCGTCGACAGCGGTCTGCAGGGCCTTGGCGGTGCTCAGCGAGTCGCTGTACACGGCGTAGACCAGTTCGGCGTAGTGCTTGACCACCGCCTTGCCAGCCACTTCATCGACAGCCCCAGGCGCCGCAGCGGGGGTGCTGGCGGCAGCAGGTGCCTGGGCTTGCGGAGCGGCAGCCTTGTCATCTTTTTCGCCGCAACCGGCGAGAGCGATGGCGATGGCCAGCAGACTGGCGGAGGCCAGAGGCATTCGAATCATTGTTGGTTTCCCTGCGTCGTGTGGTTGGACCGTGCGGCGTGGCACGCGAAACCGCAACATCATGCGAAAGATTTGCATTTGCTGTAAAGGGGCGAACGCGCAATTCATGTAAATGCCGGTCACGGCCTGTAACCGGGGGCGCCAGCGCTAGAACATCGAGACCTGGTTGCGTTGGGCCTGCTTGAGGAAGTTGGTCAGCTCGCGGGCCGACAGGGGCTTGCTGTAGTGGTAGCCCTGACCCTCGTGGCAACCCTGGGCGATGATGTAGGTCTCCTGCTCGGCGGTTTCCACGCCTTCGGCGATGACCTGCATGCCCAGGCTCTTGCCCAGCTGGATGATGGCACGGACGATGGTGGCGTCGTCATCGTCGTCGAGCAGGTCCTGGACGAAGCTCTTGTCGATCTTGATCTTGTCCAGCGGCAACGACTTCAGGTAGCTGAGCGAGGAGTAGCCGGTGCCGAAGTCGTCAATGGCGATCAGCGCCCCGGAGCGGCGCAGGCTGAGCAGGTGCTGGGCGGCGGTGCTGATGTCTTCCATCAGGCCGGTCTCGGTGACTTCCAGCTCCAGGCTGCGCGGTGGCAGGCGATAGGCTTGCAGCAGGTTGTTGACCACCCGCGGCAGCTCGCTGTGGTGCAGTTGCACGGTCGACAGGTTGACCGCCATGCGCAGGTCGCTGAAGCCCAGGTCGTGCCATTCGCGCAGCTGCCGGCACGCCTGGTCGAGCACCCATTCGCCGATGGTGATGATGTTGCCGTTCTGCTCGGCCAGCGGGATGAACTGGTCGGGCGGGACCATGCCCAGCTCCGGGTGCTGCCAGCGCAGCAGGGCCTCGACGCCGACCACGCGGTGGTCGCGGTAGCTGATCTGCGGCTGGTACACCAGGTACAGCTGATTGCGCGGCAGCGCTTCGCGCAGGTCTTTTTCCAGCTCGCGGCGGCGGCGCATCTCGCTGTCGACGCTGGCGATGTAGAACTGGTAGCGGTTGCGCGAGCGGGCTTTGGCCAGGGTCATGGTCTGTTCGGCTTTCTGCAGCAACTTCTCGGTACTGTCGCCGTCTTCAGGGAACAGGGTGATGCCGATGGTGGCGCGCAGGCGGATCTGATGGTGGTCGAGGTCGAACGGCACTTCCAGGTCGTCGAGGATGCTCTGGGCCAGTTCGGCCGCTTCATAAGGTTGCTCGATATTGGCCTGGACCAGGGCGAACTGGTCGCCCCCCAGCCGCGCCAGCGCCCCCAGGCGGCCACTGTGGGCCCGCAGGCGGTCGGCGAGGGCCAGCAGCAACTGGTCACCGACCTGGTAGCTGAACTGCTCGTTGATGCCCTTGAAGTCGTCCAGGCCCACGCACAGCACCGCCACGCGATGCTGCAGGCGGCCGCCATCGACGAGGATCTTGTCCAGTTGCTGCTGCAGTTGTTGGCGATTGGGCAGGCCGGTGAGGAAGTCGTACTGGGCCATGCGTTGCAGGCTGTTCTCGGCTTCATGGCGCAGGTGGGTGTTGCGCTCGATGGACGCCAGCAATTGGTTGGCGGTGTTGACCCAGAGCCCCAGTTCGTTTTTCTCGTGGCCCTTGAGCAGGGGAATCTGGTGTTGGCTGGGGCGGTCGGGGTTGATCTGGGTCAGGTGCTCGATGATCTTCGACAGCGGCTTGGTCAACAGCCAGTGGTAGACCAGGTACAGCACCAGGCCCATGGCCAGGGCACGCAGCACGCCGGAGATGAAGATGATCACTGCATTGATCAGGAAGTCTTCGCCATAGGACGAGGTGTCGAGGGTGATGCTCAGGTCGCCGTAGTATTCGCTGTAGGGGCCGCGGCCGACCAGTTGGGTGGTGTAGGTGCGTTCCTGGCCGAGAATCAGGTCGGTCAGCCAGCGCATGGACATGTCCTGCAGCGGGCGGGACTTTTCTGCCAGCATGGTTTCGTTGGGGTGGCCGATGGATGCCATGCGTACCGATTCGTCCTGGAACAGGCCTTCCATGACCTGCATGCCCATCTCCCGGTCAAGGCTGTACACCGCCTGGGTCGAAGGGTCGCGGAACATGTCGAGGATGCGCTGGGCATCGCTGTTGACAGCCTGGCGGGTCTTGTAGGTGTCATAGACGATTTGCGCACAACTGAGCACGACGCCCACTGCGAGCGCCGACAGCAGCACGACCCTGAGCAACTTGACCGACAAGCTGTTCCGCAATTCCAGCTTCAATGGGGTTTCCTTAATCCATGCGC
>Ga0213828_1000644_pt1 | contig 32757 bp, 31 predicted proteins | sample MC6MC0897MG_FD_180664 | JGI IMG/M metagenome (GOLD analysis project Ga0213828, IMG submission 180664) | Enriched soil aggregate microbial communities from Iowa State University, Ames, United States - MC6-MC0897-MG | ecosystem: Environmental > Terrestrial > Soil > Unclassified | place: USA: Iowa...
TTGCCGCCAGCTTCCTTCAGATTCCGAGTCGCCTCGGACACCCTTGCTCTTGGCTAACCTCTACTTCTGTCTTCGGGGTTCGGGACTTACACCCTATAGTTCATGCGCATGCCGGGCGCACGCACAATAATCAGAACCATTCTTGTTTCTGATGGTCTGCTCAGATGATCCACCACATTTCATTTTTTTCTCTCTCAAACATTTTAAACTGTAACTATTAAATAGATATTGCCCTAAGTGATTAAAATCTACTGAACAGAGCTTTCAGATTAGTAAGGGCCATATTTTATAACATGTGCAATGATTACTGAAATAAGCCCAATTCCATACTGTATTAAAATTAAAGGCCATACCCATTTTGCCCAACAACTCCAAGGGATTTTTGCCAATGATAGCGCTGCCATAAAATAACCTGATGTAGGAAATATTATATTTCCAATTCCATCTGCCATAGAAAAGGAAAGTACTGCTGTTTGTCTGGTTACCCCTAATAGATCTGCAAGAGGTGCCATAATAGGCATCGTTAATGCAGCCTGTCCACTTCCAGAGGGTACAACAAAGTGAATAAAGGATTGAAGAATAAACATTCCTGCTGAACTAAATACAGGTGGAACATGTTGAAGTGCAGATGAAGTATGATATAAAATTGTATCAATAATATGCCCTTGCTCTAAGACAATTAGTGTAGCTCTTGATACCCCAATTACCAACGCTCCTGTAATTAAACCAGCTGCCCCGTTCATAAAGGATTGAACTATTTGATCACTTGAAAGTTTTCCCAAAATCCCCATAATAATTCCTGACAAAATAAATAAACTAGCGATTTCAGTGATATACCATTGAAATTTAATAACCCCAATTACTAAAACTACAAAGTTAAATATAAAGTACCCAAGAACCAACTTATGTTTTTTTTCAAGTACTATATTTGAGTCAATTACCTGTTCTAATCCTACAATTTGATAGTCTCCAAAATATCCTAACGAACGATCTCTTTTTACTTTCATGGCATGTCTATAGACAAACCATACAGCAATAACATACATTAGAATAAACAGTATGATTCTGTACATCATTCCTGAGAAAATTGGAAGTCCTGAAATTCCTTGAGCAATCCCTACAGTAAAGGGATTCATAATGGCAGTTGTAAATCCAATTGAAGCTCCAATCAACACTATTGCTGCTCCAGTAAGTACATCAAAACCTAGAGCAATGGCAAGGGGAATAAGAATTGGAATGTAAACAAGCGTTTCTTCAGACATCCCCATAAGAGATCCACCTAAAGCGAAAAATAGCATCATTACTGGAATTAGCCATTTTTCTTTATTAGCCAACTTTCTTGATACTACTACCATTAAGGTTTCAATTGTACCTGTAGCTGTAAGTACACCAAATGCTCCTCCGATTATTAAAACGAAAAAGATAATATCAGCGGCACTAACCATACCTGAATGGATTGCTTTGAAAAAATCGAAGAATGATGCTGGCGATTGATCAACATAAGCAAATGATTCTGAATCTACTATCTCTCGACCATTAAAATCTACCCTTGCATACTCTCCAGCTGGAATAATATGTGTAAATACAGTAGCAACAAGCAGAACAATTAAAAGAAGTACATAGACATTGATTGTTTTTGATTTTTTTATTTCTTTTTTTGAAGTTTTATGCTGAACGTGACTCATGATGATTCCTCCCTTTGAACTATTAAACGATCAATAAATTTACTTACTATTCATTATTTTCAGTAAATTGAATTTAAAAAAGCCCTGATAGTATCCACTTCGAACGTTCTTTTTTATTAATTGGGATTGAGTAAAGTAACTTGCCATTCGAAGGACAATTACTAGTAACAAGTACTTTTAATTTAGCGTTTATGGGCAATTTTTAATAAAATAATAGAATGTTAGAGATTAAATCACCACCTTTACAATCAATCTATATAACTAGGTTTTCTAGCAAGAGATTCAAAAAGTATATTTAAGTTCAACTTATAAACTTAGTGAAATATGCCATTTCCTTATCTGTAGTTCTTTACAATATCAATAAACAATTGAATTGCTATTGGGAAAACATCTTCATCAATATCAAAACGTGGATGGTGATGAGGATAATTACTTTTTTCACTCCCCATCCCTACAAAAATAAAAGAACCAGGTTTTTCTAATAAATAATGTGAAAAATCTTCCCCTGCCATTACTGGATCGATAAGTTTAATAACTTCTTTACCAAAAGAATCTTGAATAACTTTTTCAACAAATTTAGAATTATTTAGTTCATTCACAAGTGGCGGTGTTCCTAAGAAATAATTAACTTCCCCAGAAGCACCAAATGATGCACAAATCCCAGCTGTTAATTGAACTATTTGTTCCCTCATTATTTTTACTGTTTCAGGCGTTAAAGCTCTTACTGTGCCATAAATTTTCGCTGAATCAGGAATAATATTAAATGTTGTACCGGATTCTATTTTCCCAATTGAAATTACACCAGGATGAACTGGATTTAAAGTTCTACTGATAATTGATTGTAATGCCTGAATTAAATATGTGGATATATATATAGGATCAATAGTTTCATGTGGTGCAGCTCCATGCCCTCCTTTTCCTTTAATAATAATTTCAAATTCGTCTGCGGATGCCATCATTGAGCCATACGTGAAACCAATTTTCCCTTTTTCTTCTCCTTGCCATAAATGCAGACCAAATATTGAGTCAACATTATTTAGAACACCTTGATCTATTAATGCCTTTGCTCCACTTGGTGTCATTTCTTCAGAAGACTGAAAGATAAAAATAACATTATTTTCAATTTTTTCTCTATTTTGCGAAAGCCATTCTGCTACCGCTAATAGAACAGCAACATGACCGTCATGTCCACAAGCATGCGCCACTCCAGGTATTTTTGAAATATAGGGCTTGTCCCCCTCTTCCATTATCGGAAGTGCATCAATATCAGCTCTTAATGCAATAGTTTTTTCACCTTTTGAACCTTTTAAAAAACCAACTATACTAGGTTCATCAAAATCCAATAATTCAATATTAAATGTTAGTAGTTTTTCTTGAATAAACTTAGAAGTTTTATATTCTTGTCCTGATAATTCTGGATATTGATGCAAATATCTCCTGATCTCGATAGTCCGAGATATTAAATCATCAGTTAACACTGTTTTGTTCATTTAACATTCCTCCAAAATGAATTAGATTTACAAGCTATTAATAATTGTTTTAAGAATCACTTTGTTTAATTTTTATAAATAGTTATAATTAAAGATGGTGTGTTTTATAAACTATTTTTCTATACATGAGTAACCTAAAAACTTTGAAAAGTACTTTTTAGTTGTATTTACAACTAAATTCTTATTAAAAAAAACAGGAACACCTAAAAAAATCCATTTTAATTGTATTTACAACTAAAATCTAAAAAATAAGAGCTATAACTTTTAAAACTTGTGAAAATTACTACTTGGTTGTCTATTTAGTTGTATTTACAACTAAAATTACGCCAAAAAAAAGAACTTTCTGAATTCATGAAAATTTCTTGAACACATTCATGAGTATAAGGGATATTTTTTTAGTTGTAAATACAACATTATATATTTTTTTGAATAACACAGGGGGAACAAAATGATAGAGATACTTCGAGAAATTGGAATGATTGCTAGATGCTTAGATTCAATTAGTAATATAGAATTTAAAGAAATTAACTTATCTAAAGGGCAATATTTATATCTTGTAAGAATTTGCGAGAATCCAGGAATTATTCAAGAGAAATTATCAGAAATGATTAAAGTTGATAAAACCACTGTTGCTCATGCAGTAAAAAAACTAGAAATACAAGGATTTATTGAAAAAAAAGACGACTTTGAAAACAGAAAAATCAAAAGGCTATACCCAAAAGAGAAAGGTGAAGAAATTTATCTATTATTAAAACGGGAAGAAGAATATTCTGATAAAGTAGCACATAGAGGGATTGATACAGAAGAAATACAAGCTGTTTTAAAAACACTAAGAAAAATTAGGAGAAATATTGAAATCGATTGGGAGTTACTAAAAAAAGGTGAAGAGAGAAAATATTAATAACTTCGCCAAGAGAAAACAGAAAACAAAATTGATATTATTGTATTCATAATAAAAGTTTTATTGACTATTTTAGCTAAGTGCCACTTCCCTTCTGACTGTTTCATTTCATAATATTATTTAAAATATTATTGATTAACTAAAAAAACTATGTTATTTTTATTTTGAGTTATAAAACTATTAATATGATGCTTGTATTTTCCCCCGGGTTAATACATTACAAAGCACTGGATTTCACTCCGTTAGGGCCTTTTTGGAGGGGTGAGATTCAGTGCTTTATTGTCTTTTTTAGGGTAAAAGCAACTTCATATCTACAAAGGAGAGATTTATAACTTATAAATTTTTGAAAAATATTAAATTTCAAGTAACTAGAAAGGGGTTAATTTAATGTTTGAAATCCGTATTCTTAGTAAGGAAGATGTAAAAAAAATAATCTCTATTCAACAAGTTATAGAAGTTGTTGAAAGTGTTTATAAAGCAAAGAGTGATGGCTTAACAGATGTATGGCCAACAGTATTTTATGAATTCAAACGAGGTAAAGCAGATTTAGATATTAAATCAGGTTATTTAAAAAATAAGCAACTTTTCGGGCATAAAACAGTCACATGGTTTGGAGACAATATCGAAAAGGGAATTCCAACTCTAATTGGTATGATTGCTGTATTTGATGCAGAAACAGGCATGCCAATAGGTATGACAGACGCAGCTTATATTACTGGTATGAGAACTGGAGCAGCAGGTGCATTAGGTGCTAAGTATTTGGCTAGAGAAGACGCTGAAAACTTATTAATTGTTGGTGCTGGGAATCAAGCAATCTTCCAAATTGCGGCTACATTAACGACAATGCCTACGATTAAGAAGGTACGAGTTGCTTCCCAAAAACCAGATAATGCATATAGTTTTGTCAAAGGGCTTCCTCAACAACTTAAAGATCAATTCGGTATTAACATAGATAATTTTACATTTGAAGCTGTAGAAGATTTACAACAAGCTGTACATGATAGTCATATTATCATTACAGTTACCCCTTCAAGAAACCCAATCATTAGGAAAGAATGGTTACGAGAAGGAACGCACATTTCTTGTATTGGAGCTGATATGGAAGGAAAGCAAGAAATTGATGCAGAAATACTGCCTTCTTCCCTACTTTTTGTTGATGATATGAAACATTGCAAAGAGGTTGGTGAGATAGAGATTCCTCTTAAAGAGGGCATTATAAAGGAAACAAATATCATCGGGGAATTAGGTGATTTAATAATTGGTAAAGTTAAAGGAAGAACAAGTGACGAACAAATTACAATTTTTGATGCTACCGGCATGGCACTTTTAGATATTGCTACAGCTGATCTGGCATTAAAAGAAGCAGAGAAAACTAAGCTTGGTTCGAAAACTACTATTTAAAAGGAGATCAAATTATGAGTTTACAATTTAAAGAAATCCAAGAAGCTTACACACGTATTAAGAAACATGTACCCATTACACCCTTAGAGGAATCTTATTATTTAGGAGATCAAAATCAACGCTATTTCTTTAAACTTGAATCATTCCAAAGAGCAAAAAGTTTTAAAATCCGTGGTGCTTTAAATAAAATGATGACACTAACAACAGAAGAAGAAGAACGTGGTATCGGAACTATTTCTTCTGGAAACCACGGAAGCTCTGTTAGCTACGCAGCTTCAATTTTAGGTATCAAAAATGCAAAAGTTATCGTTCCTAAAAACACTCCGCAAAGTAAAATTGATAAGATTAAATATTTTGGTGCAGATGTTTTACTAATGGGAAATAGTTATGATGAGGCACATGCTTTAGGAATGACATATATTGAGGAAAATGGACTTACATTTATAGATGCATATTACAGTGATCCAAAAATATATGCAGGTCAAGGAACAATTGCAATAGAAATTTTAGAACAACAGCCTGAAATTGATACAATCGTTGTACCAATCGGTGGTGGAGGCTTGATAACAGGAATTGCAGTTGCCGCAAAATCTATTAAGCCAGATATTCGTATTATTGGCGTGCAAACAGAAGCATGTCCAGCAATGATAAATTCTTATAGAGATCAAACCTTCTACGAAGAATACCCTAGTGAAGAGTCTAATTGCGATGCTTTAATTGGTGGTATAGGAAAGCTAAGTTATGAAATGGCAAAAGATTATGTTGATGAATTTCTAATGGTTTCAGAAGAGTCAATTGCTAAAGCAGTTAGTTTTATGGCAAAGGAAGAAAAGTATATTGTAGAAGCTGCAAGTTGTACAACGGTAGCTGCAATAATGGAGCATAGAGAAAAAATTGGTGGACAAAACGTAGCCCTTGTTTTATCAGGTGGAAATATTGATGGTAAACTCTTAACCTCTATTATGGCGAAGTATTAATAATGAAAGTTGGCCTCTCTCCAATTGTGCTTCACCTTACATGATAGGATTTTTCACTGACTTGAGTTTATTTTACGTTTTATTTTAGGAAATTAGTTATTCAAAGTTTACTGTGTGTAGAAAATTTCTGTACTTACCTTTCAACAGTAAATAATCGTGAGTTTGATATCATTCGGATTGTAATCTGAAATAAAAAGATCCTGATTTCTAGTTATCTAAAAATCAGGATTTTACTTGTTTTACATATCCTTATTTGCTTTCTTCTTCTATTCCCTACCTATTCGGGAACAGATTTTAATGCCTTTCAACTATTTATTTGTTTGAAAGCTTATCTATTAAATGTAACAGGGCTATACAGTTAATTATTTTCGTAACAATTTATAAATTTTCGTAATTTTTCTTACCTAACTTAATGTTAGTTTCCGGAATAATAAGTGTTAGGCCAATAATAACGACGAATCCAGTAATTAAACCAAAAATAATCGGTAGTGTAGATGTTATTCCAAAAATAATAAATGAAATAAAGATAACAATCGAACTAGCTATTATAGAAGAGAAAGCAGCTTTACTTGTTACTCGCTTCCAATAAAGGCCAATAATAAGAGGTACAAAGATTGCACCTGATAAAATTGCATAAGCCATATCTAATGCAACTAGAATATTTTGAATCCATACAGAGAAAATGATTGCTAACATACCCAAGCCAAGTATAACCATTCTGGTTGTCTTGATAACATCTTTATCTGTCATATCATTTTTAATGTATACTTTAATAATATCATTAGTGATTAATGTTGCTGAGGCAAAAATCGCACCAGAAGCATTTGACATTAGTGCAGAACACACACTAGCAAGAACAAGTCCTAACAAACCAGATGGAAGAATTTCTAATGCAAGACTAGTAAAAGCTGTTTGAGAATCTCCTAAATTTGGAAGTAGTACAAACGCACACATACCTACGATACTTAGTGCTAAACCATATAAAACACTATAAACACCTGCTGAAAGAGCACTTCTTTTCGCTACCTCTGTACTTTTTGCTGTAAAAACACGTTGCCAGATGTCCTGAGAAACCATTAAACCAAAGAAGTATAACAAAAAATATTGGAATATGCGATCCCAACCAATATTCGTAAGACTAAGATACGATTCTGGCATACTACTAAATAAAGTTGATAAACCTCCGACACTATTTACACTAAACGGGAACATAATAAAGAAAACACCGATAGTCATTACAATAAACTGTATTATATCGGTTAAGGTTATACTCCACATTCCTCCTAAAATTGTATAAAAGAGCACAATTCCTCCTCCAATAATCATTGAAGGAATAAGGGACCAGCCCAGTAGAACGTGAATAACATTTCCCATCCCAATTACTTGTGTTACTACTACCATAAGTGTATAGATAGCTGTAACAATCGCACTAATAAGCTGAGTCCCCTCTCCAAAACGTTTTCCTAATAGTTGACTAATCGTAAAAACTTCATAACCTCCAATTTTATTGACAACAAAAAGACCCAATGCAGCAATACCGAAACCCATCATCGACACAAACCAAAGACCGGATACTCCGAAATCATAACCTAATGTCGTTGAACCCATTGTAGCAGCACCACCAATAATTACAGCAGCTAAACATCCGACATGGCTATAGTACCCTAGACGACTCCCCGCAAGAACAAAGTCTTTTTCAGATTTTGCTTTATTGATTCCGATTATCCCGACTATTATTAGTAAACCAAAATAGAGTAAAAGAACGAAAGTATCTAGTATATTCATTTATACTCCCCCTGAACTTAATTCAAATTCGTATTCTGTAATCGCTTCGTCAAGTATGGAAATTCCTAAGTCTAAATGTTTCTTATCTATATTTAATGGAGGCATCATTCGAATTACCTCTCCCTTATTACCGCTTAAATAGTAAATAACTCCTTTGTCTAGACACTTTTCTAGGATGTTCATTAAGCCTTTTCCATTCGGTTCTCGAGTTTCAGGATGAATAATTTCAATTCCTAGCATCAATCCAATACCTCGAACATTACCAATCGAAGGATGTTTTTCTTTTAAATCTATTAATTTATTTAATGCATAGTCACCTAATATTCTAGCATTTTCCACTAAACCTTCATCTTCCAAAACGTCTATTGTTGCGCATGCAGCAGCACATGCAATAGGATTTCCACCAAACGTAGTGCTATGGCTGCCAATTGTCCATTGTTCCATTAATTTTTGTGAAGCAACTGTTGCACTAAGTGGTATGCCACTCGCAATTCCCTTGGCAATAGCCATAATGTCCGGTGTCACACCAAATCGATTTGCTGCAAACCATTCACCAGTTCGGCCGAAGCCAGTTTGAACTTCATCAAAGATTAATAATATACCGTTTCGGTCACAGATTTCCCTAATTGTTTGCAACCATGCTTTTGGAGGAATCACATACCCTCCTTCTCCAAGGACAGGTTCTAAAATAACTGCAGCCACTTCATCTGCAGAGACCTGGTGATTAAATAGACGTTCAAAGTCTTTTTCAACATGTTCTGACCAATATTCATCATGATCTAATCCTTCAGGTGTTTCAATTATTTGTGCATATGGTAATTGATATGTCATATTAGCACCAACCGGTAAACTCCTTCTGTATTTGCTTTTTGAAGTTGTTAAACTTAATGCACCCATCGTTCTTCCATGGAATCCGCCCAGAAATGAAACAATATAAGGTCTTTTAGTTACATGTCTTGCTAATTTTACTGCACCTTCAATTGCTTCTGCTCCACTATTCCCAAAGAAAAAACAATCTAGTGTCTCTGGTAAAATCTTTCGTAATTTCTTAGCTAACTGAATAATTGAATCGTAATTAATAATACCGATAGGACCATGAACTAAATGATCCACTTGATTTTTAATAGCTGCAATTATCTTTGGATGTCTATGCCCAGTATTTTCTGTAGCAATACCTGAAGTAAAATCCAAATACTTGGTACCATCGACTCCTATATAATATAAACCCTCTGATTTAACAACAGGTAGGTTTGGGAAATCCTTTGCCATTGTTGGTGCTAATAAACCTTCTTCATTAATGCTCTTCCAATCAATCATAAATACATCCCCTTTTCAATTAAATTAAGTGAATTTTCCTTTAATTTAAAAAATACGTCAAATCTCTACCATAAGAAATTTTAATAGTTAATAAATGGCTATTAGAATAAGTTGCGTTTCCACAAAATTTCTTAAATGGAGGTAATATAATTATTAATTTATAATGGGAGATATAGAAAATTTATCTTACTCAAATAAGGGGGATGTAATGGTGATTAGATGGAGCTAAGAAACTTAAAAACCTTTCGAGTGGTTGCAGAAGAATTAAATATCACAAAAGCTGCAAATAAATTAGGCTATACACAGCCGACTATTACGCTTCAAATACAGTCATTAGAAAAAGAATTAAACCATACCTTATTAACAAGGGTTGGTAAAAGGACGTTTCTAACAGCTGCTGGTAAAAAGCTTAAGGACCATGTAGATAACTTATTTATCTTAATTGAGAAAATAGAAAAAGATATGGAAGAATTACACGGTCCGTCTGGGATTCTGACTATTGCTGCACCAGAATATTATTGTATTCACCATCTATCACCTATAGTAAAAAGGTATATGGAGATTTATCCAGCTGTTAAAATAAGTCTTTTACCTTTAAATAGTGTACATGCTCTTAAAATTGTAAGAGACCAGGTAGCAGATATTGCGATTATAGCGAATGAGTGCAATGATATCGATATAAATAAAACTTTTTTAGAAGAAGAGCAGGCACTATTGGTTGTTTCGTCAGAAATAAGTAAAGAAAAAAACTTTCCAGAAATCCAAAGAGAAGATACATTTATCTCATATGATTATCATTGCAGTTTCAGTAATATCATTGAACACTACTTTAAGCATGCAGATTTTCAACCTCAGTCCACTATTATGATTGGTGGAAGCGATGAGATGATTAAACGAGCTGTATTGAACAAAGCGGGGTATGCGATATTAGGTCAAAATGCCATTAAGAAAGAATTACAAGACGGTTCTATCACTGTCCTTCAACATGTTTCAAAATCTATAATGACGTCAGCCATTAATCTAAAAATTCGCTCAGTTGAACCGAATATCTTAACGTTTAATGCATTTTTACAAAATGCTTGGCCAGTAACAAAAATACATTGAGGGTTATTAAATAATCTTAGCCCCGATATTTATAGAAAGAAAGAGCATCTCTAAAACTGGTACCTATGTCAAGGACACAATAAAAAAAGAGATTAAGCAACTAGAAGATGATTCCTATATTGAATTGGAGTCATCTTTTTTAAGTTCCACCGATAACGCGAATTGTTATAGTAAACCATATAATGATTGATTTTTGGTTTAAGCTCTTTTAATGTTTTACAAGATTGATAGTCTACATGGCTTGACCTAAATCATATTTTTTCAATAACTTTTGATATTTGGGACTTGAATAATGGCTTGTTTGAATGGCGATGTCTAGAGTAATACGATCAGAAATATGATAAGCTAAGATTTCATTTGTGGAGGCATCTTTTATGGTTGACAAACAGCTATTGCACCCTATATGAATAGAAAAGATCTGCTTCTACTTGCCCCAAATGTCATTTCTTCTGAAGTATTAATAGGTCTTCTAGAGGAAACATTAAATGGAATAAAATCCATATGAATGATAATTCTCTGCAACTTCAAGTCGAAAAATTCACTTATTCTCTCTTGCATTTTTATAGCTGTTACACAACAATCAGTGGGATGACAAAACTCCCACTGACCTTCCACTATTCACCTATTACCTTTTCCTGATGCTCCCGATACCTTCGATGTACTGTTGCCTTGCTGACATCAAAGCCTAAGCCTCGAAGCGTCATGGCAATTTCCTCGAATGTAAAGCCTTTGTTTCGAAGCTTAATAATTTCCTCAATCGGGACTTCCTTTCGCTCCTGCCCATTCGGATTTCCACGATTCGATAAATTATTTTCAGGTCTATAGCCCTTTTCCACAGCTCGACGCATACCACGCCTTATTTTAGCATTATGGATTCTACGCTGGTATTCCTCTACGATCGCTAATATTTCTAGCAGCATTGTATCCATTTCATTTAATTGTACAGGTCCTGCATCCCGCATGGAGAAAACATCCGTTTCTGTTTTTTGCAATAAATGCAGCACAGCCATTCTGGCATTCCCACGTCCTAAGCGAGTTTCATCCTGGACAAATAATGCATGAATTTTCTCTTCTTTAATGAAATCAAGCATTTCTAGTAAGCCATCTCGCTCCACATCATAGCCACTATGCTGATCTAAAAAAATGCCCTTTATATTATAGCCCTGCTCCTTGGCATAGCGCGTTAATTCTTCCTGCTGACGCTCAAGCGAGGAACTTTGTGTCTCTTTTTCTGTACTCACGCGGCAATAGATTACAGCCGATTGTTTATTTATCATGGTTCATTTCTCGCAATTTCAATAGAGTTTATGGGATTGGCTTGGTTTCCCACCACTGGAATGACTAATGATTTACCCGCAATAATTTGAACATCTGGTAATTCATTTTCTGTCTTTACTAATTTAATCCAGTCTTCCTTACTCATTTTACCACGGTATTGCTCTGCTAACGACCATAGGCTATCGCCATGCTCGACTTGTATTTCCTTGTAAGTCACCTCACCAGGATCTGTTATGTAAAGGTATCCTGTAAACAGTAAGCAAGCCCCTAATAAAATGGAGATATGCGGATTTTTCTTTAACCAATTCATCATTATAACCTCTTTTCTAGAATGTTTGTTCGGAATGTATGTTCTTATAATAGTGCGAACAAACGTTTTTGTCAAACACTTTTCGAACCTATGTTTGCATAAGTGTTCGCATTCTGCTATACTGTCTAATAAGTAGAAATAAAAGAAAAAAGAGGTGAGCAATCATGAAAAAAGTTTCGAAAAGACAAGAAGACATTTTAGCCTTTATTAAAGAAGAAGTACGCGCAAAGGGGTATCCACCATCTGTACGTGAAATTGGCGAAGCAGTTGGACTTGCTTCAAGCTCAACAGTTCATGGACATTTAGCTCGTTTAGAACAAAAGGGCTTTATCCGCCGTGACCCAACAAAGCCACGTGCCATTGAAATATTGGAGCCAGAAGATTCGATCCAGAAGCAAAGTGTTATTCACGTCCCTCTTGTGGGTAAGGTAACAGCAGGTTCTCCAATTACAGCTATTGAAAATATTGAAGAGTATTTCCCGCTGCCAGATACTTATGGGACAAGTGAGGATCAATTATTTATGCTAGAGATTATGGGTGAATCCATGATTGAAGCTGGTATACTTGATGGAGATTTAGTTATTGTAAAGCAAAAATCAACGGCTGATAATGGGGATATTGTCGTGGCAATGACAGAAGAGGATGAAGCAACGGTTAAGCGTTTCTTTAAGGAAAAAAATCATTTCCGCTTACAGCCTGAAAACTCCACAATGGAGCCAATTATTGTCGATCAAGTTTCAATTTTAGGACAAGTTGTAGGCCTTTATCGTCGTGTGCACTAAAAAATATAAAATTTTTGGATGATTTTAAGAGGCTGATATGTTCCCTGATGAGCATATACCTCTTTTTCTTAATTTGAGACATAGAACAAAATACGATCTACATAGGGAGTGCATCTATTTGAAACAAAAAATTAAGCAGGCTGTACAAGAGGCTTATACGACAATGTTTAGCTCCTTAAACGATGAACAAATTTATGCGGCTGTTTTAGTGACAGATGGTGATTGTGGAAGCCTTTATTTAACAATGGGAACCGAAAAATCACTTATTGAAATTGGTCAGAACTATGAGGACGATCCCGAAAACTATCGTTTTTTAAAGGATGAATATTTACATTATGATGAAACGGATATGCTCGAAATGGTAAGTCGTGAATTATTAGATACAATATTGCATATCGAAGACGAGGAATTTGTTAAACATAAAGAAATGCTTCATCAAGCAATGAGTGATACGATGTATGAATTGAAGCAGGAGGGCTTTATCGACGAAAGCATTTTTGTTTTTATTTCGGTGACTGATGATGACCAGGATGAAATATTGGAGCTAACCTCAGCAAAGCGCTGTAATCCAAATCACCCCCTACTCCCTGCATTTATCCGTAATTGGCAGTATTAAATACCTTTACGAAGATGTCGAACAAATTTTTCGCCATCTTCCTTTATCAAAAAAAGAATCCACTTTACAATGGATTCTATGCCTCTAATTTGAATGTTAGGCTTGCCTTTATAAAAGCAGTAAATATTTTCTTTGACACTTCATCTCCTGCCATCGCCTGCTCTTCTGGATGCCACTGTACCGCCAGACAAAACGGGTGATCTTCATGTACGACCGCTTCTACAATCCCATCACTGGATTTTGCAGCAACCTTTAATTTCTCAGCTAATACGTTGACAGCTTGATGATGAAAGGAATTTACGGCTATTTTCTCTTTCTCGGTGATTCTGTTCAATAATGAATCAGGTGTAACCGTAACATAGTGGGTAGCAACACCCCGAGCTGCCTGCTGCATATGCTTTAATAATTTTTTACTATGATATTCACTCTCCATATCCTGATAGACATTGCCTCCAAGGGCAACATTTAATATTTGAATACCACGACATATACCAAAAATCGGCATCTTGCGAATAAAGGCTGCCTCGATTAAAGCAAGCTCTACAGAATCTCTTTCAGGGTGTACCTTCCCTAATTTGGGTGCAGGCTCTGCATCAAATAGAAATGGATGGACATCACAGCCTCCCGACAGCAATAACCCGTCTGTCAACGACAAAGTTTGTGCAACATCCTCCTCTATACCAGGTGGAATAATGAGCGGAATGCCCCCAGCTTCGATAATACTATTGCTGTAGGCAGCATTTAATCTTGCTGACAAATCATCCTCCACAAAGACTGTTATGCCAATTACTGGCTTCACTTTATCCCCTCCATAATTTCAAGTTACTCCTTACCATAACCCAAGATACCAATTCATCAAGGTATCTCCATAAAAATAGACAACTATAGCCGCAATAGCAATGGATGGGCCAAATGGAATTGGTGTCTTTCTGCCCTGCTGTCTTGCCTTTAACACTATAATGCCAACAACCATCCCTATCACAGCAGCTATAAATAGTGTTAATAGTGTATTGATTGTCCCCAATACAAGCCCTAGTAAAAAGAATAATTTAATATCTCCCCCACCCATACCACCTTTTGACAGGACAGCTATACTATATAATATGCCAAAGCCAACAACTGCACCCAGCAAGCTATCCCACCATGGGGTTAACGGTGAAAGTACACGTCCTATGAAGAGCAATGGTAGAAAAAAGAGCAGGACTTTGTCAGGAATAAGCATATAGGCAAAATCTGATACTACGATAATGACAAGTAATGATATCAGCAATATAGCTACAAAAAATTCTACGTTAAAGCCTAGTTTCCAATAGGCAAATGCGAATAAAACCCCTGTAATCAGCTCCATTAAAGGATAAATCCAAGAAATTTTCTGTCCACAACTACGGCATTTTCCTCCTAGCCATACATAGGACAATACAGGTACTAAATCAAGGGCTGTTAGCTGCCTTTGACAATTTGTGCAATGTGAGGGTGGTCGCACAATGGATTCCTTGATAGGTACACGTAAGCCCACCACATTAAAAAAAGAGCCAAAAACAAGCCCAAAAATAAATACTGTCACGGTATAAGCCATTTCCATTTTTATGTCCTCCTAAACTAAGAGGCGCCCATACATATGAAGTATGCGCGCCTACCTTTATTCTTGTCCCTCGTAATAGAACGTCGTAATCTGTACAGTAGCCTTAATGATAGTATCCGCCTCTTTGTCCAGCTTTTCTTTTTCACCAGGAAGAGACATTTTAATCGTATCAATTTTCATCACTCGCTCAAGCTTTTCCACTTCCTTCAAAAAGGTAACCATTGCGTCAAATGTTAAGGCCCCAATATCAAAGGTAAAGGTTACTAGCTTTAGCTCTGGTGGAATGTTTTCCTGAGCAATCGTAGAAATAGGCGGAGTTTCCGTATTCTCTTGATTTTCCTCATTGACTTTTGCTTCTGCCTCAGCAACTGTATTCGTTTGACCCACATTGGCATCCGCCACAGGCTCATCATAATTATTAAAGGTTAGCAACTCCATGCGCGTACCTGTTACCTCTTCAATTTCCACCATATCCCTTAATATTTGTTCAACCGCTCTTACGCTAGGCACTTTTTTTTGCATCTCCAAAGTTTCCTGCATGGGAACCTCGAGCTGCTCATCAAAGGAGGCAAGGGATTGCTTTAAGCTTTTAATCTCGGATTGCAGACTTTGAATACTAGCTTCCTTTGCTTGAACCTCCTCTCTCTTTGGCAAAATAACATAATAATAGAGCGCATATAATAAGGAGGCTATCAACAGGACAAGCAATAGTATGCCTGATTTCTTATTATTTAGTAATCTCGTCATGAGTTTCGTCCCCCTACCAGATACATAAAATCAATTGTAGCTGTAATAGACACAGAGTAACGAGGCATCTGCTTAAATTTTTCCTCAGCAGGTAAGTCCTTGTCCTGCTCTCCTAGCTCAATGTCAAAATTAGTGATAGAGCCAATTTGGGCATCTGTAAAATAAGGGCTTGCTAATAAACGCTCGACATATTTAGAAATAGCTGTCATTGTTTCAAAATCAGCCTCAATTGTTACTTGGTTTGTGCCAAATGAATAGCTACGTAAATAGCTTGGACTTGGTAGCAATGCATTTGTTTCATCAATTAAGGGCGTTACCGGATAAGCAACACTTTGTACATATTGAACAGATTGTTTTAATGAGCCTGTATTTTGACTTTGCTTTGTGGCAATATCATTTCGTAGCTGCTCCTGTCTTTCCACTAATCGTCTCTCTTCTGCTGATAAATCCTTTAATGCTGTCCTAGCATCAAAAAATAGATAGGTCATAAACGCTAAAATAATAAGAATAATTGCTAGAATAATATAAATCAACAATGGCGAGTTTTTCCGCTTCTCTAATTTCGGTAAGAGGTTAATTTCTGGAATCATATGTGAACCTCCTTCAAGGCTAGTCCAAGCAAGGAGGAAAACGCTCTTGTAAACTGCGGAAACTTCTTCTGCAGCATCTGATCATTTAACTCGGTTAATGGAACACCTAAATTGGCACGTAGAAACTCACTAATGGTAGGTAATAAAGGGTTGTCCCCTAAAATAATAATCTCATCAACAGATTTTTCACCCTTATGTAAAGAAAAACGGAAGAAGTTCATCATACGATCAATTTCTAGCACCTGATCCATGACAATCATCCGGTAATCCTCTAGCTCCCCATTATACTGAAAATCATAGCTATATTCGCCCTGTGCCTTGCTTTCCCATTGTTCCATATTGGTATCAATGGATTGATAGCGTAAAAATTCCACATTGCCCTGTGAAAATATGCTAATAGACAGCTCATTAATAGACCATTCGGCAATTAAATAGGTTTTATCCATCTCCAGTAGCTGTAAATGATACAATAAACGAATATTACAAAGAGCTCGGATATCCGCTGCCTCTGGCTCCAGCGCAATATCGAGGAGCATCGCCACAATTTTATTCACTTCCTCAGAGGGCGCGGCATATAATTGTGCCTTACCATCCAGCGGATCAGCATCATAAACATCAATCAGTGGCTCCTGAAAGGGGAGATGAATCGAGTGCCCAATCTCCATCTCGGCATAGCCTCTAAGCTCCTCTGGCTTCAAGTCATGAGGGACATCAAAGCTTTTCAAAAGAACAGACATATCCGGCACAAACATTCGAGCCAATTGTTTTTTGCCTACCCAGTTCGCGACCTCTTGATTCATCGCTTCAAATAAAGCGACCTCATCATGGATAATGCCATTTTCAAGAATGCCATGTGCTAACGGCAGCTCATAATGCCGCCAACGTGAAGGATCAGGCCCTTCCGCCACAATTGCACGTAGAACATAATCCTTCAATTCGAGGGACACATACGATTTTTTCTTTCTCTTGAACATGTGGAAAGACCCCCTTTTTAAGCTACTTCATAGGTGAATTAATTAGTCATCCATTTCCCACCCAGAAATGCATGTGGGCATTTCTGGGTGAGTTGGGAAGACTATTTTTTATGTTCTATTAGATGTTCTCCACTAATTTTACTGCCTTTTTGATCATCATTAGTTATGTCTTTAATTGTTACACCATTAAATGATACACTTTTACTTCCACTAAAATTAACTGTTGTTGTTAGTTTTTTTGGATTGTCAATTTTTACAGAAGCATTCTTAGGAATTTTACCAGCAGATTCTAAATAGTTTGCATCTTCCAATTGTTCTACTGTAACTTGTTTTTCTGTCCCTGATACAGTAGACTCTCCCTTTGGATTATCTGTATAATATAATTGTGCTGCATTTAAAACATTAATCGCATCCGCCTTTACTGCATTATAACGAGAGTTTTCGATAATATTGCCAATTGCAGGGATAGCAATGGCTGCAATAATCGCTAAAATCACGATAACAGCTAGCAACTCAACAATCGTTAAACCCTTCTGATTTTTCAAAAGCTTTTTGTTCAATAATTTTTTGAACATACTCAATTCCTCCTTAAACTATTTTTTCTATATGAAGTGTGTCGACACGTACTTCCTTCTTAAATCAAAACTGCACTAATATATTGATTAAGTGTGAACCTATCAGTCTAGAAAATTATTCAAAAATTCTACTATTACATATTTTCATACAACTGGAACATTGGTAAGAAAATCGCTGCAACAATAATCCCCACTACCGCCGCCAGTACTAAAATCATTAATGGCTCAACAAGTGATTTCAGGGTATCAACTGAACGATCCACTTCCTCCTCATAAAAGTCTGCTACCTTTTCTAGCATATAATCGAGTGAGCCTGTTCGTTCACCGATAGCAGCCATCTGTGAGACAAGTGGTGGGAATAACCAGCTTTTTTCAAGCGGCTCGGATAAAGTGCCACCCTTTTCTAAATTATCGCGTGCCTCTACAACCACCTTGGCTATAACAGGATTGCCTGCAACCTTTTCAACGATGGTTAAGGCATTTAAAATTGGCACAGAGCTGCTAAACAGTGTAGCTAATGTTCGCGTCATGCGAGCAATAACGCTTTTTTGCATTAATGGACCAAATATAGGCATACGCAAAATCATAATATTGATTGAATAATGAAATTCTTTATTCTTTTTATATAAAAGATTAAAGCCAACAACGATAATCACTAAGGCTAGTATCACAAAATACCAGTTAGCAATAAGCCAATCACTAATTCCAACAACAATTACTGTCAGCAATGGCATCTCCATATCCATATCCTTAAAGGTAGCCATAAAGGTTGGTACAATAAAGACCATTAAAAACAATCCAACACCAATGGTTAAAATAGATAAAATTGCAGGGTATGTAAGCGCCGATGTTATTTTCTTTTTGATGCTATACTGCTTTTCCAAAGTATTGGCTAGTCGATCCAATGTATCGTCAATGCTTCCTGTAGCCTCACCGGCCCGCATCATATTAACAAATAAAATGGGAAATGCCTTTGGATGCTTGGCTGCGGCATCTGAAAAGGCTGTACCGCTCCGAATATCCTCCTCTACCTCCAGCAAAGCCTTTTTTAACGTTTTATTTTTGGTTTGTGCGGCTAAAATTTGGGTAGCCTCTACAACCGAAATACCAGCACGAATTAATGTGGCATACTGGCGGCAATAGACAACAAAGTCCTGATGCTTTACCTTTCGTGCAATCGAAAGCTCCTTATGTAAAATACTAGTCGATTCCTGTACCTCACGCGCATTAATGCCTTGCTTGCGCAGCTTTTCAATCGCAGCCTGTTTATTTGATGCTTCAATAACACCTTTTTTCTGTACGCCTGCTTTTGTGCGCCCATTATAGCGAAATACGGTCAACTATATTCCCCCGCATTCATATACGGTCTCGCATCCTCAAGTGAGATTTTCCCTGTTGTAATTAATTGCTGGATCGATGATTGAAGCGTATGCATCCCTAGTGCCTTACTTGTTTGCATTACACTCGGAATTTGATGTACCTTTTCATTGCGAATTAAATTCGAAATAGACGGTGCCTGCACAAGAATTTCTGTTGCTGCAATACGTCCCTTTACATCCTTGCGAACAAATAATCTTTGTGAAATAATACCCTGTAGCACATTGGCTAGCTGTACACGTATTTGTGCCTGCTGATGGGGAGGAAAAACATCGATAATACGGTCAATTGTCGTTGGTGCACTACTTGTATGTAGCGTCGCCATCACTAAGTGACCTGTCTCAGCGGCAGTGATTGCTGTAGAGATTGTTTCATAGTCACGCATTTCCCCTACTAAAATAATGTCAGGGTCCTGACGTAGTGAAGCCCGTAAGCCATTGGCAAAGCTTTTCGTATCGACACCGACCTCACGCTGATTAATAATGGATTTTTTATGAGCGTGTAAGTATTCGATCGGGTCCTCCAGTGTAATAATATGCTTTGCTCTTGTTTCATTAATGTAGTCAATCATGGCAGCTAATGTTGTGGATTTTCCAGAGCCAGTTGGACCTGTTACTAAAAGTAATCCCTGTGGCTTCTCTGCAAGCTGATAGAGCACCTGTGGCATATTTAGCGTTTCAATGGAGGGTATTTTTGCCTCGATTAAACGAGCCGCCACCGATACCTCATTGCGCTGATGATAAGCATTCACACGAAAACGACATTTTCCAGGTAGAGAATAGTTAAAATCGGTCTCCCCCTTCTCCTCGAATTCCTGCTGCTTATGAACGGGCAAAATCGTTTTCACCATTTCTAATAAATCGGCACTTTCTAATGGCTCCGTGCCATAGTGCTCAAGCTGACCGTGAATTCGATAAACAGGTGGCACCCCTTTTGTTAAATGTAAATCCGATGCCTTCACTTCAAAGGAACGATGTAATAACTCAATAATTGAATATGCTGTCATTGGGCTCACCTCCTACTCTTTACTTGCAACACGTAAGATTTCAGATATTGTTGTCTGTCCTACTGCAACCTTTTGTAAACCATCCATTAGCAATGTTTTAAAGTGTTGCTGCTTCATATATTCTCTGATTTTCTGATCGCCCACCTCATGGATAATCAATTCCTTGACATGCCGATCAACGGGTAGGATTTCATGAATAGCCATCCTCCCTCGGTAACCAGTAAAATTACATGCTGCACAGCCACGTCCCTTACGTCCCTGCGTCACATCGGGAATGCCATTATCTTTGAAAATAGCTAACTCATATTCAGTAAATGTATAAATCTCAGAGCAATCTCTACAATTTCGTCTAACAAGACGCTGTGCCATAATACCGACTAATGAAGACGATAGTAAAAATGATTCAATGCCCATATCCTGCAAACGTGATATAGAATCGACTGCACTATTGGTATGCAGGGTACTTAACACTAAATGCCCTGTTAATGAAGCTCGCGTCGCAATTTGCGCTGTTTCTAAATCTCTAATTTCCCCAATCATGACAATATCTGGGTCTTGACGCAAAATAGAACGCAGCCCTGTTGCAAATGTGAGTCCAACCTCTTCCTTTACCTGAATCTGATTGACACCCGCCAATTGATACTCAACAGGATCTTCAACGGTAATAATATTGACACCATCATCGTTTAGTTCATTTAATGCCGCATACAGTGTGGAGGATTTCCCCGATCCAGTTGGACCAGTAATAAGGACAATACCATTGGGATGTGCAATCATGGAGCGAAATAATGCTTCATTTTGATCTGAAAAGTCAAGCTGTTCAATACCATTTACAGCGTTTGCTAAATCTAAAATACGCATTACGACCTTTTCTCCATAAACGGTTGGTAGGGTGGAGAGTCGAATATCAATCGGTCGGAAATTAATCGTTGATTTAATACGTCCATCCTGAGGAATTCGATTTTCTGTAATGTTAAGATTTCCCATAATTTTTATTCGGGCTAACACAACACTTTGCATATTTTTTGGCAAGGAACGCTCTGTTCTAAGGACACCATCAACACGATATCGTACACGTAGCTCGGTTTCCTGTGGATCAAAGTGAATATCACTAGCTCGTTGTGCCACACCATTTGCAATAATTTGATTAACAAGGCGAACAATTGGTGAATCCTCACGCTCAATATCCGTTTGCATATCGATGCTGGATGTTGCCATATCAGACAGGGCTGCATCCATTGATTCCTGTAGGTCATAGTATTTGGTAATTGTTCGATACAAATCGTCCTTCGCCGCAATACTCGTTTCAATTTGACAGCCTGTAGCCATACGCACTTCTTCAATAGCAAAGTAATCCATCGGGTCTGCCATGGCAATAAAGAGCTTATTTCTTTCCTTGCGCACTGGCATAATGTTCGCGCGTTTTGCTAATTCAGCAGGTATCAACTGAAGTAGATCAGGGCTAATCGTATATTGGTTTAAATTAATATGAGGAATCCCAAGCTGAAACTCGAGGACTTCAATAAGCTGTTGTTCTGTTAAGTAATTCTTTTTAATTAAAAAGTCCCCAAGCTTTTCTTCTTTTGACTTTTCAGTTAATGCATACTCTAATTGCTGTGATGTAATGACACCTGATTCTACGAGTAAATCACCCAGTCGTTTCCGTCCAGCTTTTGCTGCCATGAAAGTACTCCTCTCTTTTAAGGGCTTGTTTGTACAAAATTTCCGCCCTTATCATAGTAGCCATAGACAATCTCTGGTCCATCCTGCTTCTGCTCTGTTGCAGATGTATTTGCATCAGGTAAGCCATTACCATCTAAATCCATCTGCAAATCAGAATCTGTTGCTGTCCTTTGCTGATCTGTCACGATACTTTCAGAGGCTTCCAGCTTACGGGATGATCGTACAACAATACGGTTGATGGGAGCATAATAGTCTCGGCTAACAAGCTGTTCCTCCGTAGAACCGCCATTGATACGGATGGAGCGATAAATTTCAATACGAACGCCCTCCTGCCCCTCCTGCTCAATCTTCTCCTGACCAGCAGCAAGTTCATCTGAATAGCGAGCTATAATTCTCGGTCTGACAATCTTATCCTTGGTCACACGAACGGTCACTTCCTTGTCTTTTTCCGCAGACCATATTTCAATTTTCAACTGATTTCCTTCAATCGTAGCTTTTAGCTTACTAAGCTGAGCTGAGGTATTCACAAATTGTAAATCCTTGGCAAGCACCATATTCACCTCTGCTTCCAATCCTTGCTGTAGGTAAGAAGGGGGAACGGCTTGAGCATGACGTTCTACAATGGCATAATCTGTTTGTAGTATCGTGCTATAGACCATCGAAGCTATAAAATTAAGGGTTTCTGTATGCACCGTATTCGCCTGCTCTCCAAGCAACTGTAGCAGTGACATCTTTTGGTTCGGTGCGATTAATTGATTATTCAGCGTATCAAGCAATCCCTCTAAATTATCAACATTCTTCGGAATATCACTAATTTGAAAGGCGATTCGTTCATTCTCTAATGAACTTATATCTACTAATTCCGCATTAATCTGATGGCTGCCTAAATTTCCAGCCTGATTCAGAATCCTCGCAATTGTTTCCTCTGTTTTCCATTGCAAATTACTTTTCACAGCTTTCTTTGTATTGACACCAGCTATTACTGGGATTGGAAGCTGAACGGTTTTTTTACTTTCCCAAAAGGCGAACCACGGCTTTTTTGACAGCTCCTCAAATTGTGATACTACCTGCTCTATATCAAACTGTACATCATGTGCATCCAGTTCCTGTTCCGTACCACCACCACTAATAATAAGAGGTGTTTCCTGCCATTTCTCCACAGCATCACGAAGAATTTGGAGGATCTCTTCTTTATTCAGCCCTTCAACAGCAATACCACCAACTGTCGAATTTTCAGGACTTTCTTTCGCAAAGACTGTGCCATTTAGCACAAGTGACGGAACAAAAAATCCTACAATTAGAACAATCGCTAAAATGACGCTAATTATTTTTATGTACATTTTCATCCATCTCATCCTTCTATTCACTAATGGAATTTCTATTTATATACAAAATGATACTACAACTATAGTAGTTTGACACCCCTAAAAATGCAACTTTTTTCCGATTTAATTTTTGAAATTCCTGAAAAAATTCAAAAAATATTCAAAAAATAGTTCTATAGAATTAAAAATAGAATAAATTCCATTAGATATAGTTCCAGAATTTCGTTATAATACCTTTAATTAATAATTTTTAAGTCATCACCTTTATTTACGTACCGGTGTAGGTAGAAATGTTCAATTTATAGCAGCTTGAATAAATTCAATATTAAAAATAATTATGACATTTAGGAAGTTTTACATACCTTATGCTCAAAGAAATCTATGTTAAACAAACACTAAATTATGAGTCTAGAGTTTACAGAAAACAGGTTATCCTTCTGCGGAGCGTTCAAAGAGATTGTTATTAAATAAATTAATAAATAGTTGTAAATAAATACTTTTCGAACTCAAAATGGAGCAAACTATTGATATATCAATAGTTATATAGGGAGGGAATTGATTTGATAAAATATATTAAAAACAATCAAGGCATGTCTTTGATCGAAGTTGTCGCCGCCCTTTTAATAATAGGAATTGTGTTAATTTCATTTTTTGGCTTGCTCATTCAGTCAAATAAAACAACACACAAGTCAAATGATATTTTGGACGCTACTTATGCGGCACAAGTTAAGATGGAGGAGATTTATAATGCATCTGGTGGGGCCGTTTCTTATAAAGAATTAGCAGGCGGCTATACATTAGATGAAGAGAATCCTGGAACGATCTTGTCTTCTCTACCAACTAACCAAGTGTATAAATATTTACCACATGAAGAGGATCGTTTTACTTACTATTTAACATTAGAAACATTTCCTGCAGATAACACTTATAAAAATGCGGTTTATGTGCATCTGGAAGTTGTTGAAAACAGTACAAATAGCAAAGCTACAATGGAAAATGTGTATATACTAGGGAGGGCAAAATAAATATGAAATGGCTACGAAATAGCAAAGGTCTTACATTATTCGAAGTGCTTGCAGTCGTTGTTATTCTTGCCATCGTATCAATGCTGAGTATTAGTATTGTAACATCTGCTACAAAGCAACAAATCGAGCAGAGTGCACATAATCGCGATATTAAGGATTTATCCTTTGCATTAAAAGTAATCACGAAGGATTTTCGGAAGAGTGATAATCTTATAACAGAATCTGATGATACAACAGACCCTCCGACAGAATCACACACATTATTGTTAGGGGATGAAATTGTATCAACTTATAGGTTAGAAAATAATCAAATTATTCGAAATTCAAACGGAAGTGATGAAGTCCTTGCGTATAAAATTTCCAAATTTACAATCAGCGGAGGCGCTATTGAAATTATAAGTGAAGATGGTCAAAAAGCTACAACAGATATTACTCAAAGGAGAGGAAAATAATGAGTAAACAAATTAAAAATCAACGAGGTTCAGCGCTTGCACTTGCGTTATTTTTAGTTGTGATTATCTCAATCCTTGGTATATCTTTACTCAGTGTCTCTTCTAACAGTCTAAAACAAGTAGACTATGAGCGAAAAGATCAGGCGGTGTTTTATATTGCTGAGGCGGGGATTAATTTAGCTAAAGAAGACGTAAAATTAAAATTAAGAAAAATTGAAGATGACGCAATCCGAGAGATTACGAAATGGATTACTGATCAAATTATTTACCGTAAAGCTAATAAATTACTAAAGTTAACAAAGCCAATGGCGATGAAGCATTATGTTGAGGTTGTACTAAAAGAGGAATTTGATAAAGCAATTGATAACGGATATTTTTCTGACACATCTTTTACGATCTCTACAGGTAAGGTAGCATCTATTGAGCTACAACCGTCAAGTGCAGACTTTAAAGTCAAAATCATTTCAACTGGGACCATTGATTCTGCTAAGGAACGTGTAGTTGATCAAGAAATTAAACTTAAACCTTCCCTATATATTGATTTAGGTGATGATGAGGAAGATGGCAGCGGAAGTGGTACTCCACCTCTTGTATCTGGAGATTGGGAAAATCATACCGTTCTAACATCTGGAAATATTGTATTTAATAGTAGTGGTGAAATTCATGGGGATACATCTTTAAGATATGGGAATGTAATTTTTAACAACTACTCTGGAAAAATTCTTACTGAAGATGGTTCGACTGGTGGAAAAATTAATATGGATAGTTCAAAACAGTCAATTACCCCTCAAAATCAACAACAAAAGAATGAGTGGCATTACCCTAAAACAATATTACCACCACTTGCAATTGACCCAAAGAGCTTTTTGCCTAATGATTTTTGGGAAAGTACAACGGATAAAACAAGTCAGTTATCAGCAATTCCATTACTATCAAAATATACGCTATCTAATGGAGTGGATTTAGTTACTAATGGCGTACTTTCAACTGAAAACCCAAATGGCTCTTTGAAAGATAATGTAACATTCAATTTAACATCAGATACACATCTATCAAGAATTAGAATTACTTCCAATCGAACAATTACTATTAATATAGACAGTGAAGTTAATTTATTAGTAGATGATTTTGATATGGATTACGGAACAATAAATGTCACAGGGAACGGAAAGTTGAATTTATATGTAAAAAAATTCACTGCACTTAAATCTGATACTGGATTTAATGCAAATACAGCAGACCCTTCAAAAGTAAATTTCTATTACGTAGGCTCATCACAATTCACTTTAAATGGTTCTACACCATTTTATGCAACATTATTTAGCCAAAGTGCTAATATGTCATTGGGTGCGGGCTCTAAAGTGTATGGTAATATTATTTCAGGAGGAAGCAAAATTACTTTTTCTGGGAATACACCTTCTACAGGTCAATATGTTATTGCACCAAATGCTGAGTTCATTATTGATGGGAGTGCTTCTATTAGAGGTTCCGTTGTAGCTGACTCTATCAATTTCACTGGTAATGGTAGAATTTACAAGGGCTCTAATTTACCTCCTCTACCATCAGGTGTAGGACCATCGGATGGTTTCGAAGTATTACCTGATCCTGATGGTGGTAGATTACCTTTTGAAGAAGGTTCTATTATAGAAAACTAATTATAACTTAATAATTCCTAACAACTGAAAAACAGCCAATGAGAAATTCAACTCTCTTTTGGCTGTTTTATCATCTCTCCAATTAACATTGTTACAATAAAAGATATATCTTTTTTAGCAGTGGCTTTACATTGAGCATCATTTCTATAACTTTCATCACATTTATGGACTTTATCTTTAAACTGAACCTCAGCTAGAAATCCATCGCATCTACTTCTTCCCGTTAAATAAAGTTTTGAAGGAGTTTGAAAATCGGGTTATTAGCAAGCATATGATTCTTCCTCGTGTTGATGTGGTACCTTACATTTTACATGGAACACTTCTTCAAAATCATTTACCCTTTTAAAATGCCAAAGCGCTGTTAAACAACACTTTGGCATTTTGTATTTGATGACTACTTTTTACTAACAACCATATCCCCTTACTTTATTTCTGATCCTTCCTCAACAACCTACCCGACAACAACAATCCAATCCCACCAATCGCGATAAACAAAACAGCTCGTATTAATAGATCGAGTGCAGATAAATCAAAGAATATAAGCTTTATAAACGCAATGACCAAGATAGTAAAGCCCGTTAAGCGTAATGTTCGTAAGTTACGCACCGTACTCAGCCATAGGGCGATACTGGCTGTTACAAAAAGTGTAATGGTAGAAAGTGCGATACTGAGCTTCCAGTCTAGTAGATTGTTATAAGCTAGCTGATGTACAAATCCCCAAATGGATAGCATTATCAACACAATACCAGCACTTACTGTTGGATCTACGTATTTCTCCATCTGTTGTTGATAAATTTGATAAATACGGCCCTTCATAAGGACATCTATTAATAGTGCCACAAGCACAACAATATAAATGATTCTTGTTATTATATGGAGCCATTCAATTCCCTGCATTTCGGCTGGAAGGATGCCGATTGATAGCGTGAAAAGCAGGAAAAATGCGCCAAGCACTGGTGTTAATGCGCGTCCTTTATATTTTGCTGGCACTAGAAGGGATGCTGCAAATAGGACAGCTAGCATAATACTCATCATATGCTGGTTGCTGCTAACACCAGCAAAATATACGGCATCAAGCTTACTAATATAAACTAAGAAGTACCCAGTCGTTATGACCGCTAAAAAGTCTACTACATATAAATCCTTCATCAGTTTTTCAAATACCGAAAGTGACTCTTTCGGACGTATTGCATATAGATAAATAAGCAGCAAATAGATGACTGGCATAAAGAGGCTAGCATGGTTAATGCTAAAAAATGGTGCCGGCTCATGAATCATAAAGTTGATTATAATGGTGATAGCAAATATGATCGAGCTGATGACCTTCATCAAGCTTGCTTGTAAACGTAAGCTCATCATAACACCTGTAAATGTGATAAACGGCAATAGTAAATCTTCTACTTTCTCTGGTATATTCATAACGAGTAGCGTATTACATAGGGTGATAAACGCGAGTGTGATGGCACTATCAAATGCCTCCTGCCATTTTTGCCTATAGCCATAACCCGCTAAAGTCGCAAACAAGATGACCAATACGAATAAAAGCGCTTCACTATATTCGATTGGTCTAATCATTAGGTTCAAAAGCAATAAGCTAAAAACTCCTAGAGAAAATTGAAGACCGACATGAATATGCTTCCATTTAGATTCAATATTAAATAATCGGCACCAACTCGTATAGAAAATAGCTAATACAGCCATCAAGCCAAATGCCATTATAGCTCGATTGTCAGTGTTCATAAACGCTATAATGCTAACAGCTACCATAGAGAAAAAGGTTGCTATATAGAGTGCCAGCTTTTGCTTATGCTGATAAATGACAAATTGTAGCATCGTAAATAACGCAAGTACATAAATTAAAATAATAACAGCACTAAAATCCATATATTCTAGTAAATATGGTAGCAAAAGTGAAGTGAATGCTACAAACACTGTTAATATCTCATTTTTCTTTAAGTAGCAAATAGTAATCCCATAGCCGATATAGATGATGGCAATAACAAGTGCCAACGTTAGACCAATGATTTCATACAATATTGCACTGGCTGCTGTTGTTAAAATTCCTACGATAAATGCCCCACCATATAAGGAAATGGTGATAGCTGGAGATCCTTTTTTTCTATGCTCCAGCACATTTGCTAGTACGGCTAAGAAAATCGATAATGCATAGGCGAGGATGATTTTAACCTCATTCGATAAATAACCATAATCACTAACGAGCTTAAGACCCCAAAGCACCCCCATCACTAAAATTACCATGAATATTTTTGGTAAAGCCCACATGATACGTTCCTCCAGCGATTGCTGTGGTTGCTTCTTTTTTTCAGGTATTGGCCTTGGGTTTGGCTTGGAAGTACTATTTGGTTTTTGTTCTGCCAATGATGAAGATTGTTTAATTATTGTTTTTCTAGCATTTATTGCTGTTGATTGACCAGCAGAATGTTGCTGTTTTAAGACATCTAACTCCTGCCTCAAATCCATCATTTCCTTCTCAAGCTTGGCAATCCTTTGCTCCATTTCAAGTGACATCCCATCATCCTCCCTACTCTTTCATTTTTTACATTATAACACCTTTTCAAAAGGTGTAAAATTATACTTTTAGATCATATTTATACTATAGCTATCTAGGTCTTCGATACATTAAAGCACGCTCACTATCCTTCGTACCCCTTGTAGTTGGATCTATAACAACACCCATTAATACGAGAATTGATAAAACAGTATTTAAGATGGATGTTAGCTGCTCACTCATTGCACTCGTTAAATCATAGCCAAAAATAGCTGCAACTTGCTGTGCGAGTAATAAAATCAATGAAAATAGTGCCAATAAAAATGGCTTATGCTGAAGACGAATCTTCCAGTTAATTTTCATAGAAGCTCACCTCCCCCCCTTCTCTCTACAATATATGCATAGTGAAAACTTGACACATATGCAAAAATGGAACTCGAGCTATAGAAATAAGGGGTATTAAACAAACAATTTACTTAAACGAAAATACTCTATAAATACTATTTTACAGGGCAATAATCACCATAAAAAGCAATGTGAAAAAAATCAGGTATTTCTATTACTATGAGTTCTACTTTTTCTTTATAGTAATTCTTCTAACTAAGAAATTTTAGTGTATTAGCATGAATTACAAATACTTAAATCCCCTACATAATGCTTTGCATACTTTCTTCATTACTTCTGTCACATTAAAATTTTTCCATCAAAACCATTGACAAAAAAATCCTTGCGTTGTATGGTTAGTTACAAGAGTAATTAACCGATTAACAAAGGAGGTGGATTGTGATTCATTCTTTAAACAATGAAAAGCCTATCTTCCAGCAAATCCGTGAACGAATAGAGGATGCCATTCTAGATGGACAACTACAGCCCGGGGATCGCGTTCCATCCACCAATGAATTTGCGAAGGAATATCAAATTAATCCTGCAACCGCTGGGAAAGGCGTGAACGAATTAGTGGATAAAGGTGTTATTTATAAAAAACGAGGTGTTGGCATGTTTGTTAGTACAGATGCTCGTGAAATTTTACTGGTAGAGCGCAAGGAAAATTTCTTTCAGCAGCATATAGAGCCATTAAAAAAAGAAGCCACAAGATTAGGGATTTCCAATGAAGAATTACAAAATATGTTACAAAGGGGTTAGTGTATGAAAATCGACGTAAAAAATGTTGTTAAAACATTTAAACATAAGAAAGCTTTAAAAAATGTCACATTTACGCTAGAGGGGCCTAAAATTATTGGGTTTTTAGGTCATAATGGTGCTGGTAAAACAACCTTTTTAAATTTATTAGCTGGACTTATTGCCCCAACTAGTGGAAGCATCTCTGTCAACGGAGAAAATGTGTTCAATGCACCCGCAACTTTACGTGATATTTGCTTTATCGCAGAAAGTGGTAATTTTCAGGAGGAAATGACCATTGCACAGGCATTAAAAGCTAATAGTTTCTTTTATCCACAATGGGATGAAGCACTTGCGAGGGAGTTACTAGAGGTATTTGCATTAAATCCCAAGGATAAGGTTCGTGGTTTATCGAAAGGAATGGTTTCAGCTTTAGGCATTATTACAGGGTTTGCAAGCAATGCAGGAATAACAATTTTCGATGAGCCTTATATCGGGCTTGATGTCGCTGCACGAAATACATTTTATGATTTATTAATTGAGCAACAAACTGAAAATCCAAGACTTTTTATCTTGTCCACACATTTAATTGATGAGGCAAGTGATCTCTTCGAGGAAATTCTAATTTTGAATGAAGGGCAGTTGTTGCTTCAAAAAGCAGCAGAGGAATGGCACCAGCATATTGTAGCTGTAAAAGGAAACGCTTCAGATGTTGAGCAGGCAATACATGGACTAGAAATTATCTATCAACATATGTTTATGCAGGAATTAACTGCGGTAATCTATAGCGATGGTCGCCATATCGAGGGGCAGAATATTAAACTTGAGCGTGTTTCCTTACAGGATATGTTGGTGTACTTAAGTAAGCAGCAGAAAGCGAGGGCTATTAAATGAATACAGTGAAGGGTAGTTTTTATATTCTATTTCAAAGCTATAAAAAGAAAAACATTATTTTTTGGAGCATTTTATTTTCTATCGTTCTATTGACTTTTTTCATAGATACTTTTTTTGGGCAATACTTGTTTTCTTTCGCCATTACGATTTCTATTCCAGTCTATATCTTTTACAGTACAACGGCATCAAAGTTGTTAAATAACACCTTGCCTTATTTTTTAAAACTCGGAATAAGTCGTACGCAGTATATGGTCAATGTTGGTCTCTTTTTTATCTGCTGGAGCCTAGCTGGCGCTGTAATCATTACTTGTACGCATAAAGTCATTACCTACTTTACAGCATTACTAAAAATTAAAGAAATACTTATTATTCATCCAATATACTTTTTCGGGAATTCCACCGCATTTATAGATACAGTTGCACTGGACACGGTATTACTACTATTCTCTTTAACATCTGGGCTATTGTTAAACATTATCTTTTATCGTTTTGGAACTGTTGGTGGTTATAGCTTTATCGGAATACTTTGTTTAATTCCAATTACTATGGTCATTTTCGAGTGGTATACTCCATTGTTTGAGCTGTTTTCAAAAGTATCAGCTATAACAATAGTAAGTAGTCTATTAGTATTTAGTGTCCTCCTATACTTTATCATCTCACTGGCTTTACGGAAGGCTTCAGTAAATCCTGCTTAATTCAAAAAGAAGGGATCGTGTAGATAACAAAAAAAATCTTTTTTAAACTAATTGGCTTAGAACTTTTACTTATATTTTTCTATGTTATAAATGGTGCCTACGTTTCCATTCAACAACCTTCAAGCCCCTTTTTCCAATTTGCGCTGCTAGTACCTCTTTCATTAGGGCTCTTTGTGTACATTGCAGTGAAAAAGAAATGGCACCAATACTTCTTTTTAACTTTTAATAAAAGTGATATTTTACTTGTTAGCCCACTTATTTTCGTTTTATGTATCATTCTTTTCGGTACCAAAGGCTTGAATACAGAATCCTTTAGTAATTTAATCGTGATGCTGATCATGCAATTGTTCGTTGTAGCTTTTATCGAAGAGACCGTTTTTAGAGGCATCATGCTACGGATGCTAGTAGGAAAAGGGCCTTTAAGCCGTTTGGGTATCAAGTCTCCTATTTAGCATCACACATGCCTTACAGTTACTTGGTGGTCAATCTCTTGAAGATACAGTAATCCAAATAATCTATGCACTACTTGTCGGGCTCGTACTTTCTTTACTAATTTTAAATGGTCAATCCATCATTCTAACAATATTGTTCCATGGCTTGAATAATTTCTTTAACTTTATGGGCAACGAAGAAAGCCCTTTGTTATATGCATATATTATAATAATTGTACTTTTTATCTATATGCTACTATTATGGAAGCGTGTGAAGAAAAAAATAGTCATCCAATAGTATGTTCTCTTGATGCCAGGTCATTTGACAAGAAGACTTGGCATCTTTTTGTCCGGTATGATATTATTTTTTAGCCTCTTTCTCATTTATTTGAAAAAGAGGAATTTCCCCATTTTTTATACAGTCAACTAATACATATTCCACTTCATTTTGATCATTTACGCTAGACATTAT
>Ga0213828_1000645_pt1 | contig 32756 bp, 21 predicted proteins | sample MC6MC0897MG_FD_180664 | JGI IMG/M metagenome (GOLD analysis project Ga0213828, IMG submission 180664) | Enriched soil aggregate microbial communities from Iowa State University, Ames, United States - MC6-MC0897-MG | ecosystem: Environmental > Terrestrial > Soil > Unclassified | place: USA: Iowa...
TCATCGACGAAGCCGATGCCGATGGCCTGCTGCCGATCCTGCACGCAGAACTGATCGACAGCGGCGCGATGCCGGTGGAAGAGACCGAAGTGTTCGGCCCGCGCTGGCGCGAAATCGCCGGCACCGTGCGTCCGCGTGGTACGCCGTGGTGGCGCGGCCAGCGTGCGCACCTGCTGCAGCTGGCCGATGCCGGCACCCCGCGCTACGTCTACCACCTGCCGACGGTGCGGGCGCGTGCCCGCGCGCTGGCGGCGATCAAGCCGATCGACCAGCGTTACTACGCGATCAAGGCCAACAGCCATCCGGCCATCCTGCAGTTGCTGGAGGCCGAAGGTTTCGGCCTGGAGTGCGTGTCGCACGGTGAGCTGAAGCATGTGTTCCAGGCCATTCCGGAACTGTCGCCCAAGCGCGTGCTGTTCACCCCCAGTTTCTGCCCGCGCAGCGAGTACGAAGCGGCGTTCGCGCTGGGCGTGACCGTCACTGTCGACAACGTCGAAGCCCTGCAACGCTGGCCGGACCTGTTCCGCAACCGCGAACTGTGGCTGCGCGTGGACCTGGGCCGTGGCGAAGGCCACCACGCCAAGGTCCGCACCGGTGGCAAGGAATCCAAGTTCGGCCTGCCGATCGCGCGCGTGGACGAGTTCGTGCGCGCGGCCACCGAACTGGGCACCCGCGTGGTCGGCCTGCATGCGCACCTTGGCAGCGGCGTGGAAACCGCCCAGCACTGGCGCCTGATGTGCGATGAGCTGGCTGGCTTCGCGCGCCGCATCGGCAGCGTGCACACCATCGACATCGGTGGTGGCCTGCCGATCCCGTACAGCGAGGAAGACGAGCCGTTCGACCTGGATGCCTGGGCCGAGGGCCTGGCCGAGGTCAAGGCGCTGCATCCGGCGTTCCGCCTGGCGATCGAGCCGGGCCGCTTCCTGGTGGCCGAGTCGGGCGTGCTGCTGACCCACGCCACCCAGGTGGTGGAGAAGGATGGCGTGCGCCGCGTCGGCCTGGATGCCGGCATGAACACGCTGATGCGCCCGGCCCTGTACGACGCCTGGCACGACATCGAGAACCTCAGCCGCCAGGGCGGTTACGCCGAAGCGGCGTTCGATGTGGTCGGCCCGATCTGCGAATCCAGCGATGTGTTCGGCAAGCGCCGCAAGCTGCCGGTGTCGACCGCGCCGGACGATGTGATGCTGATCGCCGACGCCGGTGCCTACGGCTATGTGATGTCCAACACCTACAACCAGCGGGCGATGCCGCGCGAAGACGTGATCGAATGATCGCCGCCTTCCGCGCCCTGCACCCGCCCACCGACACGTCCCGCGCCTGCGCGCGGGCACGTGCCTGACCGCGCTTGAACTGGATTCACCATGACTGCTTTCGATAAACACCAGGTTTCCCGCTTCCGTTTCGTCCGCTGCGAATTCGCTGCGGACACCGGCGTGGCCAAGCTGGTCTACGCCTTCGATGACGGCCCGGAAATGGTGGAAACCGTTACCGTGCCCGGCGCTCCGTTCGTGCTGGAACCGGCCCGTGCCGAAGCCGTGCAGCGTGCGCTGCGGCTGCTGCACCTGATTGCCGGCGTGAGCTACTACAAGGCCGGGGTGCCCGATACGGTCAGCATCGACAGCTACAGCATCGATGCCGATACCGCAGCGCTGGTGGAGACCATCTACCTCAACGGCCTGGGCGAATTCGCCTACCGCAACGGCCTGAACCTGCGTGGGCGCTTCCGCCTGCCGGTGCAGGGCGAAACGGTGCAGGCGCCGGTGCTGGGCCTGCAATCGCACGCCCTGGTCGCCATCGGCGGCGGCAAGGATTCGCTGGTCAGCATCGAAGCGCTGCGCCGCGCCGGCGTGGACGAGACGGTGACCTGGATCGGGGGTTCGCAGTTGATCCGTGCCTGTGCCGAGCGCACCGGGCTGCCGACGTTGAACCTGGGCCGCGCGCTGGCGCCGGAACTGTTCGAACTCAACCGCCAGGGCGCATGGAACGGGCACATCCCGGTCACCGTGGTGAACTCGGCGATCATGGTGCTGGCTGCGCTGCTGCACGGTGTGGACCAGGTGGTGTTCTCCAACGAGCGCTCGGCCAGCTACGGCAGCCAGATTCCGGGCACCGGTGAAGTGAACCACCAGTGGTCCAAGGGCTGGGCCTGCGAGCAGGCCTTCGGCAACCACGTGCGCAGGTACGTGGCCGCAGACCTGCAGTACTACTCGCTGCTGCGGCCGATGTCGGAACTGGCGGTGGCCCGGCAGTTCGCCAAGAGTGATTTCTACGACGCGCATTTCTCCAGCTGCAACCGCAACTTCCACATCCTCGGCGAGCGCCCGGTGAACCGTTGGTGCGGCGTCTGCCCGAAGTGCCACTTCGTGTTCCTGGCGCTGGCCCCGTTCATGCCCAAGACCCGCCTGGTAGGCATCTTCGGGCGCAACCTGCTGGATGACATCGAGCAGGCTGGTGGCTTCGATGCACTGCTGGAATTCCAGGACCACAAACCGTTCGAATGCGTGGGCGAAGGCCGCGAATCGCGTGCGGCGATGGCGACCCTGGCGCAGCGCCCGGAGTGGAAGGAAGACGTGCTGGTGAAGCGCTTCTGCAATGAAATCCAGCCGCAGCTGGATGCGGCTGAGCTGGAGCTGGCACCGCTGATGCAGCTGCAGGGCGAACATCGTATTCCGGCGGCGCTGTGGGAACGGGTGCGTGAAGATTTCGCAGCTTGAAGGCAAGCGCGTAGCGCTTTGGGGCTGGGGACGTGAGGGCCGTGCTGCGTATGCGGTGCTGCGCGCGCGCCTGCCATCGCTTGGCCTGAGCCTGTTCTGCCCGGCCAGCGAGATCGCGGCCGCGCGTGCGGAAACGCAGGGCGTGCTGGACGTGCGTGGTGAACCGTCGGCCGAGGCCTTGGCGGCATTCGAGGTGGTGATCAAGTCGCCGGGCATCAGCCCGTACCTGCCGATCGCGTTGGCGGCGGCGGAGCAGGGCACCCGCTTCATCGGCGGCACGGCGTTGTGGTTTGCCGAACACGCCGATGCCGATGGCACCGTGCGCGACACGATCTGCGTGACCGGCACCAAGGGCAAAAGCACCACCACCGCGCTGGTCGCGCACCTGCTGCGCGCAGCGGGACATCGCACCGGCCTGGTCGGCAACATCGGCCTGCCACTGCTGGAAGTGCTGGACCCGCAACCGGCGCCTGCGTACTGGGCGGTGGAGCTGTCCAGCTACCAGACCGGCGAGGTCGCGCGCAGTGGTGCGCACCCGCAGGTGGCGGTGGTGCTGAACCTGTTCCCGGAACACCTGGACTGGCACGGCAGCGAACAGCGCTACATCGAAGACAAGCTGCAGCTGGTGACCGGGGCCGCGCCGCGCGTTGCCGTACTCAATGCCGCAGACCCGCATCTGGCGGCGCTGTCGCTGCCCGGCAGCGAGGTGGTCTGGTTCAACCAGCCGCAGGGCTGGCACATGCGCGGTGATATCGTGCATCGCGGCGGGCAGGCGGTATTTGACACCCGCAATACGCCACTGCCGGGCCGCCACAACCGCGGCAACCTGTGCGCGGTGCTGGCCGCGCTGGAGGCACTGGGCCTGGATGCCGTGGCGCTGGCGCCGGCGGTGCAGGATTTCCGGCCGCTGCCGAACCGCCTGCAACGCATCGGCCAGGCCGATGGCCTGACCTACGTCAACGATTCGATCAGCACCACGCCGCATGCCAGCCTGGCGGCACTGGAGTGCTTTGCCGGCCAGCGCATCGCGTTGCTGGTGGGCGGGCATGATCGTGGCCTGGACTGGACGGATTTCATGCAGCACATGGCGCACGACGTGCCGCCGGTGGAGATCGTGACCATGGGCAGCAACGGCCCGCGCATCCACGCGATGCTGCAGCCGCTGGCCGATGCCGGCCGTTTCGGCCTGCATGCCGCGGCCGATCTGCCTGATGCGATGTCGCTGGCGCGTCGCGCACTGGGCGAGCAGGGTGGGGTGGTGCTGCTGTCACCGGGCGCGCCGAGCTATGGCGCCTACCGCGATTACGTTGCGCGCGGGCGGCATTTCGCCGAGCTGGCCGGATTCGACCCGGACACCATCAGCGCGATTCCGGGTATCGGGATCGCCTGACGGTCGTGCCGGCCGGTGGCCGGCAACCCGGGGATTTCATCCACGCATGGCGTGGATCTACTGGAGAGCCGAGCCCACGCCGGCTGCCGTCACCACGACGCGGTCAACGTTCCTCGTCGAGGAAGCTGTAGTCGCGGTCGATCAGCTGCTGCAGGTAGGCATCGAAGCTGGGGGCGATGACCGCGTAGCTGTCCGGGTCGTGCAGGTAGCGCACCACCTGGCCAACGCTGCCGCCGGGTGCGGGATCGAAATCCAGATACAGCATCGAGGTGCCGCCGTTGTTCATGCAGCGCGAGAAGCACAGGCGGCGGCTCATCGGCAGGTCGGCATCGATGCCGGTGCCGAGGATGTCCGGCTCTTCATCCAGCCATTCTTCGTAGATGGAACGGATGCTGTCGTCCCATTGCTGCTGGTCTTCGAAGATCTGCGCGACCGAGCGCAGGTAGTACGGATAGTCGCCGACGTCGGAGCCGAGCATCAGTACGCAGACCTCGCCACCGGGATACTCGCGGAAGTGGGTGCCATCCACCTGCGACAGCAGCGCGACAAGACTGTCCGGCACCTGCGGCCACTGCGCGCGCAGCCGCCGCAGGTCTTCGGTGCTGGCGCCCAGGACATGCGCCCATTGCAGAGCATCCTCGGCAGGCAGGCGCGGAATCAGGCCAGACAGGAAACGATCAACAAGTATCATCGGAAGACGCCAATGGCAGGGCAGGCACAGTCGGCTTCGTGCGTCGAAGCCGACCGTGCAGAGCAGATTCTCAGCGTACCACCTCGAAATCGATGATGTCGTAGAGCGATGAGCCGTACTTGCCATGCGATTCCAGCGCAACCGCGATGCCGAGATCCTCGATGAAGGCACGTACACTGCGATCGCCATCCACCTTGCACTCCAGCCTGATCGCATCGCCAGAAAGCGAAGCAGATACCTCGCGTGCCGGGAATCGCTCTCCGATCACGCAGGACAGCTCGGTGCTGAGTGGCTTTGAAGTGCCACGTTCCGGATAGAACACCATCGTCGTTTCAGCGCGGAAGCGGTTGCCGGGTGTCCACGTGGCGGGAAGATCCTGCTTCAGCGAGCGGGTCTGCAGCGTCATCCCGGCATCGCGCATTGACGCCAGCTGGAAGAGATTGGCCTTTGACAGCCGCTGCATGGTGAACGAAGTGTAGTCCTCGGTAATCTTCAACAACCCGTTGTCGGCCACCATCGTGATGGTTGTCGGCGTGGTCGAGGCGGGCTTTCCCTTGATCCGGTAACGGTAGGTCAGTGATGTAAAACGAGGTGCCAGCAACGGGTTGTCCACGCCATCAACAACCGCCTTGGAAACGGGGACATCCTCCAGCCGGCGACCGGCCGCCTGCGGTTGCGGGCGATCAGCCACCGGTACGTCAGGGCGCAGCAGGGCCATGACATCTGCATCCACCGCGCCCTGCAGCGAACATCCCACCCGGGTCCTGCCGTCGCTGGATTCCATCAAAAGTACGCGTTCCAGAAGCATGCTCCCGGCGGCGATACCACCGCGATTGGATGTGGGCAGCCACTGATCACCCGCGCGGACTTCGCTGCGGACCTGCATTCCGCGATCACCCTGCAGGCGGTCGGCGTGTTCGATCAATGGCGACAGCTGCTTGACCACTGCGTCCAGTGGCGCGTCGAAGGTGAATCCCCAGGCCACATAGCGCCCCAGCACGCCCAGGTCGGAGGCGTTGTCGAAGTAAGCGGTGACCGGCAGGCCGGCAATACGTGGTCCGCCGCGGAGCTGGACTTCGTTTGTGGCATCGGAACGGTCCTTGCTCTCGATCCAGCTGATCGTGCCCGTGCCGCCCAGCGATGCGTGCGCGGCCCATGCATCTGCGTGCTGGTGCAGGCTGGAGAAGAAACTGGCATCGCAGCGGCTGAACGCGGTGAAAGTTTCGTCCAGGGGGCTGGCGGTCAGCTGGGCGGCGGGGAGCAGAAGGGAGAGCGAGACAAATACGGCGGAACCCAGGGTGTTCACGAAGAAGGACATCCTTGTTGGAGAAGGGGGGGCATGGTTGGACACTACCTATCGGCCTTTTTTGCCTGGATCTGAAGTGCGGGCTGCACTGCCTGCTCCAGCTTCACACCGGGCTCGTACACTCCAGATTCCCTCTTGGTGGAGCAGGCGCATGAACCGTTGGCGTTGCGGGGTGGCGATGGTACTGGGGCTGGCAGCGATGCCAGCGTGGGCGGCGATGAAGACCCAGCCGGTGGAGTGGAAGCACCAGGGCACGACCTTCAGTGGCGTGCTGGTCTATGACGATGGAGATGCTGACAAGCGTCCCGGCCTGGTGATGGTGCCGAACTGGAAGGGCGTGAACGAATCGGCCATCGAGAAGGCCAAGCAGCTGGCGGGCGATGACTACGTGGTACTGGTGGCCGATGTGTACGGCAAGGGCGTGCGGCCGAAGACCGATGCCGAGGCCGGACCGGTGGCGACCAAGCTGCGCAATGACCGGCCGCTGCTGCGGGCGCGGGCGCTGGAGGCGGTCAACGTACTGAAGGCGCAGGCGGGCAAGGCACCGCTGGACGCCAGCCGGATCGGCGCAGTGGGCTTCTGCTTTGGCGGCACCACGGTGCTGGAACTGGCCCGCGCCGGCGCGCCGCTGGCGGGTGTGGTCAGCCTGCATGGCGGGCTCGGCTCCCCCTTGCCGGCGCAGGCCGGCGGCAGCCACCCGTCGGTGCTGGTGCTGAACGGCGCCGACGACAAGAGCGTGACCGCCGAGGATATCGGCAGCTTCCAGAAGGAAATGGACGCGGCCAAGGTGGACTGGGAGTTCACCAACTACAGCGGTGCGGTGCACTGCTTTGCCGAGCGCGATGCCAACAGCCCGCCGGGCTGCCAGTACAACGAACGCGCCGCCAAGCGTGCCTGGAAGGCACTGGATGAGTTCTTCGAGGAGCGGTTTGAGAGGCGTTGAAAAGGTGTGCCGACCAACGGTTGGCACCCACCCGTCCTTGCAGGTGCCGACCGTTGGTCGGCACTCCTCCATCAATGCGAACGCTGTACCGCGTAGCGGGCCAGGCCGCGCAGGGCGGCGACGGCATCGTTGTCGGCCAGGCCGTCAAGCGCCCGTTCGGCGGCCTCTGCATATTCCTCGGCACGACGGCGGCTGTATTCCAGGCCTCCGGTGGCGTGGATCGCCGCCAGCACTTCCGGCATCGCCGAGGCGTCACCGTTCTGCACGATCGCGCGCAGGCGCTGGCGGGTGGCCTCATCGGAATGGGCCATGGCATGGATCAGCGGCAGCGTCGCCTTGCCTTCGGCCAGGTCGTCACCCAGGTTCTTGCCCAGCTCGTCGGCGTTGGCCGAATAATCCAGCACGTCATCGGCGATCTGGAAGGCGTAGCCCAGGTGCATGCCGTAGTCGTACAGGGCCTGCTGGGTGGCTTCATCGACGCCGCTGGCCAGTGCACCCAGGCGCGTGCCGGCGGCGAACAGCACCGCGGTCTTGCGCTCGATCACGCGCAGGTAGGCGGCTTCGTCGGTGTCCGGGTTGTGCACGTGCAGCAGCTGCAGCACTTCGCCTTCGGCAATGCGGTTGGTGGTGTCGGCCAGGATCTGCATCACCGGCATCCGGTCCAGCTCGACCATGAGCTGGAAGCTGCGCGAGTACAGGAAGTCGCCCACCAGCACGCTGGGCGCGTTGCCCCACAGTGCATTGGCGGTGCTGCGGCCGCGGCGCAGGCTGGATTCGTCCACCACGTCGTCGTGCAGCAGGGTGGAGGTGTGGATGAACTCGATGATCGCTGCCAGCTGGTGGTGCTCGGGGCCGGAGCCGCCGACCGCATGGCCGGCCAGCATCACCAGCATCGGCCGCAGGCGTTTGCCGCCAGCGGAGATGATGTGGTCGGCGATCTGGTTGATCAGCACCACATCCGAGGACAGCCGGCGGCGGATCAGGGCATCGACGGCAGCCATGTCGGCTGCGGCAAGCGACTGGATCTGGGACAGGCCCAGGGCGGGACGGGTGTCTTCAGTGATGGTCATGCGATCAGGCTTTCAGGCTCATCCCTGATTATAGGCGTTGCCTGTGAATTCGGGCGGATGGCGTCACCGGCGCGTGAGCCGGACCGGCCGGGCGTGAATACGTATGCAGGCTACGCCATCGCTGGGGAGCCGCCGCTAAGCTTGCGGGAGCAGGATTTCGGCCCGCTTCCGGCGGGCCCCGCATGCCCGGAGGGGGGCTGTCGATGTCGCACTATCCATGGTGGCGCGGAGCCGTCATCTACCAGATCTACCCGCGCAGTTTCCTCGACGCCAACGGCGACGGGGTAGGCGACCTGCCCGGCATCATCCAGCGCCTGGACCATATCGCCGCGCTGGGCGTGGATGCGATCTGGATCTCGCCGTTCTTCCGATCGCCGATGGCCGATTTCGGCTATGACATCGCCGACTACCGCGATGTCGATCCGCTGTTCGGCAGCCTGGACGACTTCGACCGGCTGCTGGCCAAGGCCCACGGCCTGGGCCTGAAGGTGATGATCGACCAGGTGCTCAGCCACACCTCGATCGAGCACGCCTGGTTCCGCGAGAGCCGCCAGGACCGCAGCAACCCGAAGGCGGACTGGTATGTGTGGGTGGATCCGCGCGAAGACGGCACGCCCCCCAACAACTGGCTGTCGCTGTTCGGCGGCGGTGCCTGGCAGTGGGAGCCGCGCCGCGAGCAGTACTACCTGCACAACTTCCTGGTGGACCAGCCGGACCTGAATTTCCACAACCCGCAGGTGCAGCAGGCGACCCTGGACAACGTGCGCTTCTGGCTGGACCGGGGTGTGGATGGCTTCCGCCTGGATGCGATCAACTTCTGCTTCCATGACGCGCAGCTGCGCGACAACCCGCCCAAGCCGGCCGACAAGCGCGTCGGCCGCGGCTTCAGCGCGGACAATCCTTACGCATATCAGTACCACTATTACAACAACACCCAGCCGGAGAACCTGCCGTTCCTGGAGCAGCTGCGCGCCCTGCTGGACGAGTACCCGGGGGCGGTGAGCCTGGGCGAGATCTCCTCGGAGGATTCGCTGGCGACCACCGCCGAATACACCCGCGATGGCCGCCTGCACATGGGCTACAGCTTCGAGCTGCTGGTCAACGATTACAGCGCGGCCTACATCCGCGACACGGTTTCGCGCCTGGAAGCGGCGATGACCGAAGGCTGGCCGTGCTGGGCAGTGTCCAACCACGATGTGGAGCGGGCGGTCAGCCGCTGGGGTGGCCATCCGGCCGACCCTCGCCTGGCGCGGATGCTGGTGGCGCTGCTGTGTTCACTACGCGGTTCGGTCTGCCTGTACCAGGGGGAGGAGCTGGGCCTGGCCGAGGCCGAAGTGCCGTTCGAGGCGCTGCAGGACCCGTATGGGATCACCTTCTGGCCCAACTTCAAGGGGCGCGACGGCTGCCGCACGCCGCTGCCGTGGATCGACGCGCCGCTGGCCGGCTTCACCACCGGCAAGCCGTGGTTGCCGATCCCGGCCGAGCACCAGGCGGCGGCCGTGGGGGTGCAGGCGCAGGATCCGCATTCGGTGCTGTCGGCCTTCCGCAGCTTCCTGGCCTGGCGCCGTACCCAGCCGGCCCTGCTGCACGGTGACATCCGGTTCCTGGACAGTGCCGAGCCAGTGCTGCTGTTCGAGCGTATGCTTGCAGATGAAACTCTCCTGCTGGCCTTCAACCTGTCGGCCGAAGCGGTGAGCCATCCGCTGCCGGCGGGCAACTGGCAGCAGGTGGCTGTGCCGGGCCCGGATGCGGGGACGGTGCAGGGCAATGAACTGCAGCTGCCGCCGCGTGCGGTGTATTGCGCACGACGCAGCTGACCGATTTCTCCGGTGGCGGTACTTGCGGGGACGGGGCCGAAGCGCCCCGTCCCTTTTTTGTACGGGAGTCCAATCAGCACACGCGCAGCAGGAGGATGCGAGTGCCGCCGGGAACGACTGGGAATACAACATATCTGATGGAAGCTGCGTGTGCATTGGACGATCCTGGGTGTTCCGTCGCCCCTGCTTGAGGAACACGTATGAAAACCCTGAGCGTTCCAACACTCCTGTCCATCACCGCACTCGCTCTGGCCATGCCGACGCATGCGATCGCATCTTCGAGTGACAACCGCCAGCAGACCTGCCAGACCGCGTGGTATCAGTCGGCAGCATCGCAGAGTTGTGCATTAGTCTTCATGCGCTCGACACCACCAGACTTCTGCTACGTCGGCGCGGAGTGCCTGCGTCCCGATGGCACGCGGCAGTCAAATGCCGAACAGACCCGGATGGTCAACATCCCGCTGCTGCGCAACTGTGACGGCCGGCTGGGATTCAACTGCTGAGCGCTACGGCCGCGCTGAATGCAGCCCGCTGCCTGCGCAGCGGGTTCGTGGATGGGGTGCCGGCCAGCGGCCGGCACTACCGAGTCCTGTCGCCGGGCATGGCCCGGCGCTACCTCAGAACTTGTAGTTCACGCCCAGCATGTAGGTGCGGCCCCACTCGATGTACTCCAGCGGGCGATCCTTGGTGCCGGCGTAGGTGCGGTACGGCTCGTTGGTCAGGTTGCTTCCCTGCAGCAGCAGGGTCAGCCCACGCAGGCTGCTGCTGTCGCTGAAGGTGTAGCTGATCTGCGCGTCGGTCACGTTCTCGCCCACGACATAGCGCAGGGTGCGGTTGCCGTTGAAGTTGCCGATCTCGCCGATGAAGTCCGAACGGCGGCGCTGGCTCACGCGTGCTTCAAAGCCACTACGCTCGTAGTAGGCAGTGAAGTTGTACACGCGCTTGGACAGGCCGGGCAGGCTGATCGGGTCGGTGCCCACGCTGGACGCGCTTTCCGGATCCAGGATCTGGATGTCGCTCTTGTTGAAGGTCGCGCTGGCCTGCACGCCGAAGCCACGCAGGCTGTCGGTCAGCATTTCCAGCGGGAACGACGCGGTCAGCTCCAGGCCCTTCAGGGTGCCGCCCTTGCCGTTCACCGGAGTCGAGAACGTGCCGGTCGGCAGCACCGGCACCACCATGCCCGGCGGCGGCACATAGTCGCCCAGCAGGCCGGTGAAGTCGTAGTTGTCCACCGACTGGGTGTAGACGTAGCTCTTCAGGTCCTTGTAGAAGATCGCGGCGGCCACGTAGGCCTTCTCGCCGAAGTACTTCTCATAGGACAGGTCCAGTGCGGTGGCGCGCCACGGGTCCAGCAACGGGTTGCCGCCACTGCCGCCGGGGCGACCGGTACCGGTATCCACGCCGAACTCCAGGCCCGCGCGCATCTGGTCCACGCGCGGGCGCGCGACCTGCTTGGCTGCGGCAAAACGCAGGGTCTGCTCATGCGGGAACATGAAGGCCAGGTTCAAGCTGGGCAGCCAGTCGTTGTACTTGCGGCCGTCCGAGTAGGGCTGGATGTTGTTGCCGGCCGCCTGCGAGCTGTCCCAGTAGCGCGAGTCCGAGCTCTGGTCGGTGTGCTGCATCTGCACGCCGATATTGCCGCGCACGCCCACCACGCCGATGTCGGTATTGATGTTCAGGCGCGCCCAGGCGGTGGTGATCTTTTCCTGCACCGTCCACGACTTGGGAATCAGGTAGTCCAGGTTGTCGACCGGATTGAAGGTCATGTAGCGACCGACCGCGCCAGGCACGTTCCAGGCCGGGATGGTGCCCAGGCCGGCGAAGCCGAGGTTGACCGGGCGGTACTGCAGATCCGATGCGATGTTGGCGTCGCCCTGCGCGCCCAGCAGGATGTTGCCTTCGGACTGGGTCTTCACCTTGCGACGGTCGGCATAGTTCACGCCGATATCCAGATCCGGTGCCCACGACGCCATTGCTTCGGGCAGGGCGATGGTCGCGGCCAGCTTGCCACCCTTCAGGCGGTCTTCCACCTTCGGCACCTTGCCGTAACCAGAACCGTAGATGGTGTTGGTCAGGAACAGCGCGTCCGGGTTGGAGTAGTTCAGGCCCGGGCTGATCTGCGAGAAGCCATCCTGGCGGAACTGCACACCGACCGTATCCAGTTGCGGCATCGGGGTCAGCTGCAGGTTGTTTTCCAGGTTCAGTTCGTCGCGGGTGGCCTTGGAATAGTTCAGGTCAGCGACCAGCTTGACGCTGCCGAAGGTGAACTCGTTGTTCCAACCGAACGCATCGATCTTGTCCTTGCGCTTGTTGTACATGCCGCGCACCAGCGGGTACACGCCACTGGCGGTGCCACCGGTGAAGGTGCCATTGGCGTTGACCTGCGGGTTGCTGACCAGCAGTCCCGGGGTGTAGCCGCCGTTGTAGTTGCTGAGGTTGAGCTCGAACTGGTTGGCGGTGTCGATCTGCTCCGCTTCGGTATGGAACGCGTCGAAGGTGCTGGTCCAAGCGTTGTTGGGCCGGAACTGGATCGTGGCCATCACACCGTCGCGCTTGTTGTTGCCGGTGCGGCGCAGCGCCTTGATGCCGTCGGTGAAGTAGGTGCCAGCGGCAACACCGGGGCGGTTGCCGTTGGTGGTGTGCTCGGTGGTCCACGGCTCGTACAGGCCCACCTGGTTTTCCTGGATCGGCATGTCGCTGTGCGCGTAGCCGATGGCGATGCCGAGGGTCTTGTCCAGGAACTGGTCGATGTAGCTGGCGCTGAAGCGGTTGCCGTACGGGTCGGTGTCGGCGGCGCGGCCCAGCGAACTTTTCTGGTAGCGGCCGCTGACGGCGATGACGCGGTCGGGGAAGCTGAGCGGACGTGCGGTCTGCATGTCGATGGTGCCCGACAGGCCCTGGCCGACCAGCGCTGCATCGGGGGTCTTGTACACGGTCACGCCGTTGACCAGCTCGGACGGATACTGGTCGAACTCGACGCCGCGATTGTCGCCGGTGCTGACCACTTCACGCCCGTTGAGCAGGGTGGTGGCGAAATCCGGCGACAGGCCGCGCACGCTGATCACCTGCGCACGACCGGCCACACGCTGTGCGGCAAGGCCAGGCAGGCGCGAGATCGATTCGGCGATGCTGACGTCGGGCAGCTTGCCGATGTCCTCGGCGGAGATGGCTTCGACCACCGAGGTGGCGTCCTGCTTGGTGGCGATGGCGCTTTCGATGCCGCGACGGATGCCGGTGACCTGCACGGTGTCCAGGTTGGTGGCGGCGGTGCCGGTTGGCGGGGTTGCCGTGCTCTGCGTGGACTGCGCTGCTGCCAGCGATGGCGTCAGTACGACGGCCAACGCGATGCTCAGCGCACTGCGCTTGTGGTTCAACATTTTCCCCTCCCAGGCAATGTTGTAGTGCGATTCGTGGTCGTCCCGATGGTGTCGAGGACGTGCGACGCGGTGGCCGCTGTCGTCGCCGCTATGGTAGGCAGCGCGTTCTTCGTGGGAATCACCCTGCATACGTATTCAATGGCGTTTGCAGGGTTGTAATCGCTTCCAGATCATCATTCCGGTAGTGCCGGCCACTGGCCGGCAACCATCCACGTCGCAACGATGCCGGCCAGCGGCCGGCACTACCTGCGCATTCACAGCGGGGTGAAGCGGATGGCCTGTCCGCCGCCCGGCGCCAGCACCAGGGTGAGTGAATCGGTGCTGCTGACCTCGCGTGTTTCGCGCTTGAAGGCGAAGGGACTGCTGCGGAAATCCGCGCCATCGCCATCGCGGTAGACCTCGGCGCGGTAGCGCACGCCCGGCTCCAGGAAACCCAGCGACACCGGCAGCACGCGGCCGTTCTCGTCGGTGATGCTGCCCAGGAACCAGTCGCGGCTGTTGCGGTCGCGGCGTACGATCGTCACGTAGTCGCCGACCTCGCCATCGAGCACGCGGCTCTGCTCCCAGTCCACCGCCACGTCCTCGATGAAGCGGAACGCTTCGCGGTGCTGCAGGTAGTGCTCGGGCAGGTCGGCAGCCATCTGGATCGGGCTGTACAGCACCACATACAGGGCCAGCTGGCGGGCCAGCGTGCTGGGAATGGCCTGGCCGTGGCGGCCCTTCAGGCTGAGGATGCCGGGCGTGTAATCCATCGGCCCGGCCAGCATGCGGGTGAACACCAGGTTGACCTCATGCTCGGGCGGGTTCGGTGGCTGGCCCCAGGCGTTGTATTCCATGCCACGTGCGCCCTCGCGGGAAATCCAGTTCGGGTAGGTGCGGCGCAGGCCGGTGTCCTTGATCGGCTCGTGCGGGTTCACCGACAGGTGCCGACGGGCGGCTTCCTGCACCACCTTCAGGTGATGGCGGGCCATGAACTGCCCGTCGTGCCACTCGCGCCACAGCGGGCCGCCGGCCGGATTGCGGCGATCAACTTGGCCGTCGTCGCAGACGTAGCCGGTCTTGAACTGGTCCACGCCCAGCCGCGCATACAGATCCAGCGCAGCACCCAGCTGGTCTTCGTAGTGTTCGATCGCACAGCCGGTTTCATGATGTCCGACCAGGTGCACGCCCTTCTTCAGCCCGTACGCCGACAATGATTCGATGTCGAAATCCGGCGTGGCGCGGGTGAAGTCGAAGTCGTAACCGTTGCCGACCCAGTTGCCGTCCCAGCCAGGATTCCAGCCTTCCACCAGCACACCACGGAAACCGTGCGCGGCGGCGAAATCGATCACCTTCCGCGTCTTTGCAGTGGTGGCCGCATGCTTCGGTCCGGTGGCCCAGCTCTCTTCATCCAGGTGCATCGACCACCACACGCCCAGATACTTGGCCGGTTTCACCCAGCTCACATCGCCCAGCGCATTGGGCTCGTTGAGGTTGAGGATCAGGTCGGACTCGACCAGGCCGCCGGCACGGTCGGCGATCTGCAGGGTGCGCCATGGCGTGGCGAAGGGCAGGGCGCGGCGCACCTTCCAGCCTTCGGCCGAAGGCGAAAGCTGGGCGCGCAGGCGCTGGCCCTCGGTGCGGCGCAGCCACATGCCCGCGTAGTCGACCAGTGCCGCCTCATGGATGGCCACGTGCAGGCCGTCGTGGCTGCGCAGGGTCATCGGCGTGTGCACCAGCGGCACTTCGCGCAGCGGGGTGCGCTGGTACAGGTATTCGTAATGGATCGGCTCGCCCGCGGGTATCCACCATGCGGTGGACTCCGGCGCGATGGCGAACTCGGTCAGCTCGTCATCGATGATCGCTTCGCGCAGGTTCGGTTGCTCGGGGAACACATAGCGGAAGCCCAGGCCGTCGTCGTAGGCGCGGAACACCAGGTCCAGCCGGCGCTTGCTGCCGGTGGTTTCGGCCAGGTGCACGGTCAGTTCGTTGAAGTGGTTGCGGGTGAGCCGGCGCTCGCCCCAGGGCTGTTCCCAGCTGTCATCGACACTGCGCCGTTCCTGCGCCAGCAGGCTGAAGTCGCGGTCGAGGCGACCATCGCGCAGTTCAAAACCCAGCTTCGAATCGGCCACCACGGTCTGGCCGAGGCGCTCGACGCGGTAGCGCGCGGTACCGCCGTCCAGCACCAGGCTGACCTTCAGCACCTTGTCCGGTGATTCGACGCTGGCGATCTGCGGCGCCGCCGCCTGTACCAGCGCGGCCCATCCCAGCAGGGCCAGGCCGAAAGCGTGCGCGAACACTGCGCGTACCGTTGTGGGTGACGTCGGCATTTCCCCTCCCAAGGCGCCGTTGACAGACCCGGACCATAAGCCAGGCCGACAGGCCTGCCGGTACTGCACGCCATGAATACGTATGCAGCTGGACGCAGTCGACAGCCCCGCGTCTACCATGGGGCCAGGGCACCTTGAGGGAGGTGCCGCGCCCGCACGCCGGCAACGGCAGTGCGGACCCACAACGGTGCAGAGAGGGAGGGAGGTCGACGGGCGCAAGCCGGTCTGCCGCTTCGATGCTGAAGATCATTTGCCTGACCGCTGCCCTGGGGGCAGCGCTGGGGACGACCGCGCACGCGGCCGACCTGACATTCGACGGCCGCCAGGCGCGCGCCGAATCCGCTGCCAAGGGCAGCTTCGTGCTGCATGCGCCGAAGGGTGAGGTGCGCATCGCCGCCGCGCCCATGCGCAGCCAGACCGGCAGCGTGATGTTCGATGCGCTGTTCGCGCTGGCCCAGCAGGAAATGGACCAGGACCGGGTGGATGCCATCCGCGATCCGGCCTTCGACGAAGGCCGTCCGGTACCGTGCGAGTGCTTCCAGACCGGCGCGCGCTGGCCGTATGTGTGGACGCGTGACGTCAGCTTTGCAGCCGATCTGGCGCTGGCGAAGCTGGACCCGAAGCGCACCCGTCAGTCGCTGCAGTTCAAGTTGTCGGCTGCGCGCGACGGGCATACGCCCGGCCTGTTCGTGGCCCAGGACACCGGCTCCGGTGGTAGCTGGCCGATCAGCAGCGACCGCGTGGTGTGGTTCCTCGCTGCCCGACACCTGCTGGATGATCCTGCGTTTGCCGAGCAGGTCTGGCAGGCCCTGCAGGGCACATTGGCGCAGGACCGGGCGATGGTCTTCGACGCGCAGGTGGGCCTGTATCGCGGCGAGACCTCGTTCCTTGACTGGCGCGAGCAGACCTATCCGGACTGGACGCGCGAGGACGTGCGCTTCATCGGTGATTCCTACGCGCTGTCCACCAACGTGCTGCATTACCAGGCGCTGCGCCTGGCGCAGCAGATGGCCGCGCAGCTGGGCGACGAGCGCAGCGAGCAGTACAGAGCCTGGGCCGATGCACTGGCGGTGCAGATCGACGCGCGCTTCTGGCGCGAAGACATGGGCCAGTACATGAGCTACATCGGCGAGGCGGCGCACCCGGTGTCGTACGCCAAGATCGATCTGCTCGGCCTGTCGCTGGGCATCCTCGCCGACGTGCTGCCCACTGAACGTGCGCGTCGTGCGCTGGCGGGCTATCCGATGGGCGCTGCCGGAAGCCCGGTGGTGTGGCCGCAGGAAGCGCAGCAGCCGATCTACCACAACCGTGCGATCTGGCCGTTCGTCAGCGCGTACTCGCTGCGCGCGGCGCGCAAGGTGGACGATGCGCCGCGCATTGCTGCCGAGATCCGCTCGCTGATGCAAGGGGCGGCGCTGGCAGGTTCCAACATGGAGAACTACGAGCTGGTCAGCCAGGCCGTGCACGTAGACGAAGGCGCGTTGAGCGGGCCGGTGGTCAACTCCGAGCGCCAGCTGTGGTCGGTGGCCGGCTATCTGTCGATGGTCACCGAAGGCGTGTTCGGCGTGCAGGACGACGGTCGCGTGCAGCCCAAGCTGCCGGCCGAGCTGGTGCCGGAGCTGTTCGGAAAGCAGAAGCGGATCAGTCTGGAGGCGGGCGGCAAGCGCTATGTGCTGGAGCGCCCGAAGCAGGTGGGCGCTGGCTTGTTGATCGCGGGAAAAACACGTACGCGCGGCACCACGACCACCGTGCAGCTGGTCGCTGCGCCGGCAGCCGTGAGCCGTGATGTGCCGCGTGCCGATGCCAATGCACGAGCACCGGCCACGCCGCTGGCACCGCAGGCAAAGCGCAGTGGCAAGGGCTGGTCGGTCGCGGTGGCCGCCGGCCAGGTTCTCTGGCAGGACGGTGTCGCGGCCACGGCCAGCAAGGGCCAGGTGCGCGTCGGCGATGATGGCCTGCAGCACTGCCTGAGCCTGACCCGGCGCGAAGGTGCGCTGGAATCCCTGCACAGCCCGATGGTCTGCGTCGGCCCGCAGCAGGTGCTGCGGGGCAGCCGGCAATGGCAGTTCAATGCAGCCAGGGCGGGCCACGTGCGCCTGCGCCTGCAGTACAGCAACCCGAACGGCCCGATCAACACCGGTGTGACCGCGGCGGTGAAGCAGCTGGCCGTGCAGTGCAAGGGCCAGCCTCCGCAGCGGCACACGGTAACGCTGCCGCACAGCGTGGCGGCGCAGGACTCGACCGCGGCAACCTTCGCGGTACCCAAAGGCCGCTGCACGGTGACGCTGGAAGAGGGCTTCAACATGAGCGCGCTGCAGCACTTCGCGCACTACACCGGCGGCAAGGGCGGGCGTGATGGCGTGCTGAACCAGGCCCAGGTGCAGGCGCTGAAGATTGCGCCGGTGGCGGCAGCAGAGGGCGCACGATGAGCCGTCCTGCAAAGCCGCAGTTGTCGTTCTGGCAGATCTGGAACATGTGCTTTGGCTTCCTTGGCATCCAGTTCGGCTTTGCCCTGCAGAACGCCAACGCCAGCCGCATCTTCGAAACACTGGGTGCGGACATGGACGCGGTGCCCGGACTGTGGATCGCCGCACCGCTGACCGGCCTGCTGGTGCAGCCGGTGATCGGCTACCTGTCCGACCGCACGTGGACACGCTGGGGACGGCGCCGCCCGTTCTTCATGATCGGCGCGGTGCTGACCACGCTGGCCCTGCTGGTGATGCCGAACTCGCCGACGCTGTGGATCGCGGCCGGCACGCTATGGGTGCTGGACGCCTCGATCAACGTGTCGATGGAGCCGTTCCGCGCCTTCGTTGGCGACCAGCTGGCACCGCGGCAGCGCCCGGCCGGTTATGCGATGCAGAGCTTCTTCATCGGCGTCGGCGCGATCGTTGCCAGCTTCCTCCCCTTCATCCTGGCCCACTTCGGTGTTGCCAACACGGCAGCGGCGGGCGAGGTGCCCGATACCGTGCGCTATGCGTTCTACTTCGGCGCGGTGGTGCTGCTGGCGGCGATCACCTGGACGGTGGTCAGCACCCGTGAGTATTCGCCCGACGAGCTGGCCAGCTTCGATGACGCCGAACCACCGGCGCATCACGCCGGGGCCGCGGTCACCGGGCCCGCGCCGTGGACGCAGGTTGCGCTGTGGCTCGGTCTCGGCGTGCTGCTGGCGGCACTGATCGCGTGGCGCCACGGCGACAAGATGCTGTACGTGCTGGCCGGCCTGAGCGTGGGCTACGGCGCACTGCTGGCGGCGGCGCGGGTACTACCGGGCACGCACATGCTGGCCGCCATCGTCGGCGACCTGCGCGCGATGCCGATCACCATGCGCCGGCTGGCCTGGGTGCAGTTCTTTTCCTGGTTCGCCCTGTTCGCGATGTGGATCTTCACCACGCGCGCAGTGGCCGGCATGCATTTCGGCTCTACCGACGTCGAATCGGCGGCCTACAACGAAGGTGCCAACTGGGTGGGCGTGCTGTTCGGTGCCTACAACGGTTTCGCCGCACTGGCCGCGCTGCTGATCCCGCCGATGGTGCGGGCGATCGGCCTGCGCTGGAGCCACCTGGTCAACCTGTGGCTGGGTGGGGCAGGGCTGATCTCGATGATGTTCATCGACGATCCGCAGTGGCTGCTGCTGTCGATGGTCGGCGTCGGCTTTGCCTGGGCCTCGATCCTGTCGCTGCCCTATGCGCTGCTGTCGGACAGCGTCCCGGCAGCGAAGATGGGCGTGTACATGGGCATCTTCAATTTCTTCATCGTGATCCCGCAGCTGGTCGCGGCCAGCGCGCTTGGTTTCGCCCTGCGTGCATGGCTGGGGGGCCAGCCGATGCATGTCCTGGTGCTGGGTGGCTGCAGTCTGTTGATTGCCGGTCTGTGCGTGTTGCGGGTTCCGTCCCGTCCGGAGGTGGTGTGATGCGTGGTGCCCTGTCTGCTGCTGTATCCCTTGTGCTGTTCGCTGGCCATGCTTGGGCTGCGCCACGCCCGGCCTATGTTGGTACCACCGAGCCGTTCGCCAGTGACGCGGTGTACTTCGTGGTCACCGACCGCTTCGTCAACGGCGATCCGTCCAACGACCATCGCGACCAGGGCGGCAAGCACCGTACCTTCGATATTCCGGTGCCATGCCCGGACAAGGTGGACGGCAACATCGGCTATCTCGGTGGCGATTTCCGTGGCGTGCTCGACAATGCCGACTACATCCGCAACCTCGGTTTCGGCGCGGTGTGGATCACGCCCATCGTCGACAACCCGGACGAAGCCTTCACCGGCAGCAAGCCGATCAGCTGTACCAGCACCCTGACCGACCGTGGCAAGACCGGCTACCACGGCTACTGGGGCATCAACTTCTACACGCTGGACGAGCACCTGCCGAGCAGGGACCTGGATTTTGCCGGGTTGACCAAGGGCCTGCACGGCGCCGGCCTGAAGGTGGTGCTGGACATCGTCGGCAACCATGGTTCGCCGGCCTGGACCATGCCCAAGCGGCAGCCGCAGTTCGGCCAGATCTTCGACAAGGACGGCAGGCTGATTGCCGACCACCAGAACCTGCCGCCACAGAAGCTGGACCCGAAGCACAATCCGCTGCACGCGTTCTACAACAACATCGGCCCGGTCGACAGCAAGGACGGCTCGATCTTCGATGGCAACCTGGCCGAGCTGAGCGACTTCAACCAGGACAACCCGGCGGTGATGGACTATCTGGTGGGGGCCTACCTGCAGTGGACCGCGCAGGGCGTGGACGCGCTGCGCATCGATACCATCGGCTGGCTGCCGCATCCGTGGTGGCACGAGTTCGTCAACCGCATCCGCGCGCAGCATCCGGGCATGTTCATGTTCGGCGAAGCGTTCGACTACAACGCCGCCAGCATCGCCGAACACACCTGGCCGGCCAACGCCAATGTCAGCGTGCTCGACTTCCCGCTGCGCGGCGCGCTGGAGCAGGCCTTCGGCAGCGCCGGCAAGGGCTTTGAAACGCTGGCTGAGCCGCTGCACCTGACCGGTGGCCCGTACGCCAACCCGTATGAGCTGATGAGTTTCTACGACAACCACGACATGCCGCGCCTGCAGGCCAGCGACAGCGGCTTCATCGACGCGCACAACTGGTTGTTCACCGCGCGCGGCATTCCGGTGGTCTATTACGGATCGGAAACCGGCTTCATGCGCGGCCGTGCGGAGCACGCCGGCAACCGTGCCTACTTCGGCCAGCCGCGGGTGGATGCAGCCCCGCAGAGCCCGATCTTCGCCCCGCTGCAGCGCATCGCCAAGCTGCGCGAGAGTACGCCGGCGTTGCAGCGTGGCCTGCAGGTGAACGAACGTCTGCAGGGCGATGAAGCGGTGTTCTTCCGTGTGCTGCAGCATGGCGACGTGGCGCAGACCGCGCTGGTGCTGCTGAACAAGGGCGTTGCCGCGAAGACCTTCAGCGTCGACCGCTACCTGCAGCCCGGCCTCTGGCGCGACGCGCTGGACGGCGGCCAGGTGACGGTGAAGGACAGCCTGAAGGCGGAGGTGCCGGCGCACGGGGTGAAGGTGTTTGTGCTGGATGCGGACGTGCAGCAGCCGGCCCTGCAGGCCGAACTGGACAAGGCCATGGCAGACCAGCTGGCGCGCGACCAGCGACTGAAGCGCTGACCGCGCAGTGACCAGCGGAAACGGTGGTGCCGGCCGCTGGCCGGCAGCCTCTTCGTCGTTGGAGCCAGTGCAGTTGCCGGCCAGCGGCCGGCACTACCTGGTGTGGCGGCATCCGGCACAATAGGCACCCCCTGATGCCGCGCCCGTACTGCCATGACCGACCTTGCCCCGCAGACTCCCATCGAAACCCTGCTCAAGGCCGCGATGGACGGAACAGTGCCGATCCGGGCATTCATGGAGGCCTTCGTTGCTTCCCAGGTGGTGCTGCTGACCGGCAGCCTGGTCACGCCCGATGGGAGTGGCTTCGATCCGCTGCTGTTCGACAAGCAGGGCACCCTGCACGTGGCCGTGTTCACCGATCCGGCGCGGGTGGGCATCTACAGCCAGCAGGCCGAGCATCAGGTCCGCTGGCTGATGCTGGACGTGCTGCGCCGCGTGCCGGGCGGCTACGGCGTGGTGATCAACCCGGGTACTACGCTGGGCTTCGAGATCTCGCCCGGCGGCGTCGGCGAGATCCTGAAGGACTTCGCGCAGGGCTGAGGTGCATATCGCCGGGGAGCCGATCCCATGCACGGTTGGATTGATTGCAACGATTTGCAGTGACTGCAGGGGTGAAGCATGCTTTCCTGAAGGACGATCAGGACAGTGAGGTTACCCATGGAGTTCAGGATGCTGGCGCCGGCAGCGCCGGAGTGCGAGCAGCTGGCGCAGTGGTATCACGCGCAGTGGGGAAAGGATGCAGGCTTCACTCTGGAAGATGAGCGTCTGCGGCTGCGCAAGCCCAAGGACGCGCAGGGATTCCCGCATCTGCTGGCGGCAATCGACGATGGGCAGGTGGTCGGCGCCGTGCAGCTCAAGCGCGGTGAGATGCCCGGTTTTCCCGAGTATGAGCACTGGCTGGGAAGCGTGTATGTGGCCGACAGCCAACGCGGGCGAGGGTTGGCCAGCACGCTTGTCGAACACGCAGTGAAGCAGGCCCGGTCGATGGGCATATCGCAGCTCTACCTGCAGACCGAGTCGCTGGACGGTGGTCTGTATGCGCGGTTGGGGTGGAAGCCCGTTGTCGAGTCCGACACGCGCGGCTTCCCGGTGCTGGTGATGGTCCGCGGGTTGAGCGCATGAGCACCGCCTCGGCCCGCCATTCCCGTCTTGCCCTGGTCTTCCTGATCGGCGCCATCGTCGCAGCCCTCATCGCCGCGCCATTGCTGAGCGCGGTCGGCATCGTGCAGTGGCCGGTGTTCGTCATCGCCTGGCTGATCAATCTTGGCGCTGCCTGGCATCTGGGCGTTTGGGCAGGGCTGCAGGGCCGTTCGGAGTTTGCCTTCATGTTGCTGGCTGCACTCGGCACCGTGGCGTCGATCGTGATCTACGTGCTGCTGGCGGTGCTGGGGCCGAAGGCCGGTTCGCAGGGCCCCGCAGCGTAGCCCAAGGCGTCAACCGGGCGGTACGGCATCCACGCCGCGCATGGATGCATTCCAGTAGATCCACGCCATGCGTGGATGCCGTAGGAGGTCGGTGCCGGCCCGAAGGCCGGCACCGCCACTCACATCACATCGTCACCTTGCGCCGGTTGTCTTCGCTCACCCGGTCGATCAGCTTGTTGTACGGATCGAAACCGGCCTCGTCCGGCTTGGCATCCACCGTCACCGTGATCGTCGGTGCTGCCGTGGTGATGTGATGGCGCTGCAGGTACAGCACCTTCTGGTCGCGCTCCTTGCCCGAGGGACCATTGGCGAACACGCCGATCTCGACCCAGTCGTCCAGCGTGGCCGGCGTTTCCTTGCCCTGGCCATCGGCATGGACCTTGGCGGCGTGCAGCTTCAGGGTGACGTCGTAGCGCCCATCCTCACGCTTGCGCGCGCTGGCGGTCTCCAGCCGGTTGTCGTACAGCGTGATCTTCTCGAACAGACCGGTCAGCAGCTGCTGGCGGTCGGCCGGGGTCTCCGCACGCAGGTAGTCCAGCAGCTCCCGCGAGGTGGTGTACGGCGGCTGCTGGTAGCCCTTGTCCTGCAGGAAGCGCTGCAGGGCACGGTTCAGCGCCTGTTCGCCGATTTCCTCACGCAGGCGGTAGAACACCAGCGAACCCTTGCGATAGTGGATGTACTGCTGGTTCTCCACCCGTTCCAGCGGCAGTTCCTCGATGCGCTCGCCGCCACGGCCGGCCAGGTAGCGGTCCAGTTCGGTCTTCAGGAACTGGCGCATGTGCGCGCGGCCGTACTCCTTTTCCATCACCATCAGCGCCGAGTACTGCGACAGCGATTCGGACAGTACCGTGGCGCCCTGCACGTTGGCACCGATCACCTGGTGCGCCCACCACTGGTGTGCGATCTCATGCGCGGTGACGTAGAACACGTAGTCCACCTTGTCCGGGTCACGCAGGTCGGCGATGAAGCCGATCGACTCGGAGTAGGGGATGGTGTTGGCGAAGGACTGGGCAAAGCTCTGGTAGCCCGGGAACTCGATGATGCGCACCTGGCGGTGCTGGTAGGGCGTGAAGTTCGCCTCGTAGTAGGCCAGCGACTTCTGCACCGCCTCGATCATGCGGTCCACGTTGTAGGCATGGGCCGGGTCGAAGTACACCTCGATCGGAATGTCCTTGTACATGCCCTTCTTCACCTGCCAGCGCGCCGACAGATAGGCGTAGAAGTTGAGCATGGGCCGGTCCATCGCATAGCTGAAGCAGCGGCGGCCGTTCACGGTGGTCTCGTGCTGCAGGTAGCCCGGGGCCAGCGCGACCTGGTCCGGTGCGGTGCAGATGGTGGTACGGAAGTCCAGCCAGTCGGCGTCGTCGGAGATGTAGGTGTTGGCGCGTGCTGCTTCATCCTCCAGCTTCGGCATGCGGGTCGGCTCACCCAGCCCGCGCTTGCGCCGTTCGTTGCGGTCCTCCAGCTCGCCGCGCGGGTCGTAGCCGAATGACGGCAGCAGGGTGCTGTTGAAGAACGAGCCGTTGTCCACGATGTTGCTGGGTGCCTGGCCGGCGGTGATGCCCTTGGGTCGTTGTTCGACGCGGAAGTGCACCTGGCGCTGCTCGCCGGGTTGCAATGGCGTGGCCAGGCGGTAGATGCGGTAACCCAGGTCGACATCATGGAAGGCCAGGGTCTGCCCGCCCAGGTCGACCTTGACCAGATTGCGGTCATCGCCCATCGCGATGTGGATGTCACTGATCGGGGCAGCGTGGGTGTTGCGCACCGTCCAGTCGGCATCGATGACCATCGACTGGGTTTCCGGATGCAGGTCCACGCGGTTGTCGACGGCGATGATGCGCGGTTGCGGCAGGTTCCTGTACTTGGACAGCTCGCGCTCGTAGCGCACCTGCAGGTCGCGCTGCTGGTCGGGAGACAGGAATTCATTGCGGATGTTGGTGCTCCAGTACAACCATCCGCCGAGCGCGACAAAGCCGAGCAGGGATACGGCAAAGCCCGCGCCGGTCGGACCGCGCAGGCGACGTACCGCCAGCTTCAGCCGGTCGCGCGCACTGGCGCCGACGCCGCGCACCCAGAACGCGGATGCAAGGAACAGCAGCGCGGCCAGCAGCAGGCCCCAATAGGCCTGGAAGACCAGCTGCCCAGGCAGGAAGTGGCCGTAGCCGTTCATGTCCGAGTACGGGGCGTTGGGCCAGTTGCCGAAGTTGTACAGGTTCTGGGTGAAGTCCAGCAGGCCCAGCGCGACCTGCGCAATCATCACCACGATCAACAGCGCGTAGCCGAAGAACTTGTTGTTGGTCAGGACCTGCAGGACCAGCGCCATGCCGCCCATCAGCACATAGAACACCGAACCGAGGGCCAGCACCTTCAGGTACAGCAGCGGCTCCAGGTGGGTATAGCCCTGCACCAGCTGCATGGCCATCGACACCACCGCACCGATGGCCTGGAAGCAGGCGACGATCACCACCAGGGTGGTCAGCCGGGCCAGCAGCGGCACCCAGTTGGGTACGGGCATGGCGTCGTTGACTTCGTTCAAGCGGACCGCGCGCTCCTTCCAGACCAGTTCGCCGGAATAGAACAGCACGATGATCACCAGCAGCCAGCTGTAGGCGCCCTGCAGGGCCGACAGCATTTCGGTGGTGACCGGCCAGATCGGCGTGCCATAGACCGCGCTCTGGTGCAGGGCGGCGGGGATGAAGTTTGCCAGGCCCAGCACCAGCAGCACGATGAACGGCACCCCGCGCAGGACGCCGAGGGTGTCAAAGCGCACCTGGCGCACGAACTGGTGCCAGCCGGTTGCCGCGCTGAAGCGGGGGCGCACGCGCGGCGCGGTGATCGCCGCCGGTCGCGGCGCATCGGCGCTGGCCACGGCCTGGCGACGGCCCCAACGCCTGCGCCCACTGCCGGTACGCTCGGTGCGGAACAGAGCGAAAGTGGCGGTGAACAAGACGGCGGCCACCCCCAGCCACAGGGCACGGTTGGCCAGCAGGTAGCCCGCCACCTCGGGCAGGCGGGTGTTGCTCTGCTCGGCGGCCCAGTAGCGGACCGTGCGGCCGAGCGCGCGCATGCCCAGTGGCTCGGTCAGCGTGGCGACCCAGACATTGTCGATATCGCTCAGAAGCGAGGCACTCACGCCATACAGCACGAAGTAGCCGACCAGGCCGATGTAGACCCACAGGATCGAGCGCGTCAGCGCCGCCAGCAGCGACAGCAGGGCGGTGGTGAACAACACGTTGGGCAGCACGATCCAGGTGAAGGTCCAGGCATAGCTGGCCAGCGAAACCGGGCCGACGCGGGCCTTGTCCACCCAGGGCATGAACGGCCCCAGGAAGATGCCCAGCGCGATGATCAGGTAGACCACCAGGCTGGCGAAGATCGCTGCCAGGATGCGTCCGGCCAGGTAGTCGCGGCGCTTGATCGGGCTTGCGAAGATCAGCTCCGAGGTGCCCAGCTCGAAGTCGCGCAGCAGTGCATTGCTGACGAACAGGGTGGACACCAGCATGCCCATCATGGTGAAGATGCCCATGAAGCGCGCGATGACGATCGGCGCATTGCTGTGCACGTTGTTGACGCCGCCGCCGATCTGTACGGCTTCGGAGGAGGCGGCGGCGAAGGCCAGCGCGGCGAACAGGAACGCCAGCAGCCACAGCAGCGGCGAACGCAGCTGCTCGCGCAGCTCGAAGCGGAAGAAGGTGAGGATCATGGTGTGCTCCGCTCAGGCTGCACGGGCACGCGCCTGCAGGCGCAGGCGCTGGAAGTACACATCCTCGAGATCGGGGGCCACTGCAGTGAAGCCATCACCGGGGTCGCTGGCGCTGTGCACGTGGATCACCGGGCGGCCGCCCACCAGGCGCGAGGACAGCACCGTGTAGCGCGCCTCGTGGTCGGCCAGTTCGGAAGGCTCCACCTGCTTGCGCCAGACCTGCTGCTGCAACGCCTCGATCGCATCGGTGGGGCGACCGGTCAGCAGCACCTGGCCCTTGTTCATGATCGCCATGGTGGGGCACAGGTCGGTCACGTCCTCGACGATGTGGGTGGACAGGATCACCGCCACGTTCTCGCCGATGGCCGCCAGCAGGTTGAGGAAGCGGTTGCGCTCTTCCGGATCAAGGCCGGCGGTGGGTTCGTCGACGATCACCAGGCGCGGGTCGCCCAACAGCGCCTGGGCGATACCGAAGCGCTGGCGCATGCCGCCGGAGTAGGTGCCCAGCTTGCGCTTGCGTGCATCCCACAGGTTCACCTGCTGCAGCAGGCCATCGACCACCTCGCGGCGCTGACCGCGCTGGGTCAAGCCCTTCAGTACGGCAAAGTGCTCCAGCAGGTCCAGCGCGCTGACTTTCGGATACACCCCGAAATCCTGCGGAAGGTAGCCCAGGCGGCGGCGAACGGCGTCCTTGTCGCGCAGCACGTCGATCGGCGATTCACCCGGAATGCTCAGAGTGGCACTGCCGCTGTCGGCCTCCTGCAGGGTGGCAAGCGTGCGCATCAGCGAGGATTTCCCCGCGCCGTTGGGCCCGAGCAGGCCGAACATGCCGCGGGGAATATCCAGTGTGACCCCGTTCAACGCGTGTACGCCGTTGGCGTACGTCTTGGACAGCGAATCGATCTTCAGCATGCGACGTACACCTTTCCGTGTGTTGATCTGCTGTTTATCGCGCTGAACGGGGGCGGCGTCATGCCCCTTTGGTCATGGTGCCCCCGGACGATGGCCGTCCCAACGGGTGGGCTGGATATACTCGTTCGCGCCCCGACGCGGAAAAGGACATCCGGTGCGCATCGCATTCTGGTCAAGCTGGTTGCTGTTGATCTCCCTCAGTATCGGGCTGGCGCTGTCGCTGGCCGATTTCCGTACTGCCACGCATTACGCATCCGCACCGCTGCTGCTGGAACCGGGCACGCAGCTGACGCTGGAAACCGAGCGGCTGTTGCCGGGGCGGCCGCAGCTGTCGTTGACGTTCCAACGTCCCCCGCCGGACTACGACCAGCCGGACCCCGTGCTTGGCAACTGGCAGAACAGTCAGCACGCCGGTTTCCTGCGCTTCCGCACGCCCGGCGAGCCGATCAGGCTGAAAGTCGAGCATGACGGTCGGCACGCGATCTATCGGGCCATGCCGGTCAGTTCGCATGGCTCGGGTGAGGTGACTCGCGAATTTACGCCGGACGAACCCAGCGCATCGCCCACCGATTTCCAGTGGCCGCCACTGGCCTCGCCGCTTACGCTGGGTGCTGGCAACCTGCACCTGAAGATCACCGTTGTGGAGGTCGGGCCTGGCCTGCGCGGAGAAACCGCGACACTGGGCCTGGAACCGGGCCTTCAGATGAAAGTGACTGACGCGGACTACGGTTGGTTGTGGCTGCTGTTTATCGTCAAACCAGCGCTGCAACTGCTGCTGGCGCTCTATGCGATGGTGATGCTGGCGTGGAGCTGGCGCAGGGGGCGCACTTGGTGGCGGGGCAGAGCTGGCGCCGTGAAAGCTTCCTGAATGCGTTAACAGCGGTGCGCTGGATCACACAATGCGTCGACAGGGGCGCCGATAGGCTTTCCCCCTCAAACGTCGACGTCGATGCAGGCACGCATGCGGATCACAACCGGAATTGAAGGACTGGACAGCATCATTGGCGGCGGGTTGCCGCAGGCGCGGCTGTACCTGCTTGAGGGGCCGCCGGGCTCCGGCAAGACCACGCTGTCCCTGCAGTTCCTGCTGGAAGGCCTGCGGCGCGGCGAGCGCTGCCTCTACATCACCCTGTCCGAGACGGCCGAGGAGCTGCGCGAAGTCGCGTTGGCGCACGGCTGGTCGCTGGACGGTCTGCACCTGTTCGAGCTGGGTTCGGCCGAAGGGGCGATGGGCAATGGCCGCCTGCAGTCGGTGCTGCATTCGTGGGAAATGGAGCTGGACGAGACGGTCAACCTGATCATGTCCAAGGTGGACAGCATCGGGCCGACCCGGGTGGTGTTCGATTCATTGTCGGAACTGCGCCTGCTGGCGCAGGATTCGCTGCGCTATCGTCGGCAGATCCTCGCACTCAAGCAGTTCTTCGCGCCCAAGAGTGCGACGGTTTTCCTGGTGGATGACCTGACGTCCACCGGCGATGAGCGCGACGGCCAGCTGCACAGCCTGTGCCACGGCGTGGTCTCGCTGGAACGCCTGACCCTGGACTTCGGCCCTGCCCGGCGCCGCATGCAGGTGCAGAAGCTGCGGGGCGTCGATTTCGTTGCCGGCTACCACGACATGGTGATCCGCCGCGGCGGCGTGCAGATCTTCCCCCGCCTGATCGCCTCGGAACATCACGGTCGGTTCGTCGGAACGCCCATTAGCAGCGGCGTGGCCGAGATCGACCGGCTGCTGGGCGGCGGTCCGCTGCGCGGTACGTCCACCCTGTTGACCGGCCCGGCCGGCAGCGGCAAGACCAACGTGGCGCTGCAGTACGTGTGGGCCGCCTGCGAGCGCGGCGAGCGCAGCTGCATCTTCGAGTTCGACGAGCGCGTCGGTACGTTGCTGGCACGCGCGTCGGCGCTGGATATCGACCTGGAAAAGCACCTGCGCTCCGGCCTGCTGGAGATCCTGCAGATCGACCCGGCCGAACTGTCGCCCGGGGAGTTCTCCTGGAACCTGCGCAAGTCCGTGGAAGAGCGCGACTGCCGCGTGCTGGTGATCGACAGCCTGAACGGCTACGTGACCGCCATGCCGCAGGAAAAACAGCTGATGCTGCAGCTGCACGAGATGCTGTCCTACCTCAACCAGAAGGGCGTGGCGACCTTCATGATCAACCCGCAGCACGGGCTGGTCGGCACCATGTCCACCGGCAGCCTCAACGTGTCCTACATCGCCGATGCGGTGGTGCTGTTCCGCTTCTTCGAGGCCAAGGGGCGCATCCGCAAGGCGATCTCGGTGATCAAGAACCGCGGCGGTGCGCACGAAGACACCATCCGCGAACTGAAGATCGATGGGCGCGGCATCACGGTCAGCGCCGCACTGGCCGATTTCCAGGGCATCCTCACCGGCACGCCGGAGTTCGTCGGCGACAGCGCAGCGCTGCTGGGCCAGTCCAATGTCCGATAGCGATGAGGGCGGCACCGTTGTCCGCATCGTCGCTCCCTTCGGCCGCGATGCCGACAGCATCGCCGCGGTGCTGGCCGGCGCAGGATTGAGGACGGGCATCGCGCCAAGCCTGGAGGTGCTGGCTGGCCAGCTCGATGACTGCACCGGGCTGGTGGTGGTCACCCAGGAGGCGGTGGCACGCGGCAGCGAGGTACTGCTGCAGGCATTGCAGCAGCAGCCCACCTGGTCGGACATTCCGTTCATCCTGCTGCGCTCGGCGCGCTCCTATCGGCGTTCCACCCGCGAGCCGCTGCTGCCCGGCTCGATCAACGTGGTGGAAATGGACCGGCCACTGGGAAGCGTGTCGCTGCTCAGTGCGGTGCAGGGCGCGCTGCGCGCGCGCGGCAAGCAGTTCGTGGTGCGCGACCAGGTCACCGCCTTGGCCGATGGCCGTGCGGCGCTGGCGCGCAGCGAGTCCGAGCTGCGATTGATCGCCGATGCGATGCCGGTGCTGATCGCCTTCGTGGACCGCGCGCTGTGCTTCCGCTTCGCCAACAAGGCCTACGAAAGCTGGTTCGAACTGGCCACCGGCGAGGTCATCGGCAGGCACGTGCGCGAGGTCATCGGCGAGACCGTGTGGCAGCAGCGTCGCCCGGCGATGGAAGCCGCGTTGGCCGGTCGCGAGGCGATGTTCGAGATCGTCTGGCCACATCGCGTGTATGGGCGCCGGGACTGCGAAGTGCGTTACTCGCCGCGCCGCAATGGCGAGGGGCGCATCGACGGCTTCCACGTGTTCGTCACCGATATCACCGCAGCCAAGCTGGCCCTTGCCAGCAGCCAACAGCACGCGCACGCTCTGGAGGCGATGGTGGCCGAGCGCACCCGTGAACTGGAAGCGCAGATGGCGGCGCGCGAGGCCAGCGACGCTGCATTGCGGCAGTCGCAGAAGATGGAGGCGATCGGCCAGCTGACCGGCGGCATCGCCCACGATTTCAACAACATGCTGACCGGCATCCTGTCCGCGTTGGACATCGTCCGGCTGCGCCTGGACATGGGCCGGGTCGACGACCTCGAACGTTTTCTCGACACCGCTACCGCCTCGGCCCAGCGTGCGGCGGCACTGACCCAGCGCCTGCTGGCGTTCTCACGACGGCAGTCGCTGGATGCGCGGCCGGTCGAGCTCAATACGCTGCTGGTGTCGGTGCAGCACCTGCTGCACAGCACCCTGGGCGAGGCGGTGCGCATCCACGCTGAACCCTCGCCGCTGCCCCTGCACGCCACGCTGGATGCCAACCAGTTCGAGAGCGCGCTGCTGAACCTGGCCATCAACGCGCGTGATGCGATGCCGGACGGCGGCGATCTGACGCTGCGTGCCTCGTCGGTAAGCGTAAGGGAAGGCCAGTACACGGCCGTGCCTGCCGGTGACTACGCACTGGTGGAGGTGGCCGACACCGGTGCCGGCATGGCGCCGGAAGTGGTCGAGCGCGCCTTCGAGCCCTTCTTCACCACCAAGCCCATCGGCAAGGGAACGGGGCTGGGCATGTCGATGGTGTACGGCTTCATGCAGCAGTCCGGTGGACACATCGCGATCCAGTCCAATGTCGGCGAAGGGACGACGGTGCTGCTGTTCATTCCGTTGTCGGAGGCCGTTGTGGAAGACGTGCCTGCACCTTCGCAGCCGATCCGGCGCGGCGCCGGCCAGTCCATCCTGGTGGTGGAGGATGACGAGCAGGTACGGATGCTGGTGACGGTGGTGCTGGAAGACCTGGGCTACCACGCGCAGGTGGTAGGTGATGCCGATGCGGCGATTCCCATCCTCACTTCGGCGCAGAGCATCGATCTGCTGGTCACCGATGTCGGGCTGCCGGGGCTCAACGGGCGACAGCTGGCGGAGATCGCGCGGCAAACGCGGCCGGCGCTGCCGATCCTGTTCATGACCGGCTATGCGGAAAAGGCACAGGAGCGCGCGGCCTTCCTCGACGAAGGCATGGCGATGATCGCCAAGCCCTTCCTGCTGGATGAATTCAGCATGGCGGTACGCACGGCCATGCCGGGCGGCGCGTAGCGATGCAGGTCCTGTAGAGCCGGGCCATGCCCGGCTGTCGTCGGCCTTGCGTCCCACGCATGCATGCTGGGCATGGCTTGGCGCCACCGAAGGGCTACGTGCGCAGCGACGACTCGCGCACCACCAGCTTCACCGGAATGCTCTGGCCTTCCACCGGCTGCCGGCCGATCAGCGCCAGCAGCTTCTCCACCAGCAACTGGCCGGCCTGCTTGGTGTCCTGCTGCACGGTGGTCAGCGGTGGCGACACCGAGGCTGCCAGCGGGATGTCATCGAAGCCGGTCACCGCCACGTCCTGCGGCACCCGCAGGCCCTGCTCGCGCAGCGCGCGCACCGCGCCGATGGCGATCAGGTCGCTGGCCGCGCAGACCCCATCGATGGAACGATCCTGGGCCAGCAGTGACAGGCACGCCTCATGCCCGGACGCCTCGGTGGTGATCGCATCATGCTGCAGCGCCGGGTCGGCGGTCAGGCCATGCGCACGCAGCGCCTCGACGTGGCCGCGATAGCGCTCCTGGAATTCCGGGTAATGGCTGGAGGCATGGCCGAGGAAGGCGATGCGGCGGCAGCCCTGTTCCAGCAGGTGGGCGGTGATGTCATGCCCGCCCTGGAAGTTGTCGCTGCCGATCGACACCCCCGGCTGGCCGGGCAGGGCCGCGCCCCAGCGCACGAAGTGGGTGCCTTGTTCCACCAGCCGCTGCAGGCGGTCGCGCGACTGGTGGTAGTCGCCATAGCCCAGCAGGATGATGCCATCGGCTTTGTTGCTGTCTTCGTAATCGGCCTGCCAGTCGGTGGACAGCTGCTGGAAGGACACCAGCAGGTCCTGCCCATGCAGCGCGCAGGCGCGGGTGATCGACCCCAGCATCGAGTGGAAGAACGGGTTGATCAGCGAGTCGTCGTTGGTCGGGTCCTCGAAGAACAGCAGGGCCAGCGTGCCGGCATTGCGCAGGCGCAGGCTGGAGGCGTTCTTGTCGACCTTGTA
>Ga0213828_1000648_pt1 | contig 32668 bp, 27 predicted proteins | sample MC6MC0897MG_FD_180664 | JGI IMG/M metagenome (GOLD analysis project Ga0213828, IMG submission 180664) | Enriched soil aggregate microbial communities from Iowa State University, Ames, United States - MC6-MC0897-MG | ecosystem: Environmental > Terrestrial > Soil > Unclassified | place: USA: Iowa...
TGATTGTCCTTGTAGCGGTAGGCGTTGAACGAGGTCGGACGCGGGCCGACCAGGCGCATGTCGCCGGTCACTACATTGATCAGATTGGGCAGTTCATCGAGGCTGGTGCGCCGCAGGAAACCGCCGATGCGGGTGATGCGCGGGTCGTGGTCGATCTTGAAATCGATCGCGTCGGCACCGTGCTTGTTGAGGTGGCGCAGCGATTCTTTCAAGTCTTCGGCGTTGGCGACCATGGTGCGGAATTTGTACATGCCGAATTTGCGACCGCGGTAGCCGGTGCGTTTCTGCACGAACATCACTGGACCTGGGCTGCTGAACTTGATGACCAGCGCCAGACCCAGCAACAGCGGGGAAATCAGCACCAGGATCAGCAGCGCCCCAAGGCAGGCGACCACGCGATTGGTGCGTGACAGTTGCCATGGGCGACCGCCGTCGCGGCCCGTGAACCAGCCGCGACCCTGGCGATGAATCGCCGCGTCGAGACGCATTCGGTGCTCGGGATCCACGCGCTTGTCGCGGCGCATTTCTAGGATCGGTACACCTTTCTCATGTCCAGTCATGGAGTCCTCCACATGAATTCAGCCGCGAACGGCGCGTGGGCGATAGGCAGTGGGGTAGTAGTCGCGGAACCAGGCGATAAAGCGCCCGAGTCCCTCATCCAGCTCTATCCGGGGCTGAAATCCGGTGGCCTGGGCCAGATCGCTGGCCTCGGCGCAAGTGTTGAGCACGTCGCCCGGTTGCAGCGGCAGCAACTCGACAATGGCGGTCTGACCGAGGTGCTTTTCCAGCAGCGCCAGATAGGTTTTCAGCTCGACCGGGTGCTGCCCGCCGATATTGAACAGGCGCCACGGCGCCATGCTGCTGGCCGGGTCGGGCTGCTCGCGATCCCACTGCGGATTGACCTGCGGTGGCTGCTCGATAAGGCGGGCGATGCTTTCGATGATGTCGTCGATGTAGGTGAAGTCGCGCTGATGCTCGCCGTAGTTGAACAGCTTCAGCGGCGTGCCTTCGCTGATCGCTCGGGCGAACTGGATCGGTGACATGTCTGGCCGGCCCCACGGCCCGTACACAGTGAAAAAGCGCAGGCCGGTGCAGGGAATGCCGAACAGATGGCTGTAGCTGTGCGCCATCAGCTCGTTGGCTTTTTTAGTGGCGGCGTACAGCGACAGCGGATGATTGACGCCGTCCTGCACCGAGTACGGCGTGTGCTGGTTGGCGCCGTACACCGAACTCGACGACGCGTAGATCAGGTGCTCGACCGGGTGATGCCGGCAGCTTTCGAGAATGTTCAGAAAACCGTTGAGGTTGCTGTCCAGATACGCCCGTGGATTTTCCAGCGAGTAGCGCACCCCGGCCTGCGCGGCGAGGTGGATCACCACTTGCGGACGTTCGCGGACAAACAGCGCTTCGATGGCCGAGGCATCGGCCAGGTCAACCGTCGCGAGCTGGAAATCGCCGGCCTGCTCGCGCACCCACTGCACGCGGTCGTGCTTGAGTTGCGGGTCGTAGTAGCCGTTGAAGTTGTCCAGACCGACCAGCGCGTGCCCGTCGCGCAGCAGCCGCAGCACGCAATGGGCACCAATGAAACCGGCCGCACCGGTGACCAGGATCTTCATGGCCGCAGCCCTTCAGGGGCAATGTGGCGCAGGCCGATGCCGCTGTAATGCAGGCCGGCGGCCGCCACTTGTTCCGGGTTGTAGAGGTTGCGGCCGTCGATGATCACCTTTGAACGCAGTTTTTCGGCGAGCAGCTCGAAATCGACCACGCGGAAGTTTTTCCACTCGGTGCAGATCACCAGGGCGTCGGCGTCCTCCAGGGTGTCGTCGCGGGTGGCGCACAGGTGCAGGTCGTTGCGGTAGCCGTAGAGGCGCCGGCATTCGGACATGGCTTCCGGGTCGTAAGCTTGCACGCTGGCGCCTTCGGCCCACAGCGCATCCATCAGATAACGGCTCGGTGCTTCGCGCATGTCATCGGTGTTCGGTTTGAACGCCAGGCCCCAGATCGCGATCGATTTACCCGCCAGGCCTTGCGGGAACTGTGCTTTGAGTTTGCTGAAGAGGATGTGCCGCTGCAGGTCGTTGACGTCGGTGACGCTGCGCAGCAATTTCAGCGGCATGCCGTTGTGTTCGGCGGTGTGCAGCAGGGCGCGCAGGTCCTTGGGAAAGCACGAGCCACCGAAGCCGCAGCCCGGATAGATGAAGTGGTAGCCAATGCGCGGGTCGGATCCGATGCCTTTGCGCACCGCTTCGATGTCGGCGCCAAGCAGTTCGGTGAGGTTGGCCAACTCGTTCATGAAGCTGATGCGCGTCGCGAGCATGGCGTTGGCGGCGTACTTGGTCAGCTCGGCGCTGCGGTTGTCCATGAACATCAGTTTTTCGCGGTTGCGGCAGAAGGGGGCGTACAGCTCGCTCATCTGCTCGCGGGCCGCGTCGTCGTGGGTGCCGACGATGATCCGGTCCGGGCGCATGCAGTCGGCGAGGGCGCTGCCTTCCTTGAGGAATTCCGGGTTGGACACCACGCGCACCGTGAGACTGCTCTTGTCGCGGCGTTGCAGTTCGCTATTGGCGGCGGCGAGCACCTGATCGGCCGTGCCCACTGGCACCGTGGATTTGATGATCAGGGTGCGGTCAGCTTCCATGTACGAAGCAATTTGCCGGGCGACGTTGAGCACGTGGCTGAGGTCGGCAGAGCCATCCTCATCGGCCGGGGTGCCGACGGCGATGAAGATCAGCTCGGCATGTTCGACCGCGTCACTGGCCTGGGTGCTGAACAACAGACGGCCAGCCTTGATGTTTTCCTCAAGCGTGCTGGATAAACCTGGCTCGCTAATGGGCGGCACTGCTTGTTGCAGTTGTTTAATTTTGTTTGGGTCAATGTCCACGCATAAAACGCGATGACCGACATCTGCAAGTGCGGCGGCTTGTATAAGTCCGACATAGCCAGTGCCAAATACGCTCACGTCCATCTGCGCACCTCAATAACACCAAAAAGTTAACTACGGAATGAGATAGTTAAAGGGGTATAGCGCAGCGTTTGAAAAGCGTGTCAGCAAAATGACATGTTGCATCGGTATAACACTTGAGCATTTTTTGGCGATTGGCCATCAAGTCATTGCTGCGATTGAATTTGTTGCTTTTGTGCAGATTTGTTCAGATTTAAAATATGCGATAAACGGTCGAAAGCCGCTAATTTAAAGGCTTGTGGCGTCGTCGATGTGTCAGATTTGAGTCACCGGTTTTTTGACGCTATCCCTGATAAAACAGTCAATTCTTGCGCTTTGATGGCCGGGTGCTAGTGTCAGGTTCTGACTGACAAACCTTTGACTCCCTGCCGTTTTGCCCGACCGGTATCGCCATGTTCAGATATGCCAAAGAATTGTTCTTAATTGTTTATTTGTTGATGTATTCCGAATATTACATTGATCGGTTAAATGCTATCGGCCTCGGTTTTGCTGTACTTCTTTTTGGCGCGATGTTTTTGGCGCTTACTTTTGCGTTATATCTAATGGCGTATATAAGGCAGACTCTCATTCGCCACGTGTTCGCATTGGCAATGTTTGTCTCGGCGGTGTTTTTCGATGTTTATACCCGGGTCACGGCGGATTACCTGACCTACAGCGGTTTCGTCTCATTGGTTTACTCCGGCGGTTTTATCCAGGAAGCGGCGTACCAGTACCGGGACGCACTCCTGCGTGGCGTGCTCAGCGGTTTGCTGTTGCTGTTCGGCATCGGTCTGAAACCCCGCCATGGGCTGGCGATTCCCAACGCGTTACGTGTGGCGGCGCCGGTGTGCGGTGTGTTGCTGCTCAGTGCCGTGCTGTTCTTGCGTGCGGGAGAGGGCGCGCGTGGCTTGCCGATCATGTACACGCCGCTGGCCTATCTGAATCTGTTTGCCTACGAAGCGCTGCATAACACGGTCGGCCCGCGCGAACCGGTGACACTGGCGCGCACCTCGCAAGCCGTCGGCCATGACATCGTGTTGATCATCGACGAAAGCATTTCCGGCAATTACCTGGACATCAACGCGCCGTTCGGTGTGCACAGCAACCTCAAACAAGCGCGTCCTGGCGTCGACATCTTCAATTACGGCTATGCCGCGTCCATCGCCAATTGCAGCGCCGACACCAACGTGACCTTGCGTTACGGTGGCACCCGCGCCGATTACATGCGCATCAACACAACGTTGCCATCGATCTGGCAGTACGCCAAAAAGGCCGGGCTGCGCACCGTCTACATCGACGCCCAGCGCACCGCCGGCAATCTGCAGAATCTGATGACCGATACCGAAAAGAAGGACATCGACCAGTTCGTGCAATTCGACCAGACCAGCGTGCGCGATCGCGACATGGCGGCAGCGGCGAAGCTGATCGAATTGCTCAACGACGACAAGTCAGAGCTGGTGGTGATCAACAAGGTCGGCGCGCACTTCCCGGTGCACGACAAATATCCCGATGCGTTCATGGCCTACCGCCCGACCTTGCCGCGCGGGCAGTTCACCGAGGTAGCGGATACCGGCGAGCGCAACGGTTTCAATGGTCAGCCGGATGACTGGGTGCTGTACCGCAATGCCTACAAGAACACCGTGTTGTGGAACGTCGGCGAGTTCTTTGCGCGGGTGTTCGCCGAGGGCAATCTGAACAATGCGCTGCTGATCTATACCTCTGATCATGGCCAGGATTTGCATGAGCGCGGTAATCCGGGCTTGAACACTCACTGCGGTGGCGATCCAGTGGAGGAGGAAGGATTGGTGCCGCTGGTGGTGATTCAGGGCAGCGATCTGAAAACGCTGGACTGGTCGGCACAACTGGCGGCGAACAAGGATCGTTCCAGTCACTACAACATCTTCCCGACGCTGTTGCAGTTGATGGGCTACGACCTGGCGGGGATCGAGGCGGTTTATGGCAAACCACTGAGTGTCGCGACGGCGGATGAATTCACCTTCAACTATCGCTTCAACGCGCGGTTGGGGGCCAAGCCTGAGTGGAAGCACATTGATCTGGGCAGCATTGTCACGCCGACGCAGGCGCCGGCGAGTGTGGCAGTCGGGCAGCCTTAACCCTCACCCGGAGGGAGAGGGGACTGACCAAGGTGTTTGTGAACGCTGCACCGACCCGAAAATTCTGAGTCGAACTCAGGTCTTGAATAGAATGCAAATCGGCTCCCTTTCCCCCTCGCCCCTCTGGGGGAGAGGGCTGGGGTGAGGGGGTAAGGATCTTGAAGTCACGCAAAGCTCAAATCTTCATACGCTCTTGAGCTCGATAAACCCCCGGTGCACACCCCAACCATCTTGAACAAGCCCGGTTGAAACTCTGCACATCGCTGTACCCCAACCGGTCAGATACCTCAACCAGCTCCAACTCTGCGCCCCGCAACAGATCCTCAGCCCGATAACGCCGATACTCATCGAGCAATTCGGAAAAACTCCAGCCCAACGCCTTCAGCCGTCGTGCCGCTGTGCGCTCGATCAAATGCTGTGTCGCGCAGAATTGCTTCCAGTCCGCCGCTGCCAGATCCTCGATCAGGTAATCGCTGACTTGCTCCAGCAAGGTCGGTTCGCTGTTGCGTCGAGTCTGTTCCAGCAGCTCAACCAGCGTCTGCTCCAGCGCCTGATTGCCCGGCGTCAGCGCGGCCACGAACAGTCGCGGATCAAGGCGAATCGCCGGGTATTTTTGCGCACCCTGCACCGGTGCGCGAAAGGCCTGTTCGTGTTCTTCGCTGCTCGCTGAAACCAGCGCCACGGCCAATACCGGATCACGACCCAGACCACTGGCCAGCAACTTGCGCCGCAGCATGCTGCACAGGCTGACCAGAATGTAATCGGCAATGGGCGCTGCGGCGCGCAGGCTGCCGGCTTCGACCAGACGTAATTCCACAACGCCGTTTTCGCGCACGATCTGCGCACGAAAATGCCCATTGAAGAAAGGGAAAAACCGTACGAAGTAATCGCAGGCATTTTCCAGCGACACCGCGACATCGAACAGATAGGTCAAGCCGTTGGTGGCGGTGGAGACGAACCGCCGGCCTGCCGCCAGACCGATCAGCGGATCACCGCTTTGCTCCACGGCAAATGCCCAGAAACGCCGCGACAACATCAGCGGAATACGCATGAACGGTGTGCGCAGGTCGAACAGGCTGCGGTGGAACTGTTCTTCAATGGCTTGGCGCGCAATACCACGGGCGAGCAATTCTTCAATGGCCGGCAACAGGGTCGGCGCGTAAAAGGCATTGGCGGGCGGCTGATTGATTTTTGTCATGTAGGGCTCACCGCTTGTTTCTGGACACTGGTTAGGCTGGCCGACGTTAAGCGATTTGCCGGAGCAAGACCATGCTTGATTTACGCCAGCTCGACCTCAACCTGTTGCTTGCCTTCGACGCGATTTACCAGCAACGCAGCGTCACTCGCGCCGCCGATGTGATGAGCCTGTCGCAACCGGCGATGAGCAATGCACTGCGCCGATTGCGTGAATTGTGCGGCGATCCGTTGTTCATCAAGAGTCGTTTGGGTGTTACGCCAACGCTGGTGGCGCATCGGCTGGCGGACTATGTGCGTTCAGCATTGGAGTCGTTGCGCGACGGGCTGCGGATGATTCCGGCGGCGCGGCAGAATGATCCGCTGCTGCGCATCAGCTGTCTGGATTGCCTGCAACCGGTATTGCTCGATGCGTTGCTCGAAGCGCCGCATGCCGATTGGCAGGTGCGCTACTTCCAGCCGCGTCGGCGCGATGCCTTGCAGGAACTGGCCAGCGGCAAGCTCGACATCCTGATCGATATCGATCAGCCATTGGCCGGGTTGAGTGGTTTGCATAAACGCACATTGGCCGCGGATCACTATGTGTTTGCTTACGGCGCTGCGTTGAAGGCGCCACCGCGCACCTTGCAGGCGTATTTGCAGCAGCCGCAGATTCAGGTGTCGAGCCGGCGCGACGGGCTCGGTCCGGTGGATTTGCACTTGGGCCTAAAAGGCCTGCGCCGCACCATCGCGGTGACCACGCAAAGTACCCTGGCGGCGAAGCTGATGGCTGACCGTCATCCGTTTGGCTTGAGTCTGCCGAGCCGGGTCGCAATCGCGTTGGGCATGCAACAGGCGCCGCTGCCGCTGGAGGATGCGGTGGAGCTGAAACTGGCGCTGTACATCGAAGCACGCTACCGCTTCGAACGTAGTCGTGAAGAAGCCATGCATTGTTTGCTGAATGCCCTTGGCGAAACCCAGCAAATCCCAGCGAAAACCCAGCATTTGTGGGAACGTGCGGGCTCGCGGTAGTGGGGGCAGCCACCAGCTTTCTTTATGCAGGAATGCGATCAACCTGGGGGAGCGAGCCTGCTCGCGAGAGCGGTATGTCTGGCACCGGGATGTTGGATGTGCCGGCCTCTTCGCGAGCAGGCTCGCTCCCACAGGGTTCTGTGTGTGATTGGATTACTGATTGGCCGCGAGCAAGCGTTGGTCGACGGTGAGGATCGCTTCGACCATCGCCCGCGCCGCCGGGGTCATGGAGTAGCCAACGCGGCTGACGATGCCGTAACCCAGTTGCAGCGCCGGGTCGTTGCGCGGCACGTCGATGAAGTCGAGCAAGTGGATCAAGCCCTGATCGACCTGTTCGCGCAGTGCTTCGAGCGTCGCCAGACCGATTGCATCGGAACGCAATACCACCCGTTGAATCGCATCGAACTGCGCACATTCAACGCTGGGATTGAAGTCCGGCTCGCCCAATATGTCGGCGAGGATCTTGCGAATCATTGGCGGGATGCGTGTGCCGACCACCGGATAATCGAGCAGCGCTCGCAATTTCAATTGCTGCTGACCGGCCAGTGGATGCCCGGCCCGACAGAAAAACCGCCCCGGCCGGGTACGCAGCATGTGTACGTGGTATTGCGGATCACCGACAAAATACCGCGCATCGGCGATCAGAAATTCGATCTGCTGCTCCCGTAGCCACAGCGACAATTGTTGCCAGTCGCCTTGATGAAAACGCGTGCGAATGGCCGGGTGCGCTTGAATGAATTGTGCCAGTGCTTCCGGCACCAGCACCTGCGCCGGATACGGCCCGCAACCGAATTGCAGTTCGCCGCCGGTGAGGCCGTTGTACTGGGTCAGTTCGTTGTGCAACGCCTGACTGCCGGCGAGCAAGCGCCGCGCATGTTGCAACACCAGTTCGCCTTGGCCAGTGAGGCGAAATTCACGGCTGCTGCGCTCGACCAGTTCGCAGCCGAGATCGCGCTCCAGCGTTTGAATGCTGCGGCTGAACGCCGGTTGACTGAGGCTGATCGCTTCAGCTGCACGGCCGAAGTTGCGATAGTCGGCGAGGGCGACAAGGTGGCGAAGCTGGCGTAAATCCATCATGCGTCTCCTGCATTCTGCGGATACTTTTAATGCATTGGATCGATATCACGTTGGCTGGCATAAGTACACGCCTGTCCCTCGGTAATCGTTGCCATGTCTGCACTCATGTTCGCCTCCAGCGCCTTCACCCGCACTATTCTCGGCCACGCCGAGCAATCAGGCTTGTGCCCGCAAACCTTGTTGGCACGGGCCGGAATCTGCGCATCGGCTCTCGACGGTTACGACCAGCGAATCCCTGCGCACGCGGTCGAGAAACTATGGCTTGAATGCGAGCAGGCCGGTGCTGCGCCGACGTTCGGTTGTGAATTGGTCAACGGTATGGCGACCACGTGCCTGCAAGGTCTGAACATTTTGCTCGACTCGGCGCCGACGTTGCGCACCAGTCTCGATTGCTTTGTGGCGTTTGCGCCGCGCGTGACCAATTACGTCGCGGTCGAGTTGCAGGCGTCGGGCGACGACGCGCATTTGCACCTGCGTCCGGTGCAGGGCCGGGCCCATCACTTCGGTCTCGACGCAGCGACGATCACCCTGGTGCGCAACATCGCCCGCCGACTCGGCAAGACGCCCGACGAGGTGTTCGTCAGCGTCACACTGTGCCCAGCACAAGCCGCCGGAAACTGGCTGCGCAACAACGGTATCCGCGTCGAACAAGGCGCTCATCCGCGTCTGACCCTGAAGCGCTCAACCCTCGAAGAACCACTGCTCGGCGCCAATCCGTTTCTGCACCAGAGCATGCTCCGTCACTGGCAAACCGAATCCGCTGCACCCACGCGCAACGACAGTCTGGAGCTGGCGCGGCACTGGCTGACCGCCGGCGATCAACCGATCGAACGCATCGCTGAACGCCTCGGTTATCGCCAGCCGAGCAACTTCATCCGTGCCTTCCGCAAACAGTTCGGCATCACGCCGAAGCAGTTCCGGCTCAATCCGCTGTAAGCACGCCGATGATTGTTTTTTGTCGGCCATCGCTTGTGTGTCGCGGCTGATGGTTGGGCACCGTGTCTGTGCTGAGCAAACCTGACCGGAGCCCAATAATGATAAAAACATGCTCGGTCACGCCCCAAGTCCGTCCGCGACTTGCCCGGCGTGGCCACACCTGCACGCAACCCCTGACCCTGGCGATCCTCGCCGCACTGTCGAGCCCCGGCTATGCCACCAGTTTTGAACTCAACCAAGACTGGAGCCTGTCGACCAAAACCACGCTGACCCTGGGCAGCAGTTGGTCTACGCAAAACCCCGACAAAAGCCTGATGACCCGCGCCAACGCCCTGCAAGCCCAAGGCGTGCGGGCCAACGGCAGCAGCGTCAGCGCCGATGACAACCGGCTGAACTTCGAGAAGGGCGACCCGATCTCGCAGAACTTCAAGGGCCTGACCGATTTCAGCCTCGATGGGCAGGGGCAGGGCGCGTTCATTCGCTTCAAATACTGGTACGACACCGCCTATGAAGACGGCAACGGCCGCTTCAAGAAATTCGATGATTCGGGTTGGGATGACCTGTCGAAATTCATGGGTTTCAAGACCCTCGACGCCTATGTCTGGAAGGATTTCCAGATCGCCGAGCATCCGTTGAACGTCAAGGTCGGCAATCAGGTGCTGTCGTGGGGCGAATCGCTGTTGATCCAGAACGGCATCAACGTGATCAACCCGCTCGACGTCTCGGCGTTCAATCGGCCGGGCGTGGAAATCAAGGAAGGCCAGTTACCGGTGGAGATGGTCTCGTTCAGCTTCGGCCTGTCCGATACGCTCAATCTCGAGGGTTTCTATCAGTACAACTGGCGCCCCAGCGTGCTGGATGGCTGCGGCACGTTTTTCGCCTCCAGCGATGCGATCCAAAAGGGCTGCGGGCCGTTGTACCTGAGCCAGGTACAGACTGACCAACAGATGCAGGTTGCCGGTTTATACGCAGCGCCACGGGGCAACGAATCACCGTCGGACAACGGCCAATTCGGTTTCGCGCTGCGCAATATGATCCCGGCGCTGAACGATGCGGAAGCAGCGATCTACTACATCAACTATCACTCGCGGCTGCCGTATTTCACCCTCGATGCGCGCAATACCTCGCTGCCCGGGACTTTTCCCGGCGGCGTTCAGGCGCCGAGTTATGCCGCAGCGTTTCCGGAAAACATTCACCTGTATGGCATCAGCCTCAACGGTGTGGAACCGATCAGCGGCATCTCGCTGGCGGGTGAGTTGAGCTATCGGCCAAACATGCCGCTGGCGATCAACGCCCCGGACATCAACGTCGCGGTGATCTCCGGGCCGGGTGGCAGTTCCTGGGTCGATCTGCCGCCAGGCTTCAACACCAATGGCGGCAGTCGCTACGACGGCTGGGTGCGCAAAGGTGTGTGGCAGATGACCGGCTCGGCCACGCAAGCCTTCGACAACATCCTCGGCGCCACGCGCTTGAGTCTGTTCGGCGAAGCCGGCGTGGTGCACATCGACGACCTTGGCGACGAACGTCTGGGCCGCAACGCCGCGTTCGGCCGCAGTGCCCCGCGCAACGGCACGGCATGCAACACCGTGGCCTCGGGCGTGACCAATCAGTACTGCACCGACAAGGGTTTCGCCACCGAGTGGTCGTGGGGTTATCGCCTGCGCGCGAGCCTCGAATACAGCGACGTCTTGCCGGGAATCAACCTGATTCCGGCGGTCAACTGGCGCCATGACGTTTCCGGTTATTCCTACGACCCGCAAGGGCCGTTTCAGGAAGGCCAGCAAGCCTTGGGCCTGAGCCTGACCGGCGTCTACATGAACGATTACAGCGTCGAACTCGCTTACAACGCCTTCTTCGGTTCGAACGACTACAGCACCCTCGACGACCGCGATTTTGCCTCGGTCAGCTTCAAGGCCGACTTCTAAGGAGAACCCTTATGCGTATTCAAATGTGTGTATTGGCGCTGGCGTGCAGCGTCGGTCTGGCGCAAGCCAAAGGTAACGATCCAGCTGCGCTGGGCAAAACACTGACGCCGATGGGCTCGGAGATGGCCGCGAACGCCGACGGCAGCATTCCGCCGTGGAGCGGGGGGCTGGCGAGCAACGCCGGCACCGTCGACAGCAAGGGTAGCTACAGCGATCCGTATGCGGCGGAAAAACCGCTGTTCACCGTCACCGCGCAGAATCTGGCGCAGTATCAGAAGTTTCTCAGCCCCGGGCAGATCGCCTTGTTCAAACGTTACCCGGACAGCTACAAGATGAACGTCTACCCGACACACCGCAGCGCCAATCTGCCCAAGGATGTGTTGGAGCAGAGCCGCGCCAACGTCGCCAAAACCAGCATGGCCGATGGCGGCAACGGTTTGCACGACTATGCGCGCGGCATTCCTTTCCCTTTGCCAACCGAAGGTCTGGAGGTGATGTGGAACCACATGACCCGCTATCGCGGCGGCAGCTATGAGCGCATCAGCAGTTCGGCGCTGGTGCGCGAAAACGGCGCGACCAGTTATGTGCGCAACCAGTCGCTGATCAACTTCGCCGATACCGTTTCCGGACTGGAGCCGAACGCCAACACGCTGTTCCTGTTCAAGAGCCGGGTGCTGGAACCGGCGCGGTTGTCCGGCGAAGCGGTGCTGGTGCACGAGCCTGTCGATCAGGTCGCCGAGCCGCGTTCGGCCTGGCAATACCTGCCGGGACAACGCCGCGTGCGCCGCGCGCCGATGATTGCCTACGACAACAGCGCCCGTTACAGCAACGGCCTGATCACCGCCGACAACATCGATGGCTACAACGGCGCGCCGGATCGTTTCGACTGGAAACTGATCGGCAAGCAGGAACTGTTCATCCCCTACAACAGCTACAAGATCGGCAGTCACGCGCTCAAATACGACGAGGTGATCAAGCCCAGTCACGTCAATCAGGATCTGGCGCGCTACGAGAAACATCGGGTGTGGGTGGTGGAAGCCACGCTCAAGCCGAACGCCCGGCACATCTACGCCAAACGCCGGTTTTATGTAGACGAAGACAGTTGGCAGATTGCTCAGTCGGATCAATACGACAGCCGTGGCGAGTTGTGGCGCAGCGGTGAATTGCACGCGATTCAACAGTACGACCATGGCTTCACCTACAACGTGCTGGAGACTTCGTATGACCTGATTGCCGGGCGTTATTACGCCGGTGGCCTGGCCAACGAAGAGACCCAGCCGATGCGCGTCGGGTTCGCGGCGAAGACCGACGATTACACGCCGTCGGACTTGCGACGCTGGGCTAAATAACCTCTCACCATCACCACATCCCCTGTAGGAGCTGCCGAAGGCTGCGATCTTTTGATCTTAAAAAACCACATCAAAAGATCGCAGCCTTCGGCAGCTCCTACAGGGATTTGTTTTCTGTCTGGAGATTGTTTATGCGTCACTGGATTTCCGCTCTAGCGGTCGGCGCCAGCCTCGGCACCGTACACGCCGCTGACCTTGATGTGAGCCAGGCCAAAGCCCTCGCACAAGAGGCTTACGTGTTCGCCTACGCCACCGTCGAACACGACAAAGTGCTCACCGCGATCAACGCCAGGCTGCCGTTCAATCGCCTCTACAGCGAACCGCGTCTGCTCGGCCCGCAAGACAACAAAGTGGTCTCGCCAAACAACGACACCTTCTACTCCCGCGCCTTGCTCGACCTGCGTGCCGAGCCGATGGTGCTGCAAGTGCCAGCGATCGAGGATCGCTACTACAGCTTCCAGTTGGTCGACCTGCGCACCGACAACCTCGACTACATCGGCACTCGCGCCACCGGCAATCAGGCCGGGCGCTATCTGATCGTCGGGCCAGACTGGAAGGGTCCAGCGCCGACCGGTTTCAACGGCTTGATTCGTTCGCCAAGCCGCGTGGTGTTTTTGCTCGGTCGCACCGAAGTCAAAGGCGAGGCCGATCAAAAAGACGCCGCCAAAGTGTTGATGGGTTATGCCTTGCAACCGTTGTCCCGCGCCTCCAACAGCACTGCACCCGACGCGCCTGCGCCGTTGCAGTTGCCGGCGTATCCGGACACCAAACACGGCGAAGCGCAGGCCCTGTTCAACACCTTCAATGCCTTGGCGCCGTTGCATCAATGGACGGCCAGCGAGCAAACGAAACTCGCTCGATTTGCCGCGATTGGCGTGTTGCCCGGCGCCGCGTTCGCACCGGCCGACAGCCTTCGCCAAGCCATCGCAGAAGGCGCCGAAGCCGGCCGCGAGCAGGTTCGCGCCGCCTCCAGCCAACTGTCGAAAGAACAGAACGGCTGGTTTCCATCACCGACCAACATCGGCAAATTCGCCGACGATGACCTGACCCGCGCTGCCGTCGCATGGCGCTACATCTACGCCAACGACGCGGTCGAAGCGGTTTACCCGATGGCCCTGCATGATGCCGAAGGCCAGTTGCTCGACGGTCGCCGGGCTTATCGCCTGCATTTCCCCGCCGGGCAGTTACCGCCGGTGAACGCGTTCTGGTCGCTGACGCTGTACGACGGCAAAACCCAGTTGCTCGCGAGCAATGCCATCGGGCGTTACGCCTTGGGTGATCGCAGCGCCGATTTGCACTATGACGCCGACGGCGGCCTGACCTTGTTGCTGCAACCGGACGCACCGGCGCAGGGCGAGCAGGGCAACTGGTTGCCGACGCCACAAGGCCCGTTCAACCTCCTGCTGCGTCTGTACCTGCCGCAAGCCGCTGCGCTGGATGGCAGTTATCAGTTGCCGACGATTGCGAGGGCCGAGCCATGAGCCTGACGATCAATCGCCGCGAGATGCTGGGCGGCATGAGTGTGCTCGGAGGCGGGCTGATGATGCCGCGCTGGTTGCTGGCCGATGAAACGCAAGCGGTAGTGCAGGAGGCGTGGATCTATGCTTTTCCGATGCTGATGCATTACCAGACGATGGAGAAACAACTGCTTGATCCGAGCGCGGCGGAGTACCTTGGCGGCTTCAATCGTTTCCGCCATTACAGCCAGCTCTACACCCCGGCCAATCGCGAAATCGTCACGCCGAACAACGACACGCCTTACTCCTGGGCCTGGCTCGATCTGCGCAGCGAGCCGCAAGTGTTGAGCGTGCCGGCGGTGGATGCCGATCGTTATTACGTGCATCAACTGGTCGATCAGTACACGCATAACTTTGCTTATGTTGGCGTGCTCAGCACAGGTCGCGAGGCGGGGGATTATTTGATCACCGGGCCGAGCTGGCAGGGGCCGACGCCCAGCGGTATCAAAGCCGTGCTGCGCAGTGAAACCGAGATTGTCATGGTGCTCGCGCGTACCGGGTTGAAGAACGCCGACGACATGCCGGCAGTGCGCGCGTTGCAGCAGCAATACCGTTTGCGTGGGTTGCATGAGTACACCGGCAGCCCGAACCCGGTTGCGGCGCCGGCGATTGACTGGCCGGTGTGGGACAGCAAAACCGGGTTGGGGCAGGCGTTTATCGCGGTGCTTAATCAGATCCTCGCGCTATGCCCGACGCCACCGGCGGAGCAAGCATTGCGCGAACGCTTCGCACGGATCGGCATTGTGCCGGGGCAGGCGTTCGATTTCGCGGCGTTGCCTGTCGAGAAGCAGCAAGCGATTGCAGCGGGTATCAGACAGGCACAAGCGCAACTGCAAGAAACCGCCGCGAAAACACGCACCACGCTTGGCCTGTTTGGTAACCGCGAGGCAATGCACGGCAATTATCTGAATCGTGCAGTGGGGGCGTATCTGGGGATCTACGGTAACAGTGTCGAGGAGGCGTTTTATACCGGTAGCCGCCTGGATAATCAGGGGCAGCCGTTGCAGGGTGGGCGACGTTATCGCCTGCGTTTCGCGCCGGGGCAATTGCCGCCGGCCAGTGAGTTCTGGTCGCTGACGTTGTATGACTTGCCGGATCGGCAGTTGGTGGCGAATCTGCTTGATCGGTATTGCTTGAGCAGTCGGGATCAATTGCAGCGGGATGCTGATGGCGGGCTGACGTTATGGATGCAGGCGAATTCGCCTGGGGCAGGGGAGGAGAGTAATTGGCTGCCGACGCCGCAGGCTGGGGCGTTTATTGTGATTTTGCGCTTGTATGGGCCGAAGCAAGAAGTGGTTGAGCAGAAGTGGCGGATGCCGGTGGTTGAGGTGATTGCTTAGTTTTTGTGGTGTCTGGGAGATTTACCCCCTCACCCCAGCCCTCTCCCCCAAGGGGGGCGAGGGGGAAAGGGAGCCAATCTTTGTGCTTTTCAAAGTCTGAGTTCGACTCGGTATCGCAGGTCGGCGTGCCTCAAACATCCGCCTCAACCAGTCCCCTCTCCCTCCGGGAGGGACCAGGGTGAGGGGCTTTTGACCCTGCACTGTGCTTTTCAACGTCTGAGTTCGACTCGGTATCGCAGGTCGGCGTGCCTCAAACATCCGCCTCAATCAGTCCCCTCTCCCTCCGGGAGAGGGCTAGGGTGAGGGGCTTTTGATCTCAAGGCGTGACGATGTTGAACTGCGGCCCAAACGTATCCAGGCTGCCCATCAGCTCGCCGAGCTTCTTGCCGTTGCCCTGCAACTTGATCAAGCCTTTCTGCATCGCCGTCGGGAAATCCAGTTGCTTGAGGCTGATTTTCTCCAGCGTGTCCTTGCTCAGGCTGACGCCGGCATCCGCCGCAGGATTGAGCCCGGCACGGTGGGTCAGCACGCCATTGCGCAAGGTCAGATTGAAGTCTTTCTGCAAGTCCTCAAACGTCCAGTTCAAGGTAAGGTCATGACCGACAGCCTTGTCGCTGTCCAGCCGCACCGCCAGGTAATCGAAGAACATTTCCGGACTCATCGCCCGCACCATGTCCACCGACACCGAAGTGCCTGCGTGTGGCGGCACGCCGTTGCGCAGTTCCATCGCGCCGGTCAGGTACATGTTGCGCCAGGTCGCGTTCTCGCTCTGATAACCCAATTGCTCCAGCGTCTCGGCCTGTGCCTTGTGCGCCTCGGCGTTGTCCGGTTCGGCGAACAGCAGTTGATTGCCCAACTGTGCCGCCCAGCGATAGTCACCGCTGGCCATGGCTTTGCGCATTTTTTCCAGTACCGCAGCGCCGCCGCCCATAGCCTCGACCGTGCGTTTGGCGGTGTCCACCGGCGGCAGCGGATTGAGGTTGGCCGGGTTGCCGTCGTAGAAACCCATGTAGCGCTGATACACCGCGCGCGTATTGAAGCTCAGCGAACCGTAATAACCGCGGGTGTACCACTTCTGGTCGAGCGAACCCGGCAGTTTGGTGATGGTGTCGGCGATTTCCTGCGGCGTCAGGCCCTGATTGAGCAGGTGTAACGTGCGGTCGTTGAGGAACGCGTACATGTCGCGCTGATCGGCGAGGAACGTGCGGATCCGTTCACCGCCCCAGGTCGGCCAGTTGTGCTGCGCGAACAACACATCAGCCTGGTCGCCGTAGCGCGCCAGACTGTCGTCGAGGTATTGCGACCAGGCCTTGGCATCACGCACTTGCGCGCCACGCGGAGTGAGCACGTTGTGCATCATCTGCGTGGCGTTTTCGGCCATGCACAGAGCTTTCAACTGCGGCAGATACATATTCATTTCCGCCGGCGCTTCAGTGCCAGGCGTCAGTTGAAACTCGAATTGAACGCCAGCGATGGTGCGGGTTTCCAGCTCCTTGGTGATCAGGTCGGTCGGCGGGATCAGCGTGACTGTGCCGCCAGTCGGCGAGCTCTTGCCCAGACCGGCATCGACCTGGCCCTTTTCACCACGCGGCAACAGGCTGCCGAACTGGTACTGCGCGCGGCGGCTCATGGCGTTACCGGCCATCACGTTTTCGCTCATCACGTGTTCCATGAACCCGGCCGGAGCGAACACCTTGACCTTGCCGGCCTTTACATCCGCCTCGTCGATCACCCCGCGCACGCCGCCGAAATGGTCGACGTGGGTGTGGCTGTAAATCACCGCCACTACAGGTTTGTGCGGGCGGTTGGCGTAGTACAGGTCCAGCGCAGCCCTGGCGGTTTCGGCCATGGTCAGCGGGTCGATGATAATCAGCCCGTCGTCACCTTCGATGATGGTCATGTTGGCCAGATCGAGGCCGCGCACCTGATACAGCTTCGGGCTGACTTCGAACAGGCCGGCGTGGACATTGAGCTGGGCCAGGCGCCACAGGCTCGGGTTGACCGATTCCGGCGCCTGATCCTTGGCGAGGAAGTCGTAGGCCTGCACGTCCCAGATGACTTTGCCCGCCGCATCCTTGATCTGACCCTTGAACGGCGCGATCAGGCCTTTGCTGATGGATTCGAAATCGGTGCGGTCGCTGAAGGGCAACTGTTGCAGAACGCCGGCGTTGCTGGCGATGGTTTGCGCACTGGGTGCGACAGGCGCGTCAGCGGCGAGTACTGACTGGCTCAGGCACGCAGTGATCAGGCAGGCCAACAGGCCGCGGGGGCTCAAAGTGAAACGTTGCATGGCGTCTCCGGTTTTTATCGTTATGGGTGGACCCGTCTCGGAGGGTAGGGCGCGGCTGTGTCGCGGCGATGATCGTCAACGGACAAAAACCATTCAGGGCCGCTATCCTTGGCCCAGGCTCATTGATCGGGTTTTGCCATGCTTGAGGTTCGCAACGTCTTCAAAAGCTACGTCACACCGCAGGGTTCATTGCCGGTGCTGCAAGGCATCGACCTGACGCTCGAATCCGGCGGCAGCCTGGCGCTGATGGGCGAATCCGGCAGTGGCAAAAGCACGTTGCTGCACCTGGTGGCCGGCCTCGACAAAGTCGACAGCGGCAGCATTCGCAGTGGCGAGCATCGGCTGGAGGCGATGAACGAGGCGCAACTGGCGAACTGGCGGCGCACAGAAATCGGTCTGGTGTTCCAGCAGTTCAACCTGATCGGCAGTCTGCGCGTGGAGGACAACCTGGCGTTTCAGGCCCGTCTTGCCGGGCGGCATGAGCCGCGTTGGCAGGCGCATCTGGTGCAGCGCTTAGGGCTCGGCGATTTGCTCAAGCGTTATCCCGAGCAACTTTCCGGTGGTCAGCAGCAGCGCGTTGCGTTGGGCCGGGCATTGGCGTCGCAGCCGAAATTGCTGCTGGCCGACGAGCCCACCGGCAGCCTCGATGAGGCGACCAGTGATGAAGTGCTGCGGTTGTTGCTGGAATTGCTCGACGACACGCCCACCACGTTGTTGATGGTCACTCACAGCCAACGGGTTGCGGCCCGTTTAGCCCAGCGAGTGATGTTGTCCAATGGGCGGCTGACGTGAACGTTTTCCGTCAGACCCTGCGCGCGCTGCTCAGCCATTGGCGGCGCCATCCGGTGCAGTTTTTCAGTGTGCTGACCGGGTTGTGGCTGGCGACCAGTCTGCTCACCGGCGTCGAGGCACTGAACAGCCAGGCGCGCGACAGTTACGCGCGGGCCAGCCAATTGATCGGCGGCGAACCGCAGGCCAGTCTCAGCACGCCAAACGGTGCGACTTTTGCGCAGCAATGGTTCGTTGATCTGCGTCGACAGGGCTGGCCGGTGTCGCCGCTGTTGCAGGGCCGGTTGCAGCTCAAGGGCATTGAGAATCAGCGGCTGCAATTGATGGGCATCGAACCGGTGTCGTTGCCGGCCGACTCGGCGGTGGCCGGGCAGGCGTTGCCGATTGAGCGTGTTGTCGAGTTTTTCACGCCGCCGGGCAGTACGTGGATTTCACCGGAAACCTTGCAGGCGCTGGATCTGCGTGAAGGCGACACACCGCAAACGGCTAATGGTCTGCGATTGCCGCCGTTGCTCGCGCAAAAGGACATGGCGCCCGGCCTATTGCTGGTGGACATCGGCGTCGCGCAAACACTGCTGGAACAACCCGGACAATTGTCGCGTTTGTTGCTGCCCAAGGATTTTCACGCCGAGTTGCCGGCCGTGTTCAAGGGACAGTTGCAGCTCAAAAGCAGCGGCGAGGAAAACAATCTGGCGCGACTCACCGAGAGTTTTCACCTCAATCTCGATGCCTTGGGTTTTTTGTCATTCGTGGTTGGCTTGTTCATCGTCCACGCCGCTATCGGGCTGGCGCTTGAGCAACGGCGCGGTCTGCTGCGTACGCTGCGCGCCTGCGGCGTCAGCGCGCGGATGTTGATCTTGTGCTTGATCGTTGAGTTGGGGGTTCTTGCGCTGATTGGCGGACTGTTCGGCGTGGTCAGCGGTTATTGGCTGGCGAGTGTCTTGCTGCCGGATGTCGCCGCCAGCCTGCGCGGTTTGTACGGCGCCGAAGTGGCGGGGCAGTTGCGCCTGAGCACCTGGTGGTGGTTCAGCGGCATCGGCTTGAGCCTGCTCGGCGCCTTGCTCGCCGGGGCTAATAGTCTGTTGCGTGCCGCACGCTTGCCGTTGTTGGCGGTGGCCGATCCGCAAGCCTGGCATCAGCAATATGCGCGCTGGTTGCGCCGTCAGGGTTGGCTGGCGGCGGTGCTGGGTTTGCTTGCCTTGGTGGCATTGATCTGGGGCGACAGTCTGGCTAGCGGTTTTGTCCTGATGGCCGGATTGCTGATCGGCGCCGCATTGGCGCTGCCGGTGTTGCTCAGCGCGCTGTTGAATCAGTTGCTCGGACGCAGTCGCTCAGTGCTGGGGCAGTGGTTTCTCGCCGATTGCCGCCAGCAATTGCCGGCACTGAGTCTGGCGTTGATGGCGTTGCTTTTGGCGCTCGCCGCCAATATTGGTGCGGGTAGCATGACCGCCGGTTTTCGCCAGACCTTCAACGACTGGCTAGAACAACGCCTGAGTGCCGAGTTGTATATCAACCCGAGCAATCCGGCCCAGTCGCGGGAAATGTACAGCTGGCTCAAGCAGCAACCTAACGTCGCGGCGATTCTGCCCAACTGGCAGGTCGCGGTGACGTTGCAAGGCTGGCCGGCGGAGGTGTTCGGCATCATCGATCATGCGTATTACCGCCAGCACTGGCCGTTGCTCGATGTCAGTGGCAGCGACCCGTGGGCGCATCTGGCCACCGACGATGCGGTGATGCTCAGCGAACAACTGGCGCGTCGGTTGAAGGTACGGGCGGGTGATCGACTGACGATTCCTGCGCCGAATGGTGCGTGGTCGCCACGCATCGTCGGCATCTACGCCGACTACGGCAATCCCAAGGGGCACTTGCTGGTCAACATCAATCACTTGCTGCGCGGCTGGCCACAACTGACGCCGAACCGTTTCAATCTGCGCATCGAGCCGCAGAACATCCCGGGATTTTTAGCTGCATTGCAGACGCGTTTTCAACTCGATGACAGCCGCATCGTCGATCAGGCGCGGCTCAAGGGCTGGTCGGTGCAGGTCTTCGAACGGACCTTTGCGGCCACGGCGGCGTTGAACAGCCTGACCCTGGCGGTGGCGGGTGTGGCACTGTTCATCAGCCTGCTGACGCAAAGTCAAAGTCGCCTCGGCCAACTCGCACCGCTGTGGGCGCTGGGCGTAACGCGGCGGCAATTGATGCTGCTCAATCTGGGACAGACGTGGTTGCTGGCGGTGCTGACGCTGGTGTTGGCGTTGCCGCTGGGGATCGCGCTGGCGTGGTGTCTGGACGCGGTGATCAACGTGCAAGCGTTTGGCTGGCGGCTGCCGTTGCGGGTATTTCCGTGGCAATTGCTGCAGTTGATGGGATTGGCGTTGTTGGCGACGTTGCTGGCGTCGGCATGGCCGTTGTACTCGCTGTACCGCACGCAACCGGCGGACCTGTTGAGGACGTTTGCCCATGAGGATTAACCTCGTTGTGCTGATGGTTTTGTTGCTGCTCGGTGGTTGCGATCAATCGGTGCCGGAGCAGAAAGGTTTCGCCGGGATGGGCGATCAGGCGTTGGCGTTTACGCCGGTGGTGCCGGATCGGGTGTTCAGTTTTCCGGCCGATCACGCTGCGCATCCGGGTTTTCGTATCGAGTGGTGGTACGTCACCGCCAATCTCAAGGATCAGCAGGGCAATGAATTCGGCGTGCAGTGGACGCTGTTTCGCAGTGCATTGAAACCAGTAGCGGAGCAGGTCGGGTGGGCTGATCAGACGATCTGGCTGGGGCATGCGGCGGTGACTTCGAGCACGGTGCACCACGCCGCCGAACGTTACGCACGAGGTGGAGTAGGGCAGGCCGGTGTGCGGCTGGCGCCGTTCGAGGCGTGGATCGATGATTGGCGGTTTGCCAGTGGGGCGCAGGATCCGTTGAGCGACCTGCAACTCAGCGCTCGCGACAAGAATTTCGCCTATCAACTGCACCTCACTTCCAGTCGTCCGTTGGTGTTGCAGGGCGACAAGGGTTTTAGTCAGAAATCCGAAGAAGGTCAGGCGTCGTATTACTACAGTCAGCCGTTTTTCCAGGCCAGCGGAACATTGCAGATCGACGGCCAGAGCTACACCGTCAGCGGCCCTGCATGGCTCGATCGCGAATGGAGCAGTCAGCCGCTGACCGCCAATCAAACCGGTTGGGACTGGTTCTCCCTGCACCTGGACAGCGGCGAACACGTGATGCTTTACCGCATGCGCCAGAAGGACGGTGCGCCGTACCTCACTGGCACCTGGATCGCTGCCGACGGCCAGACGCAGACACTGAGCAGTTCGCAGATCCAGCTTACCCCGCAAGACACCGCCAACGTCGCCGGCCGGGCGATGCCGGTGAAATGGTCGATCAGCATTCCCGACAAACACCTCGACATCACCCTCGACGCGCTCAACCCCAATGCCTGGATGAACCTGCGCATCCCGTATTGGGAGGGCCCGGTGCGCATCAGCGGCAGCCATCCCGGCCAGGGCTATCTGGAAATGACCGGCTACTGAAAAGTATCCACAAATCCCTGTAGGAGCTGCCGAAGGATCGGTTTGAACTCGGCTTACTGTGTTGTCCTCTACAGAGAAACCTGCCGAGGATTAGCCATGAGCGACGACCTGCAACCCCCAGACATGACCACCTGGCAACGCCTGTTCGACGACGAAACCTACTGGCAGCAATCCCCCGACGCGCATTATTTCGATCTGCAACGCATCGCCGACGACATGCTCGGCCAAGGCGCCATCGACCTCGAACAATGGCAGATCCTGCGCGCCAAGGCCGACGACCTGCACAAGGATTCCCCCGCCATCAACGTTACCCGTGAACTCGACGACCCCGAAGCCTGAGGACCACCCCATGAAACCCATCACCCAAGGCGAACACCCTGACGAACCCCGTCCACCGGGCGAAACCGAACGCGACAACGACGCCCTGCGCCCCACCGACCCGAAACAGCGTGAAAACAGTGGCAGAGGCACGCCCAGCGGCGAATCCACCGCGCAGGACACCGCAAAACAACAGACCTCTTCGACACAAACCAAAGCCAAGCCCTGAACAGCGTCTATGCTCAGTGGCACGTTCGTCGCCGAAGCCAATTCGGCGCCGGGCGCTGCCATTCACCACAGGGAAAGTATTGCTTATGAAGCTCGACGCATTGGCCAAGGCCATCACCCTCGCAACCGTACTGTCCGCCACCAGCTTCGGCGCCATGGCTGCCGATATTCCGCTGTCTGCCACTGTTGAAGCAGATCAGGTCATCACCAAAGTTATCTCCGTCGATGCCGCCAACCATCAGGTTGTGCTCGAAGGTGCCGAAGGCAAGCCGGTTCACGTTCAGCTCACTGATAAGGCGAAAAACCTCGCCAAGCTCAAGCCCGGCGATCAGGTCAACATTCAGGTACAGCGTTCTGTCGCCGCTTACCTCGACACCGATGTGGATAAAGGTCTGCCTGGCACTACCGAACGTACCGGTGAGTTGCGTAAGGCCCCGGGCAGCGATAACCCCGGTGGCGAGGCGTATCGTCAGGTTCAGGTGCAATTGAAAATCACCAAAATTGATTTGAAGACAAATCAGGTGACCCTGCAAAACCCGGCGGGCGTGTCGAAAGTTCTCGACGTGAAAAAGCCTGAAATTCAAGCCAAACTGAAAGATCTGAAAGAAGGGCAGAGCGTCATCGTCACTTACACCGATATCTTAAAAGTGACCAGCCAACACGAAAGTTGAGCATTAACTCTACAGAATGATTGTTCTTGTACAGCTTTAAGTATGAGAGCAATCATATAAAAGAATCTGTAAGAAGTTTCCCGGTAAATATCGGTGGGCAACACTTTTTAACGTTCTAGTACATAAATTTCATGTTTAAGCATGAGGACATATCTGCCAACTTCAATTAAAATCCCACCCGTTCGCCCAGTGTCAGGGCTCTTTACCGGTGCATGGATTGCCAGGCCATTACACTGGGCGAACACCTCTTCGGAGTAGTTGTATACAATTTCTGCAAACAAAAAGGGCGACTTTAAAAGTCGCCCTTTTTGTTTGCGGTGGATTAAACCGAGATTTGCACGTCAGGCTTGCTGCTCTTGAAAGCGCTTCAGCGTGGCCTGATACATTTTTGTCCTGCGGTGATTTTTCCCGTAGGTGCCCGCCGCCGCGACGGTGCCTGCCTGGATGTGATCCAGATAGCTGAAAATCTTGCGCGGTGACAGGAACTTGATGCCATAGCCCAGGCTGCTCATTCGATCTTGCAACGTGTAGCCGGGCACCAGGTCATCCATGCAGAAGTGCAGGCCTTGGGACTTCATCAAGCGCGCATTCCACAATGTGCAGAAACTTTTCAGATGCGTTTCTTTGTACGGCCTTGGCATTTTCGAACGCATACCCAGACGCACTTTCGCTTTACGAACATAGTGCTTGCAGAAGCGCGAAGTTAGACGCCAAGTGTCACGAACAATCCCGCGATTGAGTTGTTCGACACAACCGACTGCAGCCATGTCCGGCGTTTTCGTGCACTCGCGCATCATCATGGCAAACACTTCCTTGTCATAGACAAAGGTGTCGGTGTGCAACAGAAACAGATAATCGGTGTCGACTTTTTCCAGTGCCAGATCCAGTGCTTTACCGTGCGCAATATGGCCAGCTTCCTTGCCCGGCGAAGGCCGTTCGATCAAGTTGATCCAGTCCAGCGAACGCAAGTAATCGAGACTGGCATCCGCCGAATCGTTATCCACCACCCACACCGGAATGCGTTGCTCCTGGACGTGCTCACGCAAAAGCTCGAGGCACATTCGGGTGATGTCCGGGGTTTTGTAATTTACCAAGACAAGGCTGAAATTCGACGATGGCTGGGTTGGTAAATCAAACGCTTTCATGTCGGAAGGACTCATCTGCGATTCAAGGGCGACTGGGTTTCGTGGCTGCGATCGTAGCGAGGCAACCTTAGGCGAACCTTAATTTGCGGATGTGACGGTAAATGTATGCCGAGGAGAGACGACTGATCTTATGAAATGCATGGGGTGCTGCCGGACATTACCGGATAAAATGCGCGCCCCCTCACGGTTCAAGGAAGAAACGGCGCACGCCGTTGTGTCACGGATGAAACCACTTTCCCTCTACCACCCGGCCTTGTATTGGCTGCGCGTGTGGCAAAAAAGACTGTTCCGCCAGATTGTCTGGCACTGTTCCAGCAAACGCTACGCACGCCCCGTCGCCACGGCCGAGCGCATGCCATATCGCTATCTCAAACACACCTCGAAACTCATCCGCAAACTCGGCGACTCCGACCTCGCCCTGCAATACAACAAAGTCATCAACCTGAAACTCGCCGTCGCTGCCATCGACAGCGTCATCATCGCCCCCGGCGAACACTTCTCCTTCTGCCGCCTCGTCGGCCGTCCGACGTTGAAGCGCGGCTACGTTGAAGGCATGGAACTGTCCTTCGGCGAGGCACGACGCGGGGTAGGCGGTGGCATATGCCAACTGAGCAACCTGATTCACTGGATGGCCATTCATTCACCGCTGGTAGTGGTCGAGCGCTCCAACCACAGCTTCGACCCGTTTCCGGACGAAGGGCGGGTACTGCCGTTCGGGTCTGGGGCGGCAATTTTCTATAACTACGTTGATCTGGTTCTGCATAACCCGACGGATCGGAGCTTTCAGTTGAAGTTGAACGTCGGCGAGACACAACTCGAAGGGGAGTTGTTGTGTGATCGGGTGAGGGAATATCGCTATCACGTGTTTCAAGAGGCGCATCGGTTTGTGCGGGAGGGTGCGCGGGTGTATCGGGAGAATGAGATTTGGCGGGAGGTGCGGGAGAAAGGGCAGGTTGGGGAATTGGTGGAGAGGGTGAGGCTGTATCGGAATCGGGTGGTGGTTAAGTACGACGTGGCAGATGAGTTGATCGGGTAGGGCGCGTGAAAGCACTTCGCTGACGATGGCGCCCTTTGATCAGTTTCTGAAATACAACTCATCCAGTTGGCGTCTGCGTATCGAGAGGTACTCCTCCCATACCTTGGGAAAGTCCTCATCTTTGGTTAGAGGGAAGGTCAGATAAATGTACTTTCCAACAACGCTAATGTATTGCCTCGCGCGTTTGAAGGCCGGCTGCTCGTAAGCTGCGACGCTTTCATCGTAGGCGTCATGGTAGTGATAGATGCTTACCCGATGGGGAGCGATCATGCATCGCGAAAAATCGATCACCCAGCAGCTATCAACGGCTGTGCTCAAATAACCGTAAACACCATCAGTAGATAGACGCAGGCATGAATTTGCCTGGGTGCCGTCGTCATCGTTGACCAGAATGATCTGATCCGCGAAGTAATGAATATTCCTGCCGTCCGGCCCTTGCAAAGACAAGCTCCAACCTTCGGCTCCCATACGGAATTCACCGTTGTTATCAAAGGTTGCTGTCCATCCATTGGCTAGAGTGATCTGATGTTTATTCATGAGGACTGGTCAAGTATCGAGCTTACGGTGGTATGAGGTAGTCACATTAAATATCTTGCTCAAAGGTGTTCGAGGTCAATTAGACAGCCTTTGAGTTTTAATCGCTTGATCTCATCATTAAATTTGTATCTTGGCAAGAGTTCGTTTTTTATGTCGTAGTGCTGTCTAAGGAGACGGAATAATTTCCCTATGTTGTTTTTGCTTTTTTCGTCAAGGCTCTCAATCAAGTCGTAATTATTGTCCGACAGAAGTGCGATTTTGTTTTTAAGTGTGTAGTAAGCGCTTATGTTTGAAAGCAATCCTTCTGCATCTGAATAATCTTCTTTTAAGTGTTCTACATAATTTTCAAATATAGTTGTCAGCAGGTGTTGTGCTGCTTTTTGATGTTTTAAAGTTCCGCACATTTCCTGCCAGTTGCTAATGAAAAGATGATCTCCCCAGTCAGAGCCGCGAGCAAAATATTTTCCATTGCCTTTAAAGAAATCAGATGTTTCATGAGATTCTAAAGCTGTTTCAAAGGTGGTCATCATTGAAGCTTTTCCCAAGCATAAAAATTTTAATGACGTTCCGGAGAAAAGGGGGGGTGTTTTTAGTTTGTAGAAAATAATTCTGTTCCCTTTTTGGTTACCTTTTTATAGTGGGTTCCGTCGAAAGAATTAGAGGCTCTTTATATTGGTTGGGCCGCCGTCATCAATGAGTTTTCTCATGCGGCGATTATAGAGTTCAAGGTTTTGAATATCATTGTTGGCTTCGATTGTTTTTCTCAGAAAGGTCATGATATGTGAAATTTTCTGTTTCTCACTATCAGCAGCATCGCGTACAAGATCAAATCCATCTTTTGACAAGAAAGGATGTTTATTTCTTAGGTAGTAATAGCAGCCAATGTTTTCAAGCAGGTCGCTGGCGTCATTTTTTGTAAACTCAACCGAGTTTAAGTATACGCTAAATGCATTCCTCAATATTTCGATCGAGCTTTCTAGGGATTTTAAATAGCCGCATAGTCCTTGCCAATTTATGATATGCAACTGGGTTCCCCAGTCGGGGTCTCTTGTGAAATATTGGCCATTACCTCTGAAGTAGTCAGGGAGTTCATTCTTTTTCAAAGCTATTTCAAAGTTGGTTGTCATTGAAGTTGTTCCCAGTCGTCAAATTGGCTTAGAAGCTTGTTCATGTCGGCGCCGTGGTCGATTTTTTCAGAGCCAATAAGAAAAGGGGACAGATTTATTTTCTCTAGCTTTAATGTTTCTGACTCTTTGCTCAAGCTGCGCCGAAGGCGTCTTAATACCGGGGCTTAAACGGTTTATGGATAAAAAAGTGGGGAAAATTTATTTTTAGCGTGTAGAAAATAAATCTGTCCCCTTTTTTTCGAACTCGAGTTAGTCAAAATAATATTGTATCTACGTTGCCAATGTGTGCTGTTAATTTTTCACGGAAATCCGTTTCGCTGGTGAAGCTAGTGTTGTCAATCATGTTAAGGAACCAAGTCACATCTAGATCTGTGAATATTTCAAGCCATTCTGGTCTTTTAGCTTTCGATTCAGGCATGTCGTTCGCGGCAAAGCCGTTGCCTTTGCCTTCGGATAAGTAAAAATAGTTATCTGCGAAGGAATAGCCTATAACCTTTGGCCAGTTTGAGCTATGCAGGAGGTTTGGCTCCATATCTTTATTAGCAATCACATAAAAAGTTCTCATTTTTTTCCGGAAGTACGTCGAATGAAGAAAAGAGACAGATTTATTTTCAGTGGGTAGAAAATAAATCTGTCTCTTTTTAGTCAATTTTTTGTATTCCCCCTTCTTTCACGGTTGAAAGTTAAGTTCTGAGTTCGACGTATTCCTCAAAGAATGAATAGAAGTTTTCCGCTATTTTCTTAGACGGTTTGCGCTTAAATAGATCGTAGCTAATGACCTGTCCATTTCCCGTGGGACCGCAATCAATTGCCCAGCAAACTTCGTCGTCTTTTAAATAAATGACGGCAAAATGACTAGGTAATTCAAACTCTGAACGGCAGTACATGGTGCTGTAATTTACAGTTCCGCCGTTATCTAGAGTTGCATCATTATTCTCAATTCCGCATATTTCTGAGTCTGCTGCACCACCACCACCGCATATACTCAAGAAGTCAACGAAATCTTCAGGCAGCTTTATGCCTAGAATATTCTCGAGTTTTTTAATTTGCTCGGCAGTGGCGGGCCCGAGCCAAAATGTTTCTTCATCGGAGTTTTCGAGTTTCGTTATCAAGTCTTGATATTTATGCATGGTTCTGCTCACTCAAAGTCTTTGGCTCGTTCTTTCCAATATGCTTTTCTAAATTTTGCATACCAGGCGTTACAGGGACAGACCACGTTAAATAGCGAGAAAGAGGAGAGTTTCCAAAGGGCAGATTATAGATACAAAAAAAAGAAACCGTGGTCTGTCCCGTTTTCTACATATTTTGTTTGAGATTTAAGATGTCAATATTTTTAGTTCTACGTCAAAGACGTAAAAAACGTGGTCTGTCCTCGATCACACCCATTTTTGGCGAATTTTTATTTTAATCTAGTGGGTAGTCACAAGTCCATGGAGGGGTGAAAAGTTTGGGGTTTATATTGTGTTCATGAAGGAAGGAGTTTATCTCTTCTTCTGTCTCTAAGATTTTCCATGTTGTGATTGTTGTGTCGTTGGCGCCAACACTATCTCTTGTTTCAAGAATGTGAGTTGGAAGGGTAAACTCTACAATAACGTACTTAGAGTGCCTTGCATCTTCTAGGAATTTATAGTAAAGCTCTCCAGGGTGCCTATCTTCGAAATTTAAATGATAAACAGCGTAGATTGCGACCCACTTTCGAAGTGACTCATCCTGCGTCGGAAGCTCTTGAGCAATTTCTGTATATGATTTTGCCTCTAGGCCCCACCACACTTTTCTAGGGATTGTTTTGGGAGTGTTCATTTTTGTCCTTCAAATGGGTTTGGCCAATAGATTCGAATTACTTTTCCATCTTTCGGGTGCAGTTGCAAGTGTGGCATGGCCGCATCTGGGTCAGTAGGGCTATGATTTGCCATATGAACTTTTCGAGTCTCCAAATTTGATGCTGGCGTATCATCCCAATGTAATAGTTTTATTTAGGGGCGGACCACGTTAAATAGCGAGAAAGAAGAGAGTTTCCATGCGGCAGTTTATACATGTAAAAAACTGTAGTCTGCCTCGTTTTAAAATAAGGAATGGTGGTCTGCCCCCGTTTTACCTTCAGGGACATACCTCCTTCAGACAAAATAAAACGTGGTCTGCTCCCCGTTTACAGCGTTACTATTTCAGTTGGTAGCTAAATTTCTCATCCAGTCCAAAGCTTTCATCTTGGGTTTTGACTCGTTCAAGAATAATTAATACTTTTCTATATGAGTCGCCCATTAGTTCTTCTGAATGTTTTGAGTTTGTCCAAATTAATTCAATTGGGCGCTCTACATCGGTGCTGAGCAGATCCCAAAGCGCATTAAGATTATTTCCATAGTATTGAGTGACAGAAAAAGCAGACGCTATCCGCTTATGGAATTCTTGCTCAGATGAGATGGATAATCCATCAAGCTCAACTATCATTTTGATTTACTTCCACTTTCCGATAGAGTTAACAGTTTCGTAATGATCACTAATTATGTAAAGAAGTCCGTCGTCTGAGTAGAGTAGCCTGGTCCCCGGCTGATTGCTCCGCGATATCGTGTTATTGAGATCGACGTCAGCTTCATACTAGGTTCGGCCGGGGGCTGAAGGAAGTACATTTGTATCGTTGTAACAAACCTCACCGCCTAGCTGCCCGCCAGGAACGCTATTGTTGACTGCTTTACCCTTTTTCCATCCGCTTTGTGTTACCTGATCCTTTGTAACGTGGTCTGGGGGAAGATCACCAGTGGCCCGCAAACTTTCGACTAAAGCATAAAAGGGGACAGATTTATTTTCAGTTAGTAGAAAATAAATCTGTCCCCTTTTTGTCTTTTTATTCGTTTGGTTCGCTTCTTTTTTAAAGGTTTTTAATGGTGTGAGGTTTAATATGTTGTTAAGGGGCAGACCACTATAAATAGCGAGAAAGAGGAGAGTTTCCAGAGGGCAGATTATAGATACAAAAAAGAAACCGTGATCTGTCCCCGTTTTCTCGTGGTCTGTCCCCGTCTTACGGAGGCAGCGAAGACTAGGAAAGATTGAAGAAAGCTTTGCGCGATGATGTGCATCATCAGCCGCAGAACCTGTAGTGGATTTGTGGGGAACCCACAGGGTTTTTCCCCGATTGCGACCGATTATGGCTTTAGGGTTTCCAGAATTTAATTTTTTCCAGGTGGCGCTCTATATCATCCATGTCATCATCTCCAAGTGTTGAGTCAAAGTTCTTGCTGATGATTTTTCTTACTTTGGCAAGGCGCTGAGTAACCTTTTCATTATCAATAAAGTCGGTGGTGGCCTTCCGGTAATCTTCGACGGGTTTATCCGCGTAGTAGCTTCCCATTTTGTGTAGTGAAATTAGGATGAACTCGATGTCTGCTAGAACTTCGAGTGCATCCTTTCCATTAAGAACTATCTGTTTGTTTTTTTCTAGCATCATTTCCGCCGGTTGAATGTTGGATTCTCTAGCTTCACATTTCCTTTAATCGTAAGCTCCATTGTGCCGTATCTAGGGTTTTTTACCCATTCAAGTTGAGAGTCCGGCACGTCTGTTTCAATGTAGTCTCTGCCGCGTCCTCTGCCAATTTGATACTTATCTTCAGCATCTAGTTGACTCAATGGCTTTTTGTTGGCAGGTTCCACGTAGACACGATTGTTATCCTGAGCTTGGATTGCTCCATCACGTTCGATGCCAGTGGATCCCTTTCTGTTGGTGTAATGCCGGACGCGAGTCGTACTTTCTCCGCGTGGTGCGGGAGCAGGTACTGCAGGTGCGCCTTCATTGACTCTCGCTTTTTCTGTAGGGTTTCCGACATTACCCGTAGATTTGGATTTTTTCTTTGGGCACTCACTATTCAACCCCAGCGGATCCACCCACCCCGTAGGGTTGGGCACGTACTGGTAGCTATTCAACCCACCCGCAAGCTTGATCGGATCCGGCGTCAAAAACCGTCCAGTCCCCGGATTGTAGTAGCGGTGCCGGTTGTAATGTAACCCTGTCTCGGCATCGAAATACTGACCCTGGAACCGCAACGGGTTATCGATCTCGCTGACGTCCAGCGCGGCGAGATTACCGTAGGCTCGGTACTTCGCCGACCACATGATTTCACCGCTGTAGTCGGTGAGCTCCTGCGGTGTGCCGAGGTGGTCGAGTTGGTAATAGAACGGCGTCGCTTTACGTGGGCCTTCGCCATCGAGCATCGCCAATGGGCGGAAGCTGCCCGGTTCGTAGATGTAGCTGCGGTAACGGTTTTCGGCGCTTTCGGCAATCAGGCGTTCGCCTTGCCACAGGAATTCGGTGATGTGGCCATCGACGGTTTTTTCTATACGTCGACCGAAGGCATCGTACTTGTAGGTTGCTGTGCTGCCACCCGGCAGGCTAACGCCGATCAAGCGGTGCTGGCAGTCGTAACGATACTCGGTGACGAGTTTCTGTCCTGTGCCACGGCGTTCGCGACTCAGGTTGCCGTACGCGTCGTACTCGTAGTGACGATCACCCTGCATCAGCAGGCGGTTGCCTTTGACGTTGGCGAGGTTTGCTGTGCCTTCATTGCTTTGGCCCAGCAGGTTGCCCGCCGGGTCGTGGGCGAAGCTTTCCGGCGTAGCACCGCGCACGCTGATGAGTCGATCGAGCGGGTCGTAGTGGTAGCTGCGGTTGCCTTTGCGGCTGTCATCGATACCCGCGAGATTGCCATTGGCGTCGTAGTTATAACGACGCTGGAAGAGGCTCTTGTCTCGCTGGCCGACGGTGTGTGCTTGCAGGCGGCCTTGCTCGTCGTACTGGTATTGGCTGAGCAACAAACCTTGCTGACGTTTTTGTTCGCGCCCAGCACTGAACTGGTGAGAGGTCAGGCATGAGCCGTTGAGGTCGATGCTGCTCAGTTGCCCGCCGGGTTGGTGACGGTAATCGAGTTTGCTGCCGTCAGGGAGGCGGCAGTGTTTGAGCTGGCCGACGCTGTCGTATTCATAGCGCAGGGTGCCCCAGCCTTGGTGTTCTTCGATGAGGCGGTCTTGCAGGTCGTATTTGTAGGCGAGCGGCCAGTGGCCGTCGTCGACGTTAACGAGGCGACCGAGGGCGTCGTAGCTGTAGTGGATTTCTTCGCCATCGGCCAGGGTTTTCACCAGCAGCCGGCCAGCAGCGTCGCGCTGATACTCAGTGACCAGTTCACTGCCATCGTCGCCGAACTCGGTTTTCTTCAGCAGTTGACCGTTGAGATCATACTCGTAAGCCGTACGACGACCGTCGAAACCGGTTTCCTGCTGGATCAGGCCGTTGGCGAAGTAATCGAGGCGGTATTGCTCGCCGCGCTCGTTTTCGATTTCAGTCAGCAGCAGACGCGAGTTGTCATAGCGATAGCGCAGTTGGCTGCCGTCCGGATTGATGCGGCGGCTGACCAGATGCAGGTTGTCGGCGTATTCGTACCGAGTGATGCGGCCGAGTTCATCGCGTTCAGCGGTGACATTACCGTAGGCGTTATAGGTAAACGCACGGGTTGCGCCGCCCGGCAGCGTGACCTGGGCGAGGCGATTAGCTGCGTCCCACTGGTATTGGGTAATGGCGCCGGACTCTTCCTGGCGGGTGATCTGCCGACCCAG
>Ga0213828_1000654_pt1 | contig 32559 bp, 34 predicted proteins | sample MC6MC0897MG_FD_180664 | JGI IMG/M metagenome (GOLD analysis project Ga0213828, IMG submission 180664) | Enriched soil aggregate microbial communities from Iowa State University, Ames, United States - MC6-MC0897-MG | ecosystem: Environmental > Terrestrial > Soil > Unclassified | place: USA: Iowa...
CTGAGCGCACGGACCACGTGTTCCTGGCCCACCAGCTCGGCAAAACGCTTCGGACGCCACTTGCGGGCAAGGACGAGATAGGACATCAGGCCACCGTCTTCCATCGGATGTTCCATTGTGCCACGCCTGTCCAGCCCTCTCGCCCTGCAAACCAGTGCTTGTGTCCTGCCGCTGCGCCCGCTAGAATTTGCGCCCCTACTGAGGCGTTTGCCGATGGCAGGGATCCGGAGAGGTGTCCGAGTGGTTGAAGGAGCACGCCTGGAAAGTGTGTAAGCGTCTAAACCGCGCTTCGGGGGTTCGAATCCCCCTCTCTCCGCCAGATTACGCAAACCCCTGTTTACGCAGGGGTTTTTGCTTTTCTGGGGTGACCTTCGGCGGGACACAAATCGGGACACATCTCTCGATGCGCATCCCCCATCACCTCACCCGCTCTCCCACCGGCCTTTGGGCTTTCCGGCAACGCGTCCCTACCGACCTTCAAGGCGTGATTGGCAGACGCGTCTTCAAGCGCACGCTGCGCACCCGCGACCTGCCCACGGCCAGGCTGCGCGCACTGGCCCTGGCTGCGGGCTATGCTCAGGCCTTCGATGTGTTGAGGGACCAACGCGTGGACAAGCTGAGCAAGCGCGAGGCCGATGAACTGATCGCCCGCCTGACCCAATCCGACAACCTGAAGGAATTGATCCTTCACCGGTCCCGCGCCGCCGATGGCACGGTCACCGAGCGCTGGCAGATCGACAACGAGGAAGACCTGCGGCTTTTCCAGAAGATGCAACGCCAGGGCGCAGACCCGTTGCTGGACGCCGTCAATGGCACACCCTCCCCCGCCCCGGCGCCAGCCCCGAAGTCCAAACTGACCCCCATCACCCTCGAAGACGCCTGCAATGCTTGGCTGGCCACGCTCAAGGGCAACACGCTGCCCAAGACGTGGACGATCAAACGCACGGCCATCGTTTCCCTGGTCGGCTTCCTCGGGAGCAAGACCAAGCTCCACACGCTGACGCGCACGGACTTGGCCCGTTGGTATCAGCACATGCGCGAAGAGGGCGCCTCAACCCCCACCCTGACCAACAAGCAGTCTTACATTGGCGGCAAGGGCGGCTTCTTCGAGTGGGCCATGGCCTCGGGCTACTACCCCAGGGGCGACAATGTTGCCGCTGGGCATGTCAGCTACTCCATCCGAGAGAAGCGAGCTCGGCGAAAGTTCGGCTTCAAGCCTTACGACACCCACCAAGTCCAAGCCCTCTTTGCGCCAGCCGCCTTCGAGCAACTGGCGCTTTCAGCCCGCTGGGCGGCGGTCATCGGTCTTTACACCGGCGCTCGTGCCGCCGAGGTGGGCCAACTGCTTCCCAGCGATGTCACCGAGGAGGCGGGATTGCTCTGCATCCACATGTCCGATGAAGGGGAGCATCAGAAGCTCAAATCCGATGCCAGCATCCGAACCGTCCCTGTTCACCCTGATCTGCTGACCCTCGGGTTTAAGGAATGGGTTGAGGGATTAAGGGCGGCAGATGCAAAGCGGCTGTTCCCAGCCGCCAAACCGGATGCCAAGAACGGCGCCGGCAATTGGATCACCAAGGCGTTCGGCCGCCACCTGGAAGCCGTGGGCAAGAACTGGACGCCCGGCAAGCGCGGCTTCCATTCGCTCCGGAAAACCGTCATTCAGTCGCTTCAAGGAGCAGGCGTACCGTCAGAGCTCCGAGCCCAGGTGGTGGGACACGAGTTGGACGACGAACACCACGCGACGTATAGCCGCGAATTCACCGCCCACGAGAAGCTGCATGGGCCTGGAAAGAACACCCCGGGATTGGCGGTGCTGGATTTCGGCTTGAACCTGCCTGCGCTGCGCGTCCTTTTGAACGACCAAACGCCCAGAAAGCGTATTAGAAGGACGTCGACAGGTTAGTCTTTGGATATTCGACATCAGGGGGATGTATGGGACGACGGAGCGGCCTAGAAGGGTTTCTGCGGGCAGCCGGCCGGGCAGCGGCGGCAGCGCAGCGCGAAAACAAGCGCCAGCAGCGAATGCAAGCGACGCAACTGAGGCAGCTGGAGCGCCATGAGCGTATGGCTGCTGCGCAGCAGATGCGCGAACTGCGCGCCTTGGAGAAGCAGGAGAAAGAGGCTGCGCGCTTGGCCAAAGCCGAATACCTCCAAGACCGCCAAGCTGAGGCAGACGACCTCAACGCCGAGCTCAAAGACCGGCTGGAGGAACTGGAGGGCCTGCTTCTTCACACCCTTTCGGTGAACGACACCATCAGCTTCGACAGCCTGCGTCACACCGATCCCTATCCCGGCTTCAAGGTGCCCAAAGACTTGGTTCCAGGGTTGGCGCCGGTCGAGGTCCAGGTTCCGGGCCCTACCGGCTTCGCGCGCTTTTGGCCCGGCGCTGCAAAGCGGCACTTGGCAGCCCAGGCGGCGGCCCATCAAGCCCACCAGCAGGCTCTCGAACAGTTCCATCGCGCGGAAGCGCAAAAGAAGCAACGGCTGGCCGATCTACGGGCCCAACACGAGACCGAACGAGCGCTCTATGAAGCTGACGTTGGTCGCCGAAACGCTGAAGTGGATGAGTTTCAGAGCGCCTACCTGGCTCACGAGCCTGATGCCGTCGTGGCCTACAACGACATGGTGCTCACGCGCTCCGAATACCCCTCCGAGGGTTTCCCCCAGGCGTTCAAGCTGGCCTACGCCGAGGCATCCAAGGAATTGGTCATCGAGTATGACCTGCCCGAGGTGGGTGTCGTCCCCACCGAAGCCGATTATCGCTACGTCAAAACACGCGATGCGATCGACTCCAAGGCGCGCAAGGCCAGCGACATCAAATCGCTCTACCAAGACATCATTGCCTCGATCGCGCTGAGGACCTTGCATGAAGCCTTTGAGGCCGATCAAGCAAACGCATTGGCGCTGGTGACCTTCAATGGCGTGGTGGACACCCACGATCCCACCACCGGCCAAGAGGTTCGGGTGCCGGTGGTGTCCGTCCGCGCAACGAAGGCCGCCTTCCTTCAGCTGCGGCTCGAACGCGTGGAGAAAGTCGCATGCCTGCGCAGCCTGGGTGCGCAAGTGTCAAACAGGCCCGATGAATTGCAGGCCATCAAACCAATCGTCGAATTCAACATGGTCGACAAGCGCTTCATCGCGCAATCGGACGTGCTCTCAGGCCTTGAATCGCGCCCCAACCTTCTGGATCTGACCCCCAGCGAGTTCGAAGCACTCGTCTCCAACCTGTTCAGTCGGATGGGGCTGGACACGAAACTGACCCGGAGCTCCCGCGATGGTGGAGTGGATGCGGTGGCCTTTGACACCCGGCCCGTCTTGGGCGGGAAGGTCGTCATACAGGCCAAGCGCTATCGGGACACCGTAGGGGTCAGCGCGGTTCGCGATCTTTACGGGACCATGCTCAACGAAGGCGCCAGCAAGGGCATCTTGGTTTGCACCAGCGGCTACGGCACCGAAGCCTTCAACTTTGCCAAAGACAAGCCCATTGAGCTGATCGACGGGGGTGGTCTGCTCTACTTGCTGAGGGAACACGCCGGCTTGGATGCACGCATCGCAGCTTAAGGACAAGAACATGGCTAACGGATCAGTCCCTCACGACACCAAAGTGGCCGTTTTGGTCGATTGCGACAACGTCAGTCCCGAGATCGTGGAGCACGCCCTGCTGATGGTGGCCCAGTTCGGGCGTGTGGTGCTGCGCCGCGGGTATGGAAACCACGCCACGTTGGCGAACCGCTGGCAGGAAGTGCTCGTCCAACAGGCGTTTACCCCCTGCCTCCAATACCAATACGCCTCTGGAAAAAACACTTCCGACATCGCCCTGGCTCTCGATGCTCAAGAAGCGTTGTTCGATCATCGCGCCGACACCTTCTGCCTGGTGACCAGTGACTCCGATTTCGCTTACCTCTGTCGAAAGCTGCGGGAGCGCGGAGCAACTGTCTGTATCGTCGGCGAGCCCAAGACGCCGGCGGCCCTGCGAAACGCTTGCGATCAGTTCTTCGAATGGGAGCGCAAAGCAATCACCGAACCATGCGAGGACCGGCCCAATGCATCACCGGCCAAAGCCGAGGGCAACAAAGCTGAGCCCACCGCGGCGGACACCAAGCCGCTTCCCAAGCGCCGTCCCAAGTTCGTGGTGGAAGCGGTAACGCTCCTGGCTGGAGACACCTCGGAAGGCGAGGTAGGACTGGGGCCGTTGGGCCAATACCTCAAACGAACAGACCCGTCCTTCTCTCCCAATGCATATGGGCATTCGGGCCTACTCAGCATGCTGAAGACCTATGACCTGCTGACCCTAAGCCAGCAGGAAGGAGGCCAGTGGACCGTCAGTCTCGCGCGGCCTGAAACGAATGAGCACACGTAGTCGTATCACCCGCGCTCCCAGAGCGCCTTGACCACCTCGATCGACTATCGACACCTATGCGTCACGAACTTGATTGGTTCAGCCACGAACTCCAAGCGTAACGAGACCGTCAAACTGCCCGCCTACGGTCGCTGAATACATAGTCTTAGATGGGAAGCGCTGGCCGTGTCCTCGCACCACGCAGTGACCGATGCTATTCAGTCTCCTGATCGGCTCCTTCCGGTTGCCCAGTATGTGCGCATGTCGACCGAGCATCAGCGCTACTCCACGGAGAACCAGGCTGCGGCAATTGCCGAATATGCCAAGGCGCACGGCATGGAGATCGTCCAGACCTACGAAGACTCCGGCAAGAGTGGACTAAACCTCAAAGGTCGAAGCGCTCTTCAAGCCCTTCTCCGGGATGTGAAGCTCCCCTCCCCTGGCTTCAACGCTATTTTGGTCTACGACGTCAGCCGTTGGGGACGGTTCCCTGACCCGGACGAGGCCGCCGCCTACGTTCACGCCTGTAAGAGCCATGGCATCCCGGTCATCTATTGCGCAGAAGCTTTCAAGAACGATGGCTCGTTGCCATCCACCATCATGATTGGCCTCAAGCGCAGCATGGCCGCCGAATACAGCCGTGAGCTATCTGACAAGGTGTTCAAAGGGGCCTGCAACATCGTGCGGCACGGGTTCCGACAAGGGGGCACGCCGGGGTATGGCTTGCGCCGCCAACTCGTCGACGAGCATCTCCAGCCCAAGGCTGTGCTCGCTCGAGGAGAACAAAAGAGCATCCAGACCGATCGGGTGATCCTGGTGCCCGGGCCTGCGCATGAAATCGCAATCGTCTTGCGCATCTATCGGCTGTTTCTGACGGACGGCATGCCCGAACGGGTCATCGCCTCCGTCCTGAACCGAGAAGGCATCCCCAATGAGGTGGGTGGCCCCTGGAGCCGAGGGACCATCCATCAAATACTGACGAATGAGAAATACGTCGGCCACAACGTCTACAACCGGACCTCGTTCAAGCTGAAGCTGCAACACGTTCAGAACCCTCCCGAGGCGTGGGTGCGAAAGGAACATGCGTTTGAAGCCATTGTTCCGCTTGATCTGTTCGAGCGCGTTCAAGCAGTCATAGCGGCGCGCTCGGTCCACTTGGACGACGGCCAGATGCTGGACGCCCTGCGGTCGCTGCTCGAGCGGCATGGTGCGCTGTCAGGGATGCTGATCGACGAAGAAGAGGGCGTCCCCTCCAGCAGCGCCTTTCGTCATCGGTTTGGTAGCCTGCTCCGGGCCTATAGCTTGGTTGGCTACTCCCCCAAACGCGACTACGCCTACTTGGAGATCAACCGCGCCCTTCGGCAGCGGCATCCCGAGATGGTCCAGCTGGTGGTGGATGGCATAGCCCAACACGGTGGGTGGGTCGAGCCTTGCCGGGATACCGGCCTGCTGCGGGTGAACGGTGAGCTCCTCACGTCCGTCGTCATCGCACGGTGCAAGCCCACACCCGCCGGCTCCAACCGCTGGCGCATCCGACTGGATGCGAGCCTGACGCCACATCTGACCGTAGTGATCCGGATGGATCCCGGTAACCGTCATGCCCACGATTACTACGTGCTTCCTTCCATCGACTTCACTCCCGATGGCATGCCCTCAATGGAAGACAACGGCTTTTCCTTGGACGCCTACAGGATGGACACGCTGGAGGAGTTCTTCGCCTTGGCCGGTCGGGCCGCATTGCTGGAGGCCGCATGACGAACAAAAGCACAAGCGTTCAGATGATCCCCATTGCCGACATCCACGTCGCCAATCCGCGCGTCAGAAACCAACGCATCCACCGTGGCATCACTCGAAGCATCGAAACGGTGGGGCTCAAACGCCCCGTTAGCGTTCGTAAGGCATCTCCCGATGAAACGTCGCTCCCCTATGCACTGATCTGTGGCCAAGGCCGCCTTGAGGCCTGCAAGCTGCTGGGCCACCGCGAGATCCCCGCCCTGATACTGGACGTGGACGAGCACACAGGCCACGTCATGAGCATCGTGGAGAATGTGGCTCGTCGCACGCCCAGGGCGGCCGAGACCATGGAACAGGTCCAGGTGCTTAGAGAGCGCGGTTACTCGGACCCGGAGATAGCCACCAAGCTGGGCTGCACTCCGTCCTGGGTGAACAGCGTGGCTAACCTCATGGAGCGAGGAGAGCGACGTCTGCTCGCCGCCGCCGAAGCGGGTCACATTTCCTTGGCGCTTGCCGTGAACATCTCCCGGGCAAATGATCGCGATGCGCAACAGTTGCTGATGGACGCCTACGAGGCCGGTGAGCTCAAGGGAAAAAAGGTGACCGTCGTCCGACAGATCCTTGCCCATCGAGCCAGAAGCGGCAAAAAGGGAACCAGCACTTACGCGCACGGCGCGCCGCGGAAGAAGCTTACCCCCGAGGACCTTGCCAAGCTCTACAAGCGCGACGTGGAGATGCACCAACGCATCCAGAAGAAGGCCGAGTTCACGCAACAATCGCTCCTCCTGGCCCGGCAGATCTTCAAAGAGCTGTTTGCCTCCAAAGAGTTCTGCGGACTTCTCCAATCGGAGGGGCTGACCAGCGTCCCGCAACCACTGGCTGACCTGCTGCCGCGCAGAGGGTTGGCCCGATGAGCAAGAAGCAATCTTCGGGCGTACGCCTGGGCTTTGAAAAGGACTGCGTGGACATTCAGCTGGCGCAGTTGCACTACAGCGTGGCCATGCCCACGGGGACCAAGGCCTCCGTCAAGTATCAGCAGATCGTGAGCTCGGTCAGGACGGTAGGATTGGTCGAACCCATCGTGGTTACCCTGGACCGGGGCACCGCCGGGCGGTTCTTGGTCCTGGATGGGCGAATGCGCCTGGAGGCCCTGAGGGAACTGGGAGCATCCGTGGCCCCCTGCCTCATCTCGACGGACGACGAAGGCTACACCTACAACAAGCAGGTGAACCGTCTTTCGGTAGTCCAAGAGCATCGGATGATCCTCAGAGCAGCAGAGCGAGGGGTTTCCGTGGAACAGCTGTCGGAGGTGCTCAACATCTCGGCCAGCTCCATCCGGGACAAATTTCGGCTTCTGGATGGCGTTTGCGACGAAGCGATCGCCATCCTGGCCGACAAACCCGCCGCCGCAGGCGTCTTTCGGTTGCTGAGGAAAATGAAGCCCTTCCGGCAGATCGATGCTGCCCAGACCATGGTCAACTTGGGGGATTACTCGATCAAGCTTGCAACCGCGCTTCTCCAAAACACGCCGGTCGAACAGTTGATAGAGCCATTGGCAGCAAAGACGGCCAGCGGTGCGCCCATCGAGGCGCTCCAACGCCTGGAACGGGAGCTGGCAGCGCTGCAAGCCGATACGAAGCTGCTGGAGGAGAATTATGGTCCAGCCAGCCTCCAGCTCGAAATCGTCAAAACCCACATTGGGTCGACCCTCTTGGACAATGCAGCAGTTGTGAGATGGCTTGCCAAGAACAAGCCGGATCATCTTCAACAGCTTCAGCGCATTGCAGACATCAAGCTTCTCAAAGCAGGATAGCCTGCTGAGCTTCCGCATCTAGTCTATAGAGCAATGCTTGGCCTTGCGGGAGCCAGTCACGGACCAGCCCCGCCAAAGTGCGAACGGCAAGCCTATGCGCGTTATCAGCTCGACCAAAGCTGATGGTTTTCCGGCACAACCAACTTCGGCTTCTGTGAAAGAAGACGCAAAATCCTGGGTTGCCAAGAGGGGCGATGGTGCTTTGATGAGCACACCACCTCGGCTCAAAGGAGCTCAACCATGTTCTCTCACCCACAGTTCCAAATCGCCAGCCAACTGCTTATCGGGCTCATGTCCCAGGGCTCCTCTCGCCAATTGAGCGATCGCGTCCAAGACGTGAGACACGCCTTGGACGTGTCCGCCGAACTGATCCGACAGTGGGAGGAGGACCAGCCACGGGGCGGCAAGTTCACACCCCCAGCGCCAGTCCCCCAAGCGCGCACGCGTGAAGCCGTGGTGGACCGCGCGTTCATCCCGACAGATGAATGGCGGCGAAGCCGCGCCAAGAAGGGCACGCTACCTTCAGTATCGCGGAACTCTGGTCCTTCTCTTCACTGAAGGATGCCACCTGAAACAAGAGGAGCCCCGCTAGGCGGGGCTCGTTACGTTTAGTGCAACCGGGGGCGTCTTGGAGGCCAGCCCGGCTGGGGTGCGTGCACCGCGACCGTCCTCTCCTGGAAGGCCTGCGACGCCTCCAGTGCTGGCTCGGCGGGCCGAGAGCAACGCTCCAAGACCGTCAGGCTCGCAGCCTCCAGGCACTCAGCGCGCAAGCGTAGATCTTCGGCCAGGATCGCCTCTTGTTCCGGGGTTGCTGCAGCTTGGGCGGCAGCCAGCTCAGCAGACCGCTGCTCCAGCGCTGCCAACCGGCGCCCCCGCCGTCTGGCCCACTCACGAGCCGTCCAAGACACCCCGGGCTCCGGGTGGCTCGCCACGAAGTCATCCCACGCCTGCTCGGCCATGTGGCGCAACCGGATCGCACGGCGCATAGCCTTAAGGCGCTTGGGGAAACGGACCAACGCTGCTGCAAACCGCTTCAAGCCCAGCAGCAGTCCGTTGAGCGCAGAACGATGCTCCTTGCACTCTTCGGGAACCACTTCTCCGCTCGCCAGTGCACAGACCGCTTTCAGCGTGGAATGGAGCGCATGGGCAGCCAATTCCTCCCTGAGCGCGTCGCCTTGACGGACCACCTCGATCCGGATGGCCTCCACCGAGGGGACCTCCCTGGGAGCACCCACGGTGCTGCCGTCGGAGCGCCTCTCGCCGATGGCTTTGCCCAACAGGTGCGATACAACGATCTGCCCATCGGAGAAGGCAAGCGTCTGATCGATGGTCGAGCGCTTTGCCTCGCGGTGGGCCTGCGCTTCATCGTGCCCCTCTGGAACCGGCATGGCCCGGCCTTCCTCTTCAAACGTTGCTAGCAGTTCATCGAAGGCATCCCCGTTGGCCTTTTGAATGGACCTGTTCCTCTCCCCTAGCTCTGAGTGCTCCCCTCGGCGTTCGATGGCCGACGCGTCCTTCCCCAGGTGTCGCGTGGGAGCCCTCGATAGCACCGCAGCGGCCACGAGGTCGCCGCGTGCCAACGCGTCGTCCGCCTGGGCCTTCAGACTGCGGTGATCCACGCGAACGTCCAGGTTCGCAGCTTCAAGATGCGCATTCGTCGTCGCGGCCACCAACTCCCGGATCCACTCGACCTCGGCCCGGCCCGCAGGTCCCCCGTCGAGCTCTCGGGTTTTGTCCAGGAAACCGTCAGGGCCAAGCCGGCGGGTTGTTGCAAGGATGTGGACATGCCAATTCATGCCTCCTTTGCTGCCCGGACTGTGGATGCTGGCTTGTGCGGCAAAACCATAGCGGTCCACCAATGCCCGCGCCACTGCGAGGGCAAGAGACGATCGCTGGTCATCGTCAAGCTCGTGCGGCAGGGCGAACTCGAACTCCCGTGCGATGGTGGAATCCTTGCGACGCTCCGCCGCCTCTGCTTCCGTCCATAGTGCGGCAGGCACCAGGGCCCAATCGGGCGCATGCTCAGGGATGATGCAGCGTGTTTCGACCACGCCGTCTCGCCGGCGGTAGTCGTGGCGCAACCCCGTGCGCGCGTCCTCCAGAAGAAGTCCAGCACGGTAGGCGGCTGCGGCGATAGACGAGTGACCCTTGGCTCGGCTGAACGTTTTGACGTTGGCGTGGTAGATGGCCATGTGGCTCCAAAGCTGTAGATATGGCCTTGTTTATGCCGTGGCTTTGGATTTTCGCAAGCGCTGGAGGCGGTTGGGGTTCAAGGGGCGAAGCCCTTTGCGCACGCGTTCCGCAGGAACGCCTAGGTGCGCTCTTGCCTTTCCTTCTCCATACTACCCGCCATTCTATGAAATCGGAGAGCCAAGGATGAGCAAGGACCCGACGGATGATAAAGAATCGGCAGCTATTGAAGTCATTGAGCGCGCCGCCGATGCAGGCAACCGGCCTGACCCGGATCTTCGAGCGCTCCCCCCCATAACTTCTATTCGAGACGCCGCAAAAGAACTCGGAGAACCAGATCCAACCACTTGCGTCCAACAAGGGAGCAAAGGGGAGCACATCATCACCCCAGACAATGCCAGGGAGATCGGGAAGGCGTGTCGGGGAATACTTACTCGTCGTAATCAAGTGCGAGAAAGCGAGCAAACGAGCCAGAACTTACGCTCTGCCTTATCCGGCATCTCACGAACGGCCGACAGCTCCCCGAAGAAGAAGATGCTCATTACCAACCTCCCAGAGATTTTTTGACTAACATTCTGCGCGCCACGCAATCGCATTCAGCCTTAGAGAAGAGCCGATCAAGTGGAAAGGCGCCGCCCGGCCGCCGGCCATCACTCAGCACTTGCAGAGCGCCGGATTGTGGATAAAGATCAGTCTAGGCCAAGGTTGACGGGGGCGGGGCTTGGACGATCAATACGAGTCAGATGAGGATGGCTATCCGAGGGAGATCGTTGGGCCTTGGGTCTCGGATAAGCATCATTTCCTAAGGCATTACGTTACAGCCTCTCAAGGTGCTCGTGGAAAAATGGGCGGAGCTCATTGTCTTATTGATCTCTACTGTGGACCTGGGAAAGCACGCATTCGGGGCGGCCATGGCTCGGTTCTCGGCGGAACGCTGACTGCCGTCGACGCAGCGGCTCGCAGCCGACGAGGCCAAGCTGTTCCTTTCACCAGAGTTTTTATCTCGGACGTGCGTGAGGATAACGTAAGCGCCTGCAAGGCAAGGCTCTCCGCAACCTCTGACATTCAAGTCACCTCATTCGTAGGGGAGGCGGAGACTAACGTCCACAAGGTAGTGACCAACCTGCCCAGACGAGGCATTCATCTGGCCTACCTCGACCCTTACTCTCTACACCAGCTTCCCTTCTCGGTCCTAAAGGCCCTAGCGGAAGCGCCCAGAGTTGACTTGCTCATCCATTTCGCTGCTTCCGACATGGCTCGCAACCTCGAACGTTGCGACCTTTGGCCAAGATTTGATGCCGTAGCACCTGGATGGCAGGATAGCTGCGACACAATCCGTGGCAAGTCCGTTGTTCGCCAGCAGTTCTTCGCTTATTGGACAAAGCTAGTCCAGGACCTTGGCTACCACGTCTCGGATCGGGTTGTCTCAGTGAAGAACACCAGACGCCGAGAGATTTATCGACTGGTGCTGGCTTCCAAGCACAAACTCGGAGACGACATCTGGCGCACGTTGAATGATCGCTCAGGACAAAAGGGCCTCTCTCTCTGAGACGCAGTGATGGCAACGAACTCGCGCATCGAATGGACCGAAGCAACGTGGAATCCGGTTGTCGGATGCACGAAGATATCGCCTGGATGCAAGCACTGCTATGCCGAGGTCATGGCCCGACGCCTACAAGCTATGGGCACGCCTGGCTACGAACATGGATTCAAGAGAATTGCTCTGCGCAGTGAGAAGCTGAGTGAGCCACTTTTTAGAGCTAAGCCAACGATTTATTTCGTCAACTCAATGAGTGACCTTTTCCATCCGAAGGTTCCCGCCAATTTTGTAGAATCCGTCTTTGCGACGATGCTAGCCGCAGATTGGCATACCTATCAGATTCTCACCAAGCGAGCTGACCGTATGGCCGATTTCTTACAGGGCAAACAAGTCGCCGATCACATCTGGATTGGAACATCAGTGGAAAATAGGAAGCACGGCCTTCCACGCATCAATCACTTGAAACGAATTGACGCAAAAACTCGATTCCTTTCTGCGGAACCATTACTGGAAGACTTGGGCACTTTAGATTTGGATGGGATTTCTTGGGTCATCGTGGGTGGGGAGTCTGGCCATGGAGCCAGGCCGATGAGGCCTGACTGGGCAAGATCACTTCAGAAGCAGTGCTGCGCAGCCGGAGTGAGCTTCTTCTTCAAGCAGTGGGGAGCCCATGGCGAAGATGGCGTTCGTCGCTCAAAGAAGGCTAATGGTAGGCAGCTGGACGGAAGAAGCTGGAGCGAGATGCCTACATCTCTTTAACTTTCAGACTGGCGTATCCGCATCTTGAACGACGCCCGCATTTGACGCGCAACCAAACCCCGCGACCGCCCGCTTAATGAGTCTGCCCCATGCCGATTTCCGCTTACTCGATGACCCTCAAGGGCGAATACGATGTCGTGCAGTTGCTTGCACGGCTTAATAACAGTAGCTCCGCTAACGGCGACCCCACTCAAATATCGCAAGCGAACAGGGACTTCATCGCTGGAGACGTTGTTTGCCCTGGCTGCGGCCTTGGAAGCCCGATTGTCGTCGCCTCTGGTCGCTCCAAGTCCGATCCAAAACACATTACGAGCCAACCTCATTTCCGCTTCCCCGAGCATCTAGAGCTCTGCGAGTTCGAGGCCGATGGGACTACTTCATCCTTGGATGACCATCTTGTTACGTTTAGCTCGACCAAATCAGCGCTGACGAGAATGGTTGGAGACAGGGTTTCCAAGGGGATCGAACTGGGTATTTTTAGCCAGGAGACTATGCGCAACATGCGCCAATGGTTTCTTGAAGTCAGACGGACGCACTCCTATAGGTGCGAGATAGACCAAGACTTCCTCGCCGAGATGTTTAGGCTACCTTATGACTACCAATCACCTTTACCCAAGTTCACGCCTGCGATGGCTAGGCTTCCGGACTTCGATCCAAACGAGTTTGGAAACCAAAAATTTATAGATGAAAACGAGGACATCTATGAGGTCCTTAGTCGTGATCGCCATGCCGTCCATTTCATGCGCCAGAACCAAAACATCATCACCACCCGCGTTAAGCGAAATGCCGGCGCACTGATTTTTGACCCATCCTCAACCCAACTGGAATACAGACAAGTCAGACAACTGGCGCATTTCATCGTTGGACAGGAGCGGTCCGTCAACTGGCCTTCCAAGTTCCTCTCCGATGAGCGCAAGCCTCTATACAGCCTAGTCTCTGCCTTCTCTGCCCTGCTTCTCTTCAGCAACAATGGCGACATGGATAGAGCGATTGAGGCTTACGTCAGCATTCGGACCAGCGGGGACCCTGTCGATCGAATGGGCGGCAACATCATTGGTCTCAACCCATTTTTTGACCACGGGGTGTTGTCGGCCATTGCCATGGCGCATGAACTTAGAAAAGTTCGACCGAATGGCTTGGTCGTAAGCAGCCGTATCGAGCAAATAAGAAATGAAATACGTTCGCTTGTATTCCCTGGATAGGACCTGCTTAACAAGCTAACAAACGGATTTTTCATTATCTAAAGTTCACGATAATGAAGTTGGCTTCCTATGTGGATTACATTAAACACTACAGTAGTCTCCAGCGGAAACATTGTTCGTCGGTCAAATGACCGCATCCACGCTGTTCACGATCTACAGCGCTCTCCTGGGTTCAACCGCCTTTGTCGTGACCAACGCATTGCTATTGCTCACCGCCGTGACCGGCCAAGTCCTGGCTTGGCGCAGGCGTGCACGAGCCGGGCCGCCGCCCCCGTGCTGACTATGCAAACGGCGCGCCATACGCTCAGGACTGAGTTCCCGCAGGTGCAGCTGACAACGCCCGCCCGAAATCATTTATTCAATAAAACTAACGACAGAAACATGCATTCATCATTCATTCATTTTCAGACCTTCCTTTTTGAAGGGCTTTGTTAGCTTATTCAGTGCAAACAGTACGGAATTGACTGCGATAAATCGACGTAAATTTTGAGAAAACCCCTTGTTTTAGAGGGTTTCGCACTGATAACGGATTCAGCCGTTTCCGAAAAGCAACCTCGTCAGCAGCGCTACGCCTAAGGTGGTTACGCGGCGTGCAATTTTTTGTATCAACCCGGTTGACGAAATCGCCGCCTGTTTTATCCGTACTTCCATCCCCCAGATGGAAGTGAACCAATGACCGCTCCACCCTCTGCAGCACTCACCGACTACCTCGCATCGCCATTCGGCACCTTGCATTTGGAAGGCATCCACATCGGTCGCTTCCGCATCGACCGAGCCACCATCCAAGGGCGCGAGGCGGCTATCAATCTCCAGGAATGCATCTTGGCTGCTTTGGACGAGACCGGCCGCAAGAACACCCTGAAGAGCGGCACCCGGTATCCCCAGCAACTGCCCATGGGGACACCGGCGCGTCCCTTGGCCAAAGAGATCGATGATCACCTCGCGGACATGCGCCGCCGGCAGCTGGACCCCAAGACCGTGCTCGCCACCGAGCGCACCCTGAAGCTTCTCCTGCTGACCTGCGGCAACATTTCGGCCTGCCGCGTGGATTACAAGCACATCCAAGCATTGTGGCAGCTGCTGCGCTGGGCTCCGAAAAACCTGTTGTCGGATCCCTTGCTGAAACGCCTCAGCTTCGACGACGCGATCACCTTGGGCAAAGAGCAGGACGTGCCGCCCTTGGCTCCGGCCACCGAAGAGCGCCATCGGCGCTTCCTGGTTGCTTTCTTCAACCACCTGGTCAACGGACAAGCCATCGCGTCCTCGCCCATGAAGGCTTTCCGCAAGCCCAAGGAGGATCACACCATTGATCCCGACAAGGCCATTCGCCTGTTCGAGGACGGGGACCTGCAGGCCATCTTCGACCCGGCCACCTTCATCCCTTGGGCGAGAAAGCCGCAGCACTGGTGGGCACCGATGATTGGCCTCTACACGGGCGCTCGCGTCAACGAGGTGTGCCAGCTGAAGCTGACCGACATCCTCCAGGAGCGCGGCATCTGGTGCATCGCCTTCCAAAAAACCATCGATGAAGACCTCGCCGCGGATCCGAAGCGCCAACGGCGGAGCCGGCAAAGCATGAAGGGAGCCGGGTGCATGCGCATTGTCCCCATCGCCAAGCCCTTGCTGGACGCCGGCTTCCTCGAGTTCGTTGAAGACATGAAGGCCACTGGCCACCCGCGCTTGTTCCCCCTCCTGTCTGCCGGCGTGAACCGTAAGACCGGAGAGACCAACGCCCGTTACAGTCAGCAATTCGTGGTGGATTTCGGCCGCTACCTGAAGAGCCTTGGGTTCGCCAAAGGGATCGGGTTCCATGCCTTCCGCCACACCTTGGCGACCGAGCTCGATGTGAACGATGTTCCGGAGAGGGAGATTGCGCTGGTCACCGGCCACAGCACTGATCCTAGGGATCGGGTCCAGGTGTTGCGCAAGCACTACCTCCACAAGAAACCACAGGTGACCCGGAGCAAGCAGATCAGCGCCTTGGAGCTGTATCGGCCCAACGTGGAATTGCCACGTTACCAGCGTGGGCAGTTTGCGGAACAATTGGGTGATCCGAGCAAGTTCTATCCATGAGGCCAGAAGGTGTTGCCCAGGCCCCAACCAAGTCGTGAAGGTCGGCCTGGGCTCGTCAGGGAGCGTTCGCATCGAATTCCATTTGGAATTACGCTAAAGACCTCAACGCTCGGATCAAAAAAGATGACCATCGATGTCAGCGGCCTGTCGGCCAAAGAACTCAAGACCCTGATCGCTCAGGCAGAAAAGCAGCAAACCAAGGTGCTGACCCGGCCCAAAGCTGCCGCAATGCGAGCCAAGATCAACCAATACGTCAAAGACCACGGTTACACGATTGAGGAGCTTTACGGATCGGTTTCAACGGCCTCTTCCGAGACCTCCAAGAAGCGGACCGGCCGCAAGCCCGCGAAGACGGCCAGCAGTAAGGTGGCCCCTAAATACCGCAATCCGGCCAACGCTAGCGAAACCTGGTCCGGCCGTGGCCGCCAACCGAGGTGGCTTGCTGCGCTGGTCCAGAATGGAAAGTCGCCCAGCGATTTTCTCATCGAATGAGCCCTTGCTCGATAGACTAGAGTTACGTGACCGCGCGAGCCCGATTGAGCACCAGTGCCAGGGAAGGCAACGTGCTAGTGCTCAGGCATTCTCCGGAGCCAGGGGAGGCCATGCGGATTAGCCCTTATACCTATCAACTTTTTGAACGAAGGAGCGAAGGTAGGTCATCGCTTGCCTGAGTTCCGCATCAAGCAACGTCATTGGGCGCTTGGAGGGAACACCCCGCTCGATGCAGATCATGAGCTGCTGGGCGTAGTCCCTGTCCCCACCCACGTAATCAGGTGAATTGATGACACTGAGCCGCTTCCGAAAAGCTTTAGTTAAACGGATGACGGCCGCTATGCCGTTTTCTCGAAGCTCTGTTAGGAAGTCCTCCGGTGGCGGTGCAGAACTGAACACAGGCGTGGTGTCTGTATCGGGTGCCACGCCTTTCCCGCTGAGAATCCAGGAAAGTGCACCCGTGCTCGCCACTCCCTTTGCATGTTGTCGGGCGACCTCTACGATCTCGTCACACCTAGCGATTACTTCCCTTTCTTCGGCACTGTAGTCGGCCGGCCAAACTTCATAACCGTCGCAATCGATGAGGTCAGGTGCGCTGAGATAAAAATCCAGCTGGCGCAGCACGGTTTGAGTCCACTCTTCTTGGGTCTCGACGAACACCCCTTTAAAGCTGAGGAAATAGAGGCTTCTATAGATGCTGAAGATCCGAGACAGCTTGACCGTTTGTCCATTCTTACCACCCGTTACCAGTTCGGCCTGGGCGCGACTGATGGCCGCCTGCACTTCTTCATCGGTAGCAGAGGCGTAATCTCCGATGATCGCGAGGGGATCATAGGGCCGAACCTCGGGGAGCAGCCCAAACTGAGCTGCGATAATTTGGTAGTCGACGGCCGCCGATCCACGCATGTGATCGATGAACTCTTGCGACGCTGGCCAACTGTGGACAGCCGCGCTTAGTCCAAGTTGCTCCAGCGTGGATGAGAGGGAGGATGTCTCATCTTCCGTGGCCTGCCCCTTCTCCTTCATCACGTCGTGAAGGGCAAGCATGATGCCCACCTGATCGGTCGAGAAGACCTTCCTGACCAACTCGCGTCCATTGGCATCACGGGCAAGGGCAACTGTCCAGAAGAACACTGCGCTGGGCAGGGAACTCTTGAAAAATTGATCTATTGAGTCCTGCGGAAGCGCTTCGGCCAATCTTTTCATCTCGCCGATCACCGTCCTGACTGTTCGCAAGTTGGTGACGCGAGCACTCTCGATGAGGCTAGTGATGTGCTCGACTCCGCCTTCAAGAACCTGACGCGACCTGTCGTCCGAGAAGCCATTAATGGTCAGTTTACAAAACTCCGGCAGATCAGGATCCACATGGATGGTAGCGCCAACAATTCGCTCCTTATACTTCCCGAAATCATCAAACCTCTCTCCGGCGCGAGCTTCGTCAGCGATGAGGACACAATGAACACCACTGCGATCAATGAGATTGACGACAAAGCCGAAGATGATGCTGAAGGAGCCTGCAAAACGTTCGATATCGTCGATGCAGACCACAGTCTTTTCACGGGTCAGCTCCGCGCGCCAAGTAATGTCTTTTGGCTCAATTTTTGCCACGCGAAGTAATGCTTTTCCGAGCACAGATCCCACTTCTGCAACGACACCGGGGACTGCTAGGGTTATTGATGCCTGGAGCAAAGTCCGTTCGAGATCCTCCAGCGTCTCGAGCCCCGCCGCAGAGATGGTGATCGGCGAACGCTCTGACAGTCGCAGGGCGTAGCGTTCCCATTGGTAAGACTTCCCAACGCCCCAGTCCCCGGAAATCAGCACAGCGTAGCCCGGCTGAGGCGCTCGCAGGTAGTTGTCCAGTTGTTGCATAAGAAAGTCCCCTTTATCGAAAAGTGCCCTAGTGCAATGCTGCTGACCGACCAACGCTTCTGGCAAGGCCAAAACTACAACCAGTTTCCCACCCCGGCGTCAGGCCCACTCTGTGAAATCCAACACGTTAGCAAAGCGAAGAACAGTGGCGTTCTTGCCCAAGGACTTCCCCCAGAATAGCTCGCGCTCAGCCTGCTCCCCTGCACCCTGCCACTCAACAACGCGAATTCTTTCCGGGGAGCGCCGCTCAAGCAGTTCGTTGAGGTGAGTGTCCAGCCCTGAATAGCCGAACAAGATCACCTCTTCAGATTCACCCAGGGCCAGCTCCAAGTGGTTCCAATAGCTCTGCAATAAGGGAGAGGCCGCAATCACTGTGGGTTTATGCTTAACGTGCGTAAGCACGATATGCGATCCCACAACATCCCCAGCCTCCCTCAACTCTGCCTGCGCCAGCTTTCGGGTAACGCCATCCTGGTCTACGAAAAGCGGCGAGCCGTGAAGATGAAGGTAGTATCCGAAAGTTCTCCCCTGTCTACGCTCCAAGTTCTCGCAAGCGAAGCCAGCGGTCAGCATCCCATCTACCAATGCGCCACCGTAGCCTCTCAGGACATAGGCTTCGATCATTCGCTGATACAGCAGGTTGTCGTAGTTGAGGGTCGCGACGTGCGAATGGGTATCGTGAAGGAAGGCGGCCAGCGGCTGCGCAAACTCCAATGGAAGAACGACTTCACGTTGATGGAACTGGAGGGCTGTCTGGTAAAGAAACTTACGCACAGCGGCTGGGAACTGCTGTCCGTGCAAACTAAGCCAATGCGCTCCGCCTTGGCTCATCCTCTCCAGAAAATCACACGACGACACCACCAACTGAAGCGCATCCAGGTCGTCCTCTCCATGGGGCCGCTCCGTGTCACCATCGTCAACTAAGCAACAACGCACCAGCGCCCGGGTCTCCGGATCAAAGATGCCCTCACCCTCCCAGGCCCGTCCAATCGCCCCATCGAGCGAGAACAGATTGGGATCGAGAGCCATTCCAAGCCCGTTACCAAAGATCAGGGTCTTTCTCACATCCTTGTCCTCACGTTATCGGCAGGCCATGCCTTTATCGGCCTGTGAGTTGGGGCCTTAAGCCACGCCCCCCTGCGGCAATGCCTAGAGTTGAAGATTGGCGCTGACTATCCCCCAGCCAGCCAAGGAGGAATCCTAAGACTGGCACGGACACAATAGCGTGGAACCTCGCTCTATCCTTGTGGCCGGACAAGAAACAGGCCTGAAAGATCAACCCCTGGCGCAGCGAACAGCTCAGGCGTCTGCGCTTCATTGATCCCCTCCAGCATGAGGGCCGCCTTGGCTTGGTCAAAGGCCATCGCCACAGAAAGCCCAAATCCTATTGCGGAATAGAACTGCGCGGCAAAGACCCGAGCCGCCTGATCGCCGATGGTTGTGTTCATTCCAATCGCGCAGGGGACGTGCTCGACGATTGCGGCCGCTTGGCTGTGGGAAAAACAGGTGTTGAAGAAGACGAGCTGAATGTCGCCGGATGCAGCCATCATGGTCTGCACGATGGCTTCTTTACTAATCAGCTTCGTTCGGCCGGCGCTGTCTTGGAACAAAATTTCATCTTCTGTAGACCCGTGACCACTGAAGTGCACAACACCCGGCTTGCATTCATTGATGGCCTGAAGCACATCCAGCGGTTGAACCGCCCACCTAGATTCCAGCCTCACCACGTCGCGGTGCTCAGACTTCCGCACCATCTCGTGGATGGACCTAGCCTCCTCGTCTAGCCGGAGCGGCTGTTGATCGATGGGATTGGAGGCAAGGAAAAGCACCGTAAGACGCTCGGGAAGCTCCTGCAAACGTCTTAACGTGTCCGCCGTGGTTCGATGGAGCTGGTCGTGCTGAGTTAGACGACCTTGAACTCGCGAGAGCTCTGCGACTTGGGACGCACGTTCACGCTTTTGCATAGCCGCCCGCCTTCTCTCGTCCTGCTGTAGCGCGGTCGTGAGCTGCTTATTAGCATCACTAAGCTTCACTTGTTCCCGCGCAAGTTTGGATTCTAGATCTGCGACTTTCTTTTCAAGGGCTACCGCGCTCGCCTCATAGCGCTGGGCGTCTTTAAGCTTAGCCATCTTCGTAGGCAACGACTTCGTCCGTGCCGCCGCTGCCGAGGCGTCCACAGCCTTCTTTCGCTCAGCCGCCGCTTTGCCTACTTCGCGCGACTTCTCAGTTTGTAGCCGCGCAATGGTCTTCTGCACCGCCTCCACTGCGCGCCGCCGCTGATCGACCGACATCGCCTACTCCTGTTTGAATTGAGTCTAGAGACGGGTTGGGGTCTTCAAGCCATCGCCTGGGGCTGACTATGCCAGCCGCGTGTATCACGCCTTGAGACGAAGCCCGCCTGGACTATCTATCGCTCGAATCGGCGATCTCACGCAGGCGCCTAAGAGCTTCCTTCTGCTTGGACACAGGTAGCTTTGATACCAACAGGATCACCTCAGCAAGAGTGTCGGAGGTGGCGTGAAAGTAGGCCACTGGAAGACCGAGCGCTTTCGCCAGAGCCTCTGAAGTGGCTGGGTCAGGATCGTGCTGTCCTGTTTCGTAGCGGCTCACCCTCGTCGCTCCCGAGACGGAATCGACCATCCCGATGCGCTCGGCGAGCTGGGCTTGCGTCCAGCCCTTCGCGACCCGCGCACTGCGCAGGCGCTTGCCATAGACCGTCGCGGGCGTCTTGGGTTGGGGCATCCGGAATCTTGCACCACAGCTGAACTCCCTCCAAGTCTGACGGTTGGAACCGGAATGCACATCTGCGATTATCGTAAATGCCACCGCATCGGTGGTCTACAGGGGATTACCCATGCAGCACGCACGACAAGGAGCCGTCGCGCTCCTCGCACTGGCCATCGCCAGCTTCCCCGCGTTGGCCCAAGCCCCCGATGAAACAAAGCCCGGCTTCTTCCGCCAGCTCGGAAAGAGCTTGAAAGACGCTGGTCAGCAAGCACTGGGGGCCAAGCCGGCAACCGGGACCGCGTCGGCCACTGGTCCGCTCTACACCCCGATCAGTGGTGCTGGCCGGATCAATGGGCTGTTCAAGAACGAGGACCACCAGAGCGCCCAGCAGGGCCGACTGGATTGGCCCCGGGTCGCGCTGACTTACAAGGAATGGGGCGCAAGCTTGCTCTGTTGGACCGTCGAAGCCCGGATCTGGACCAGCGCTACCGCCTCTACCACCGAGACCTTCCGAGCCTGCGCCGACGCCCCGTTGACCATCCGGGACGACTTAGGGGAAGAAGCGGAGCTCAGCAGCAACGCTCGAGCCAAGGCCACCACCGACCTGATGGTGGGCCTAAGGGTTCGGCCCGGGAAGCCGAACACCGGCGACGACCGAACCACCGGCCCTACCCCACCCCGCGAGCCCTTCAACGTGCGCACGACCCGCGACGGTGTGGCGTGGCAGGCCCGGAAGGTGGCGTTGAGCATCGCTTGGGTGTCCGGCTTTTTGCGAGCCGATGACCTGTATCCGGGCCCCTCGGGAATGCTCACGCCCTTCCGGGACACCCGGATGTGGATCGCCGGGTTTGAGCCTGCAGGCAACCGCGACAAGTAAGACCCCACCTCAACCAGGAAGAGATCCTCATGAACACGATCAGGACCATCGCTTTCGCCATGACCACCACTTTGGCTTTGACGGCCTGCGGCAGCAAGCCCTCCGACGAGCAGGCCAAGAAGGCCATCACCGCCGAATTTGAGAGGGTGCTCGGCAGCCAAGTCTGGGTGAAGGAATACCGAGACTTCAGCCTGAGCGGCTGCAAGAAATCGGAAACGACCGAGGGAGTGATTTGCGACGTAGGAGGTTCGGTCGTCCTGGACATCGGCGGCGTCGCCCAAGCACGGCCGTTCGTTCAGCCGGTCCGCTTTTCGAAAGCGTCCGGCGAGTGGACCGCCCACAAGCTTTGAGGCCACCATGACGACGCGTTCTTACGCTCATGTGGGGTGCGCGACGGTCTTGCTGGGAGGCGCCGGCCTGTTGTTCCTGGCTGGCGGCCTTGAGGCCCTGCAGCAGGGAGCCCCGCTGGGCTGGCTCGCCATTGGCGGTGGCTTGGCCACCTGGGCAGTGCTGGGGCTTCTCTACTGGATCAACGCCCGCGCTTACCGGCGTCACGAGGAGGCCCAACGGCACCCGTACGCCCCACCATCGCCCCAGCGCGGCGGGTTCTGGAAAGGGTTCTTCGTGACCTGGGTGATCGTGGTGGTTGCCCACGTGGCCGCTTTCTTGGGCATGGGTTTTGCCGACCTGCTGCCTCATCCGGAGCAAGCCCGGGCGATCTTCAGCTTGCTGGCTTTGGCGCTGGTGCCGGCGCACGTCGTGGCTCCGGTGGTGGGCGGGGTTGTTTACAGCCTGGTCCGCCCAACGGCGTTGCGGTAAATCTCCTGCGGGCTGTTCCAGCTTCCCATCGGACCTTGCGGATGCGTCGTTGGGCCGTTCTCGGCCTGACGCGCAAACCGGAAGGCGGCTCGGCTCCACCCCTTCGAAGCCCAGGTCAATCAGGCTAGGAATACCGGTTTCGCTTGGAGGCAGCGGTTCCCCATGACCGTGCTCACCCTGCTGGGCGCTGTCGGGGCCCTCCCTGTCCTGAGCGGATTGCTAATATTCCTGTTCGTGATGTATGCACAGCTAACCCAGCAAGCACCAGAGGGCGCAGGATCGACACCAGACAAAAACCGAGCCGGCGACCACAATAGGGCAAGCGGAAAGCTTCCAGACTAGGCGCAAGAGCGCTATACCAGCGATCTCTCAGCGCGAAGGCACTGAGATCAACCGATTTTTTACGCGACAGTCAGCCAACCACACCCCACCTCGCCTAGACACCTAATAAATCCTCAACAGGTGCCAATAAAAAAAAAAGCTCCCTCGCGGGAGCTTTTCTTATTCCATCCCGAGCGGGACATTTGCGTAGATGCGACTTTTCTTGATTTCAGATGGAGTGGTGACCTGCCTAGCTCGTTTTTCGCTGAATACAGGCAGCTTGACCAAAGCCTTCTCCTTGCGCGAAGGCTGATCGAGATTGAAAAGTCGCGCCATGAGACCTCTCTTCTTAGCCATCACTTGCTCCTCCAGCCTTGTAAGAACTTATCTAACGTGGACCTAGACTTAGAACCTTGCGAGAGATCAAAGTTCATGTAAGAACCCTCTCCCGCAAACCTCCAAAAGTCCCTTCCGCCATCCAATGCTATCAGCTCAGAAACCAAACGGCAAGCATCAAGTCCAGCCGGGTAGTAAGGGAAATGCTTGAACAAAGCCCTCGTGGGACTGGGGATGACGCAATCGAAACCGTATTTCGGCCAAGCAACATAGCCACCCCATCTCAACCCTGGTGCCATGTCCTCCCACAAGAGACCGCCAGCGGCCCATAGCTTAAGACGAGATGAACCAGGAACCTTGCCGGCTGCCTCTGCCATTACATGGATCATGTGCCCCGCAATACCTTTAAGGCCCGGGTTATTTTTGAACACTATTAGCTTTAAATAAATGCCAATCCTGTTGACAAGCCCATCCAAAAAAACGACTACCTCTGCGGGCTCATCAAAGTATCGGTCATTCGCTATGACGAAGACGATCCCAGCGGGGACTTCCTCCCCGTCCGGAATCTCCTCATCGGTCCATTGACGTTTCAATCCAACCTTAATATGAGAACCAGTAGGTGCACCGACAAGGGCCACCACCAGCTCATCATCCAGATCACATCCCAGAGCCGCCTTGACCTCAGAAGTTAGCCCCTCGACAACACAGCTGCTTCCATCGAAGTGCTCTTTCTGAAACTCAATAATTAGTTCTTTATTCAACTCTATCGCCCCTTCCGATGGTCAATAAACGCCGCCCCGTCGCTGGCGACACGGGCCTTCAGCAACCCGTGGTCCTTCAGGCTAAGAATAGCGTGATTGCTTGGAGTTACCCATCTGTCCAGTGGGAATGCGGACGAGGGTGATAAGATCGGGGGTCACAACATAGGACACATGTCCGGTTTGCGATCTGCTGCAGGGTCAAGAGGTTAGGTTCGGGTCGATCCGATCCCCCTCTCTCCGCCAGATAAATAAAAAAGGCTGCCCTTCGGGTGGCCTTTTTTATTTATCTGGCTGGGGACGCGACGCGCGTTCCGCAGGTCGCCCCAAACGTTGCTGCGCAACGTTCGGGCCCCTCCCTTCCTCAATAGAGGGGCTTGTACGCAGTAGATCCACGCCATGCGTGGATGCCTCGTTGAAGGACAGGTGGGGCCACGGCGCCGGAATCGACGCCGTGGAAATGGAACGGGTGCTGCAGCCTCGCGCCGCACCCATGACCGGACTCAGCTGCTGGAGAGTTTCATCAGCACCAGGCCGGCGACGATCAGTACCGCCGCGCCAATCCGCATCGGGCTGACCTGCTCGCCCAGGAACACGATGCCGACCACGAAGGCACCGACCGCGCCGATACCGGTCCAGATCGTATAGGCGGTGCCCAGCGGCAGACTGCGCATGGCGACGGCCAGCAGCCAGAAGCTGGCGATCATGCCGACGATGGTGATGACGGTGGGGGTGAGTTTGGTGAAGCCTTCAGACTGCTTCATCGACACCGCCCAGACGATTTCCAGCAAGCCGGCAAACAACAGATAGATCCAGGCCATGACAGCCCTCCTTTGGTAGGGCCAGGCCGTCCTGGTCATTGAATCCCGATGTGGGGGAGGTCGTTCCTCCTGCGGCCGGATTCTAGCAACGGCAACCACCCCGGGCAGATGACGTGGCCAACGGGTTACATCGGATTCAGCGCGTGAAGCTGGCGTCAGCACCCATGCCTGCGCTAGAATGCGCGTCTGCCATCGCTAAGCCGATGTGCAGTCCGGCTGTGGTCTCCGGCGCACAACGCGCTGCTTCCCCTGATCCGTGAATCGGCCGCCTCCGGGCGGCCACCGTCTCTATGGTGGCCCCGTCGGCCCCTCGCGACGCTAGGTCGAAAACTCCGCCAGGGCCGGAAGGCAGCAACGGTATCGATCGACGCGGGCGCCGAGGTCAGCCGGCGGGGCCACCGCCTTTTCGGCGAAGCCCCGCTCCAGTAGATGCCAACCTTGCTTGGCGCCCTTCGCCGGGAATGCACCGGCGCTACCGCGCCTCCGGCGTACCCTGATGGAACACCACCCGCCAGCCCGTTGAATGCTGACGCCACAGCGAGCTGCGCAGCACCCAGCCCTGCGGTTGGTCATCGACGTGATAGCGACTGCGGTAACGCACCTGGGCCAGGCCCTCTGCCAGGCATCCACACGGCGTACTGGTCCGACTCGATCACCACCTGCGCACGCTCCAGCGGGATCTCTTGCAGCGCGGCCTCACGGCCGTAGTACCGGCCGGAGCTGCCGATCTCACTGAAATCCTCATCCAGCAATACCGCTAGACGCTCATGGTCTGCACGCACCTGCGGGCAATGCAGTGCGCGTTCCAGCCCCTCCAGTTCGGCGGCCAGCGCCGGTGAAGCGGCGACGCCAGCGCTGCTCACGGCGGATCCTGCGCCAGTACGTGCGGGGCAGTCGGCGGGGCCAGCACAATGCACTGGCCCGGCTGTGCCACCCGGTGCCCGCGCGCGGCCAGGGCCTGGCCATCGGCCACGCTGGCGTAGTGGTACAGCATCATCCGTGCCTGCAGCTCGGCGCTGTACTCGCGCTCCAGGTCATCCACCCCGGTATGCGAAGGATTGCCGTGCAACCCGCAGTCGTGAGCGATCAGTTCGTTGTCACTGGCGTAGCGCGCCAGCATTTCCGGAATCGGCCGGGTGTCGCCGCTCCAGGTCAGCGCGCCCTGCAGGCGCAGGCCATAGGCCGTCTCCGGCCAGTGGTGCCGCACCGGGAACACCTCCAGCCGCACGCCCTCGTGCCAGAACGCATCGCCCACCACGATCAGCTGGAAGGCATCCCAGAAGTTGGCGCCGCCCTCGGCCAGCACATTCGGGTAATCACCGATGCGCTTGTGCAGCAGCGGCACCACCGTGGCCGGCACGTACAGGCGCACCTTGCCGCGCCGCTGCGCGCTGAAGAAGGTATCCACGAACAGCCGTTCGAAACCGGCCACGTGATCCAGGTGCACATGGGTAACGAACAGCGCCTGCGGCATGTGCCCGTAATGGGCCTTGAAGGCAGTCAGGCCTTCGCCGCCGCAGTCGATGGTCAGCCACGGCCGGCCATCGCGCTCGATCACCGACATCGGCGATCCCAGCTCGACCGCCGACGCATTGCCGACGCCGAGGAAACGCAACGACCAGTCCATCAGGTGCCCCGGTTCCAGGCCATGTCATAGGCGCGACGCAGGCGCGCGTAGTCTTTTTCCACGTCTTCCACGCTGCGCTCACCGCGCAGCTTGATCAGCGAGCGCAGCAGGCGCTTGAGATTGCGCTCGCGCCAGGCGGTGGCCGGGATGCGGATCACCCCGCGATCGAAGTCGATCAGCCAGCCATGGCCGTTGCCATCGAACAGGATGTTGTGCGCATTGAGATCGGCATGGTCCAGCCCGGCACGGTGGAAGCGCGCGATCATCCGCCCGGTTTCTTCCCACGGCGCCCCGCGCCCGGCCACCAGTGCGCGGTCGGCCAGCGAGCGCACCCCTTCGATCCGTTCCATCAGGATCGCGGCGCGGTAGCGCAGGCCTTCACGCATGTAGAAGGCGGCAATCGGCCTGGGCACCGGCAGCTTCTTCTCGCGCAGCGCGCGCATCAGCCGGAATTCGGCAAAGCTGCGGGTCCGGTCCGCCCCCCGCCAGATGTACTGGTCGTGGCTGATCCGGGCCGCCAGCCCCCCGCGCAGGTAGTGCCGCAGCACGCTGGCGCCGAACGGCGCATCCACGAACCAGGCGCTGCCACGGCCGCCCTCACCCACCGGCCGGGCCTTGCCGGCCCAGTGCTGTGGCGAGAACAGACCGATGTCGGCTTGCCGCAGCCGCTCACGGTCGAACAGAATGGCCCCGATGCCGCGACCCTCGCGGCATGGCGTCAGCGCTTCATTGGCGTCGAATGCGACCATTCCTTTGAGTCTAACAACACATGGCATCAGCGTCCTCCTCCTTGTGTCTTCTGCGCCTGTCCGCTCTTGGCGATGTGACCCACGTAGTGCCGCTGGTGCGCACCCTGCAGGCCGCGCGCCCGGATACGCCGATCCACTGGATCATCGACAAGGTCGGGCAGAAGCTGCTCGATGGCCTGCCGGGCGTCACCTTCCACGCCTACGACAAGAAGACCGGCATGGCCGGAGTGAAGGAGCTGCGCAAGCAGTTGCCGCCCGGGCGTTTCGAGGCCCTGCTGCAGATGCAGGTGGCATTCCGCGCCAACGTGCTGTCCGCCTTCATTCCTGCCGAGCGCCGCATCGGGTACGACCGCAGCCGCTCCAAGGATCTGCACGGCCTCTTCATCAACGAACGCATCCCTGATCGCCCGGGCATCCATGTGCTCGATGCCATCGGCAGCTTCTGCGAGCCGCTGGGCCTGCGCCAGACCAATGTCAGCTGGGACCTGGCCGTGCCGCAGGCAGCCTATGACTGGGCCGCTGCGCAATGGCCGGACGATGGTCGACCGGTGCTGATGATCTCGCCCTGCTCCAGCCATGTGCGCCGCAACTGGTACGCCGACCGCTATGCCGAGGTCGCCAACCATGCCGTCGCGCGCGGATGGCGGGTCGTACTGTGCGGCGGCCGCAGCGAACTGGAGCGCAGCATGGCCGACGCCATCCAGGCCCAGCTGGATGTTCCGGCGCTGGACCTGGTCGGCAAGGACACGCTCAAGCAGTTGCCGGCCCTGCTGGCCCGCGCCAACCTGGTGATGACCCCGGACTCTGGCCCGATGCACATTGCCAACGCAATGGGTACCAAGGTGCTGGGCCTGCATGCGGCCAGCAACCCGGACCGCAGCGGCCCGTATTCGGACCGCCGCTACTGCGCGGACCGCTACGACGACGCGGCGCGCAAGTATCTGGGCAAGCAGGCAGCCGACCTCAAGTGGGGCACCAAGATCGAATTCGACGATGTGATGGAACTGATCACCGTCGAGGACGGCATTGCCGCGTTCGAGCGTTACGTCGCCGACCATCTGGGATGAGTGGCACGCCGGGCAGCTGAGCGCTGTCTACTGGGTGCGGACCTGGGTCCGCACCGTCCCGCAACCCCGGAGATCCATCCACGCATGGCGTGGATCTACTGCGTCGGGCCGCCCGGGATTACGCGCGCTGCGTGTAATCCTGGTAGGACTTCTCTTCCACGTACGCCGAACCCAGCGCCAGGTTGATCGCCTTCTTGATGCGTGCGCGTTCGTCGTTGCGCAGGTACACGCTGCGCGCCAGGTCGATGAACCCCTGATCGAATGCGTGCGCCTTGTCCTTCAGGCGGATGTCGTCCTCGATCTCCCACAGCTGCTCGTTGACCGCCTTCAGCTCGGCGCGCAGCTTGGCGATGTCCTTCACTGCCGCCGGGTGCGCCATCCACGTGGTTTCCAGCGCGGACAGCTCCTTGCGTACGTTGGCCAGCTTGCCTTCGTCACTGATGCGCTCGGACTTGATCTGCAGGATCGAGATCTTGTCCAGCAGCTCGCCGAATGAAACGGGGACGAGGATTTCAGCGGTCATCGTGGCGGCTCCAGCAGGTGATGACGTACATGGTAACCCGCCGCACGCGAACAGCATCCACGCATGGCGTGGATCTACTAAAGCATCCGGGGGAAGGCCGGCAAAGGGAGGGGCCCGAACGTTGCATCGCAACGTTTGGGGCGACCCGCGAAGCGTCGTCGCATCCCCGCGCCAGATAAAAAGCCACCGATCCGTGCAAGTTGACGCGAAGCCATCTGGAGCAACAAGCCCCTCTGTTGAGGGGCTGCCCCGACAGGGGCGGGGAGAGGCCGGCAAAGGGAGGGGCCCGAACGTTGCAGTGCAACGTTTGGGGCGACGCGCGAAGCGTCGTCGCATCCCCGCGCCAGATTAAAAAAGAAGGGCTGCCTTTCGGCAGCCCTTCTTTTTTAATCTGGCGGAGAGGGGGGGATTGCGGGGTGCATCCATGCACCCCGCCCTTGCGCGCTGCGCGCTCCAGGGCCAGCCTGCGGCTGTCCGGTTCTGCTCCTGCAGAACCGTCGAACCCCGTCGGGCCTTCTCATCCCCCCGCAGGGTCGGCGCAGATCATTGCTGCATGCATGTGCACTGCGCGAACGCGGGCCATGAAAAAAGCCGCCCCATGGGACGGCTTTTTTCGTTATCTGGCGGAGAGGGGGGGATTCGAACCCCCGAGGCGCTATAAACGCCTGCCTGATTTCGAGTCAGGTACATTCAACCGCTCTGCCACCTCTCCAGATGTTCCCCGGCGAACCGGGGACGCGCATCATACGAGGAAGCGCGGCTGACGACAAGTCATTGCGCCCAATGAAGTGAAATTTTCCTGACTGCATGGCTTGCCGGATGTCCGCTTGGCCGTGATGATGCCGTTCTCCCCGGCATTACCCCCTCGCCCAGCACCCACCATGATCGAATTCGGACATCTCACCCACCCCGGCCTGCGCCGCGAGCTCAATGAGGACACCTATTACGGTGACGGCGAGCTGGCCCTGTGGCTGGTAGCCGACGGCATGGGCGGGCACGCCTGCGGCGAAGTGGCCAGCGCACTGGCGCGCGAGACCATCGTCCGTGAGATCCGCCGTGGCGCGCCGTTGGCGCAGGCGATCCGCACCGCCGACGAAGAGATCATCCGCGCCTCGCGCCGGCGCAACGACAGCCTGCCGATGGGCACCACCGTGGTCGCTGCACGGGTGCAGGGCAACCGTTACGAAGTGGCCTGGGTCGGCGACAGCCGCGCCTATCTGTGGCGCGATGGCCAGCTTGCCCAGCTCAGCCAGGACCACAGCGTGGTGCAGGAACTGGTTGCGCAGGGCAACCTGACGGCCGAGCAGGCGCGCGCCCATCCCCACCGCAACGTGGTCACCCAGGCACTGGGCGTCACCGACCCGGCACACCTGAACGTGGCAACCACCAGCGGCGAACTGCGGCCGGGCATGCAGTTGCTGCTGTGCAGTGATGGCCTGACCGAGGAAGTGGACGATCGCGGCATCGCCCGCACCCTCGCCTTCGACGATGCCAGCGCCCAGGAATGCGTGGACAGCCTGGTCGCCACCGCCCTCGACGGCGGCGGCTCGGACAACATCACCGTGATCCTGGTGCGCTGCCACTGATCCACGCCATCCACGCATGGCGTGGATCTACAGTAGAGCCACGCCATGCGTGGCTGCATTTCGCACCCCATTGCGGCGCCTACGCGCTCGCGGCCTCTTCCACCTTCGGGCCGTCCCACAACGCGTGGCCGGCCTTTTTGCGCAGCCGTTCCAGACGCGCCGCATGCGCTTCCTGCTCCGACGGCGTGGCCACCACGCGCGGCCGCGGCAGCAGCTTGGACGCATCGAACGCCTGCAACGCCGCAGCACCGCCGGCATCGTCATCGCCCAGCCCGAAGCCGATCTCCTCCTGACCCGAGGTCAGTGCGATGTACACATCCCCCAGGATCTGCGCATCCAGCAGACCGCCATGCAGGGCGCGGTGCGAGTTGTCCACACCCAGCCGCTTGCACAGGGCATCGAGCGAGTTGCGTTGGCCCGGGAAACGTTCGCGTGCCAGCGCCAGGGTATCGATCACCGTGCAGCGATCGGTGATCTTGCCGTACTGCTCGCCGAGCAGGGACAGCTCGTTGTCGAGGAAGCCCAGATCGAACGCCGCGTTGTGGATGATCAGCTCGGCGCCATCGATGAAGGCCAGGAACTCCTCCACGACCTGCGCGAACTCCGGCTTGTCGGCGAGGAATTCCAGGGTCAGGCCGGTGACTTCCTGCGCGCCCTGTTCGAACTCGCAGTCCGGCTTCAGGTACTGGTGATAGGTATTGCCGGTCGGGCGGCGCTTGAACAACTCGACGCAGCCGATTTCGACGACGCGGTTGCCCTTCTTCCACTCCAGGCCGGTGGTTTCGGTATCAAGGATGATCTGACGCATGGGCTCAGTTTACCGGGCTGCCGTCGCGGATCTGGATCGCGGCGTTGCGGGCCAGGGTATCCACGCGTTCATTGTCCGGGTCGCCGGAGTGGCCTTTCACCCAGCGCCAGTCGATCTGGTGCCGCAGCGTGGCTGCCTGCAGGCGCTCCCACAGTTCACGGTTCTTCACCGGGTCACCGCCGGCGGTCTTCCAGTTCTTGCGGATCCAGCCCGGCAGCCACTGGGTCAGGCCCTGCCGTACGTATTGCGAATCGGTGTAGAGGACGATCTCACAGGGCTCGGTCAACGACTCCAGGCCGGAAATGGCGGCCATCAGCTCCATCCGATTGTTGGTGGTATGGGCTTCACCACCGCTCAGTTCGCGCTCATGCCCCTTGTAGCGCAGCAGCGCGGCCCAGCCACCGGGGCCGGGATTGCCGAGGCAGGAACCGTCGGTGTGGATTTCGATGGTTTTCAATACAACTCCAGATCAGGTAGCAACGGTGCCGTGCCAACGCACGGGCAACGGGGTCGGCCCGGGCAGGGCCAGCGTGCGTTTTTCAGCGTGGAACAGGCAGGCCGCGCGCAGGGGGGCCCAGCCGCCGCGACGGCGGCTGCCGGCACCCTGCCACATCGGCCCCAGGTAACGCATGTCCTCACATTCCAGCCCATGGCGCTCAAGCAGCTGGCGGATCCGCTGCGGCGTGCGCACCACCAGCCCGTGCTGGCGCCAGCGCGTGCGGAACGGGCTGAACGGGTTGAGGCTGGTCAGCCACAGATGGCCGCCAGGCATCAGCACGCGCTCGCATTCGTCCAGCAGATGGTCGGCATCGCCGACGGTCACATGCTGCAGCACGATGGCGTTGACGCTCTCGTTGGGCAGCGGCAACGGCAGGGCACAGCGGGTATCGCCGGCGTAACCACTGCCCTGGCGATGCAGGCGCAGGCCCCGACCGCCCAGCTGCGCATCCGCCAGCCAGGCGGCGCTGGGGGCGATCCACAACCAGGGCCGGGTCGGCAGCAGCGACAGCTGCGGCAGCAGCAGCTGCCGTTCGAGCACGCGCAGGGCCTCCGCCGGTTCACTGTCGAACCACGGGGCCTGGCTCGCTTGACGGGTGCTCTGCAGCGCGGGCATGGTCCAATTCTATGCGACTGACTGCCCTGCCCGCATTTGCGGACAATTACATCTGGATGCTGATCGCCGACGACGGTGCTGCCGTGGTCGTCGATCCCGGCGACGCTGCGCCGGTACTGGCGCTGGCTGCCCAAGGCGTGCGCGTGGACACCATCCTGCTCACCCATCACCACGACGATCACATCGGCGGAGTACCGGCGCTGCAGGAGCGTTTCCCCGGGGTGCGCGTGGTCGCACCGGTCGAAGAGCGCATCCCGATGGCCACCGAGCGGGTCGGTGAAGGTGAACGTGTTCAGGCACTGGGCCGGATGTTCCACGTACTATCCGTCCCCGGGCACACCCGCAGCCACATCGCGTTTCACACCGCTGAACAGCTTTTCAGCGGAGATTCGTTGTTCAGCCTGGGCTGTGG